>CZQE01000117.1_pt1 | contig 15241 bp, 15 predicted proteins | sample 734431 | NCBI WGS metagenome assembly CZQE01 (sample SAMEA3597869, study PRJEB11362) | hydrothermal vent metagenome | biome: marine hydrothermal vent biome; feature: marine hydrothermal vent; material: ocean water | place: Atlantic Ocean | collected 2010-09-19/2010-10-04
GGCTTCAAGGCTAAGGACATCGACTTCCGCACCGCGCTTTCCGCGATGGAGCAGTCGGACAGCAGCAGCAGCATCGGCAACTCGGTGCGGTATCGCGTGCCGAGCCAGGCCTCGCTCGACGGCAACACGGTCGAGCTGTCGACCGAGCAGACCGCCTTTGCCGAGAACGCCGTCCAGTACCAGACGACCCTCTCCTTCCTGAACGGGCGGATCGGCCAGATCACCCGCGCGCTGAAGGGCGAATAAGATGGCTGACAACGGCCTCAACATCTTCCAGGTCGCAGGCCGCGCGATGTCGGCGCAGCTCGTGCGGATGAACACGACCGCGTCGAATCTGGCCAATGCCGGGGCGATCTCGGGCAGCGCTGACACCGCCTACCGCACGATCAAGCCGGTGTTCCGGACCGAATATGACAAGGCGACGGGCCTTGCGACCGTCAATGTCGAGCAGATCGTGACCGCCGGCGGCGATCCGACCAAGCTCTACGACCCCTCGCATCCGATGGCTGACAAGGACGGCAACGTCTTCGTCAGCGCGGTCGACGAGACCCGCGAGCTGGTCGACATGATGGAGACCGCCCGCAGCTACCAAAACAATGTGGAGGTGATGCAGACCGCGAAGTCGCTGATCCTCGATACCCTCAAGCTGGGACGCTGATCATGAGCTCCGCCTTCGATACCACGCTCAACAATCTGGGCATCAACCGCACCACCAACAGCGCGCCGACCGCGTCGAAGGGCTCGACCTCGCTCGGCCAGGCGGATTTCCTGAAGCTGATGACGGCGCAGCTCAAGAACCAGGACCCGTTCTCGCCGGTCGACAACACCCAGATGGTCGCCCAGATGGCCCAGTTCTCGTCGCTGGCCGGCATCACCGACATGAACACGACGCTGAAGGCGATCTCCGACAAGCTGTCGGGCACCAGCGCCAGCGACGCGCTCGCCTATGTCGGCCGGACCGTGCTGACCGAAGGCAAGGTGGCCTATGGCCGCACCTCGGGCGGGATCGCCGGCGCCGTAGAGCTCGACGGCGCGGCGACTGACGTGACCGTCACGATCGAGAATGCCAACGGCCAGGTGCTGACCACCCAGCAGCTCGGCGCCCAGCCCAAGGGTACGGTCAATTACGACTGGGACGGCAAGACCGACGGCGGCGCGGATGCCGGCCCGGGCCCGTTCAAGGTCACCGTGACCGCCGCCAATGCCGGCACCAGCGTCGGCAGCCGCGGCCTCGTCTGGTCGCCGGTCGCCGCTGTGTCGATGCCAGCCTCGGGCTCGCCCGTGCTCACGCTTCCCGGCCTCGGCCAGGTTCCCATTTCCGCCGTTCGCCAGATCGGCTGACCTTATCACCAGGAGTAGATCAGAATGTCCTTCTACACTTCGCTCAGCGGCCTGCAGGCGTCCCAGTCCGAGATGTCGACCATCTCGCACAACCTCGCCAACGTCTCGACCAACGGCTTCAAGAAGAGCCGGACCGATTTCGCCGACGTGATCGCGTCAAGCGTCTCGGCCGATCCCACCAAGGTAGTCGGATCGGGCACGGTCGTGAAGGCGAACCGCCAGCTGTTCACCGAGGGCAACCTGAAGTCGACCGGTTCCTCGCTCGACCTCGCCATCTCCGGCGACGGCTTCTTCACGGTCAAGACCAACGGCATCAACGCCTCGACCGCCTATACGCGCAACGGCAGCTTCCAGGTCGATCCGGTCAGCCACTATGTCGTCGATGCCCAGGGCAGCGCGCTTCAGGTCTATCCGGTCGACGCGCAGGGCAACGTCACCGCGACCGGCCCGGACGGCCTGACCAACCTGACCCTGCCTGAAACCAGCGGCGTCCCGGTCGCCACCTCGAAGGTCGCGCTCGACGTGAACCTGTCGGCCAACGCGACCCCGCCGGGCACCGCGTTCGACCGCACCAACGCCTCGTCCTACAATAATTCGACCGCGACGACGATCTACGACGCCAGCGGCAACGCGATGACGCTGACCAACTACTATGTTCGCAACAGCGCGACGAGCCCCGGCGGCGCCAATAGCTGGTCGGTCTATTCCTATGTCGGCAACCAGCAGCTGAGCGTCAGCGGTTCGACGAATCCGGTGCAGCTTGCCTTCAACGCGGCGGGCACGATGACCGCGCCGGCCGGCCCCGTGAGCTACGATGCCTTCACCTCGTCGGGCGGCGCCGCTGCCCAGGCGCTGAGCTTCGACCTCACCGGCACGACCCAGGCGGCGAGCGCCTTCAAGGTCGAGGCGCGCAGCCAGGACGGCAAGTCGGTCGGCCAGCTGGCCGGCGTCACGGTCGACGAATCGGGTGTCGTCACCGCCAATTTCTCGAACGGCGACACACGGGCGCTGGGCAAGGTTGCGCTCGCGAGCTTCGCCAACCCGTCGGGGCTGCGCCAGATGGGCAACAGCTACTGGTCGGCCAGCGGCATCTCCGGCTCGGCGACGCTCGGGAGCGCCAACGACAACGGCTATGGCTCGCTGATGTCGGGCACCGTCGAGGGCTCGAACGTCGACATCACCGAGGAACTGGTCGCCCTGATCGCGGCGCAGCGGAATTTCCAGGCGAACGCCAAGGCGCTCGATACCGCAAGCCAGATCTCCGAAACCATCTTCAATATCCGCTGATCGCGACAGGCGGACGGGAACACTGAATGGACAAGCTGGTCTACACCGCGGCAACCGGGCTCAAGGCGCACATGGCGTCGCAGGCCGCGATCGCGAACAACATGGCGAACGCCTCGACGATCGGCTTCCGCGCCGACCGGGTGGTGTTCAGCCGGCTGGAGGTGTCCGGCTCCGGCTTCGACACACGCTCGCCGGCGTCGGAGGAGGTGGTCGATGCCGATCGCCGTCCGGGCGCGATCATGTCGACCGGCCGTCCGCTCGACGTCGCCATCACCGGCGACGCGTGGCTGACCGTCCAGGCTCCCGACGGGAGCGAAGCCTATACCCGGCGCGGCGATCTTCAGGTCGCCCCCACGGGCGTGCTGGAAACCGGCGACGGTTTCCCGGTGATGGGATCGGGGGGTCCCATCACCGTGCCGCCCGCGGAATCGATCAAGATCGCTGCCGACGGATCGATCTCGATCGTGCCGATCGGCGGCGACGCCAGCAACCCGCAGGTCCTCGACAAGCTCAAGCTCGTCAGCACCAAGGGATCGGACACGGTCAAGGGGCTCGACAATCTCCTCCACGTCCGCGGCGGCGGCGTGCTGCCCGAGGACATGGAGGCGAAGCTCCAGTCGGGCGCGCTCGAGGGATCGAACGTCAACATGACCCAGGCGCTGGTCGACATGATCGAGAACCAGCGCAGCTACGAGGTCCAGGCCAATCTGATGAAGCAGGCCAAAGACATGGACGAGAGCGCCGCATCGCTGATGCGGATGCCTTCATAAGGACGACAGGATATGACCAGCGCAGCCATGCACATCGCGCGGACCGGGCTCGACGCCCAGGACATGCGCATGCGGGTGATCTCGAACAACCTCGCGAACGTGAACACCACCGGGTACAAGCGTGACCGGGCGGCGTTCGAGACGCTCGCCTATCAGACGATCACCGCGCCGGGGGCACCGAGCACGTCAGAGACCAAATATGCGGTCGGGCTCAACCTCGGCACCGGCGTCCGTATCCAGGGCACCGCGCGAATCGACACCCAGGGCGCGATGCAGACCACGGGCAACGCGCTCGATCTCGCGCTCGACGGGGACGGCTATTTCCAGGTCCAGATGCCGGGGGGCACCCTGGGCTATACCCGCGCGGGCAATTTCACCCGCTCGCCGGAAGGCCTGCTGGTCACTTCCGAGGGCTATCAGGTGATGCCCGGCATCACCGTGCCGGAGGGCGCGACCGCGATCACCGTCGGCACCGACGGCACGGTCTCGGCGACCGTGCCCGGCCAGACCGAGGCGAGCCAGCTTGGTCAGATCCAGGTCGCCAGCTTCGCCAATTCGGCCGGCCTGCTCAGCAAGGGCGACAATTACCTGACTGAAACCGCGGCATCGGGCGCGGCGAATCTCGGTGTCGCCGGCCTCGAGGGCCGCGGCAACATCCGCCAGGGCATGCTCGAAGCGTCCAACGTCAACGTCGTCGAGGAGCTTGTCGACATGATCGAGACCCAGCGTGCGTACGAGGTAAATTCAAAAATGATCTCGGCGACCGACGACATGCTGAAATATGTTAACCAAAATATCTGATGGTTAATTTCATGAAACCGTCAGCCACCTTGATCGCCCTGATCGCGCTGCCCGCCGCCGTTGTCGCGCTCGCGCCGTCGCCCGCCGACGCGCGCCTGTTCGGCAAGAAGAAGGAGCCGGTCGATTTCTCCGCCGCGCTCCCCCTTCCCCTGCCGGTCGCGGCTCCCGCCAACGGATCGATCTTCCAGGCGAGCGACGGCTATGCCGCGCTTCACGAAGGCGCGCGCGCGCGCCGGGTCGGCGATCCGCTGACGATCCTGCTGGTCGAGCGCACCGTCGCCTCCAAATCGGCGAGCTCGAAGCTCGACAGCGGCGGCGGCCTGAGCATCACTCCGCCCACCACCGGCGCCCTCTCGCTGTTCAAGAACACCGATGCCAGCGCGAGCAACACCCGCAACTTCACCGGCAGCGGCGCGACCGACCAGTCGAACACCCTGTCGGGCGAGGTCAGCGTGACCGTTTCCGCCGTCTATCCCAATGGCACCATGCTGGTGCAGGGCCAGAAGCGCGTGACGCTCAATCGCGGCGACGAGTTCGTCCAGATCAAGGGCCTGATCCGCGTCGCCGACATCGACGCCAACAACCGCGTGCCCTCCACCCGCGTGGCGGATGCTCAGATCGCCTATACCGGCAAGGGCGATGTTGCCCGCGCCAGCCGCCAGGGCTGGCTTGGCCGATTCTTCTCCGTCGTCAGCCCCTTCTGATGAAAGCGCCCGCGATGTTCCGTTTCGTAGCTGCCATGCTCGCCGGCCTGCTGATCGCAAGCCCGGCCTGTGCCGACAGGGTCAAGGACCTTGGCGGTTTCCAGGGCATCCGCTCGAACCAGCTCACGGGCTATGGCATCGTGGTCGGCCTGCCCGGCACGGGCGACGACAATCTCGAATATACCATCCAGTCGATGAAGGCGGTCGCCTCGCGCTTCGGGCTGCAGCTTCCGCCCAACGCCAATCCCGGGCTGAAGAACGCAGCGGTGGTGATGATCACCGCCGACCTGCCCGCCTTCGCCAAGCCGGGCCAGAAGCTCGACATCACCGTCGCCTCGATGGGCAAGGCCAAGTCGCTGCGCGGCGGCGCGCTGATCCTGACGCCGCTGCTCGGCGCCGACGGCCAGATCTATGCGATGGCGCAGGGCAACCTCGCCGTCGGCGGGCTTGGCGCCGAGGGCAAGGACGGATCGCAGATCGTCGTCAACATTCCCTCGGCTGGCCGCATCCCTGAAGGTGCCACCGTCGAGCGGGCCGTCCAGACCGGTTTCGAGACGTCGCCGGTGCTGACCTACAACCTCACCCGCGCCGACTTCACCACCGCGCAGAATGTCGCCGCCGCGATCAACACGCGGCTCGGCGCCGGTTCCGCCCAGGCGATCGACGCCGTCTCGGTCTCGGTCCGTGCGCCGATGGGCGGCGACGTCCGTGCGACCCTGATGAGCGAGATCGAGAATCTCGACGTCGTCTCGGCCGAACCTTCGGCCAAGGTGATCGTCAACGCCCGCACCGGCACCGTCGTGATCAACTCGGCGGTCCGGGTCGGCCCCGCCGCGGTCAGCCACGGCAAGCTTACCGTGCGCATCGACGAGCAGCAGCATGTCAGCCAGCCCCTGCCGTTCAGCCAGGGCCAGACGGCGACCGAGCAGAAGAGCGGCGTCGCGGTCGACGAGGAGCATCGCCCGATGTTCCTGCTCGAACCCGGCCCGAAGCTCGCCGACGTCGTCAAGGCAGTGAACGCGATCGGCGCGTCGCCAGCCGACCTGGTCGCCATCCTCGAAGCGCTGAAGGAAGCCGGCGCGCTGAAAGCGGAGCTGATCGTCCTGTGACCGACATCCCAGCCCTTCCCGCCGCCCGACCGACCACCGGCATCGGCGTCGACACGAGCCGCCTCGCCTCGCGTGCCAACCTCGAAAAGGCCGGCAAGCAGTTCGAGTCGGTGTTTGCCGGCATGATGCTGAAGTCGATGCGCCAGGCCCATCTCGCCGAGGAACTCTTCTCGTCCAAGGGGCTCGACACGTTTCGCGACATGCAGGACCAGCAGGTCGCGCAGTCGATGGCGGATCACGCCCCGCTCGGCATCGGCAAGGCGATGACCGACTTCCTCGCCAAGTCGCAGGCCAACCTCCAGCCTGAATCGACCGCAAAACTTACGGGTGAGACGCCATGAGCGATCTCCTCGCGACCGGCGCAAGCGGGGTCCGCGCCTATCAGAGCGCGCTGACCACCGTATCCGAGAACATCGCCAATGCCGGCACCGCCGGCTATGCCCGCCGCACCGTCAACCTCAAGGAGGTCAATGCCGGGGCGGGCATCTCGTCGACCAGCCGCGTCGCATCGGGCATGGGCGTCGTCGTCGACGGCATCGTGCGCTCGGCCGACGCCTTCCGCGCCGCTGACGTCCGTGCCTCAAGCGCCGATCTGGCGCGCAGCGAGACGAGCATCACCTGGCTCGATCGAATCCAGGGCGCGCTCACCGGCAACCAGCTCGGCGACCGGCTGACCAGCTTCTTCACCTCGGCCCAGGCGATCGCCGCCGATCCGACCGCCAGCGCACCGCGTTCCGTGTTCCTTGAGGCAGGCACCTCCGCCGCGAGCGCCTTTGCTGCCACTGGCAAGGCGCTCGACGGAGTCGCAGCCGATCTCGACGGCACCGCCGGGAATGCCGTCGCCACGCTCGGCAGCCTCGGAGCGGCCCTCGCCAAGGTCAATGACGGCCTCGGCCGGGCCACGCCGGGCAGCACCAGCGCGGCGCAACTGCTCGACCAGCGCGACCAGCTGCTCGAACAGATGAGCGCGATCAGCGACGTGTCGGTCTCGATCGACGTCGCCGGCCGCGCCGCCGTCCGCCTGGGCGGCGCGACTGGCCCGATGTTCGTTTCCGGCAGCGACGCGGGCACCGTGACCTATGCCCGCAACGACGATGGCAGCGTCTCCTTCGCGGTCAATCACGCCGGCGACGTCTCGGCCCTGACTCCGTCGGGCGGCGCGCTTGCCGGAATCGTCGATGGCGCTCAGCGAATCGCCGCGGCGCGCGAGCAGCTCAACGGCATCGCGACGAGCTTCGTCGACGGCATCAATTCAGTCCAGGCCCAGGGCCGCGACCTCGACGGCAACCCGGGTGCGGCGATGTTCGCCATGGGCACGACGCCGACCGATATCCGGATGACGCTGACCGATCCGCGCGACGTGGCTGCGGCCGCGGTCGGTGGCGGCACGCGCGACAACAGCAATCTCAAGGCGCTCTCGACCCTGCGCAGCTCGGCCGGCTTCGAAGGCAAGACGACCGCCCTCATCTCCGGCAACGCCGCAACACTCGCCTCGCGCCAGCAGGTCGCCCAGGCGCAGAGCGCGATCCGCGACGGCGCGGTCGCCGCGCGCGACGCGGTATCGGGCGTCAACCTGGACAGCGAGGCAGTCGACCTGATGCGCTTCCAGCAGGCCTATCAGGCGTCGAGCCGCGTGATCCAGGTTGCGCGCGAAACGCTCCAGTCAATCCTCGATATTCGTTGAGCAGCATCATGCAGATCAGCACCTCCCAGCTTTACGACCGATCATCGAGCCTCATGCAGAAGCTCAGCCAGAAGGCCGACAAGCTGCAGATCCAGGTCTCGTCCGAAACCCGCCTGCAGGCGCCATCGGACGACGTCGTCGCCTATCAGCGGCTCGCCACGCTCAAGCAGGGCAAGGCCGACGATACGGCGACCAAGGCCAATGTCTCGCTCGCCCAGTCGCTGCTCCAGCAATCCGATACCACCCTCACCTCGGTCCAGACCGGCCTGCAGCAGGCAGCGGAACTGGTACTGCAGGCAAATAACGGCACGCTGACCGACGCGAATCGCGCGACGATCGCGACTCAGCTGAAAGGCGTGCTGAGCAACCTGGTCAGCCTGGCCAACACGACCGACGCGCGCGGCCAGCCGCTGTTCGGCGCCGCCACCGGCGACAGCGCGGTCACCGTCAACGCCAATGGCTCGGTCAGTTTCACCGGCACCGGCACCGCGCCGCCGATCCCGATCGGCGACGATCAGTCGATCGCCGCGTCCGATACGGCCGCGCGCGTGTTCGGCGGAATCCCGACCGCAAGCGGAACGAGCGACGTCTTCGCGATCCTCTCCAAATTCGCCGCCGCGCTCGATGCCGGCGGCAGCGTGAAGGACGCGGCCGGCGAAGCGACGAACGGCATCAACGCCGCGCTGACCCAGATCGGCAGCGTTCGCGGCTCGGTCGGTGCCCGCGCCGCCCGGCTCGACCTGGTTTCCGATCAGCTGACCGACACGGCGGCCAATCGCGAGACCGCGCGCGGCGCGCTCGAGGATACCAACATCACCGAAACGCTCACCGAATTGCAGAAGACCATGACGATCCTGTCGGCGACCCAGGCGAGCTTCACCAAGCTGAGCCAGCTTTCGTTGTTCGACTATCTGCGTTGAACCGGGGCCGCTTGGTAACCGGTTGGCTACGAAATCCGGTTAACCGGGGATGATCGCGGCCGTTCCTTGAGACGGCAGCGACCAAGAAGGGGAATGCGAAGTTCATGTTTCCGGTGATCGGCCTCGTCGTCCTGCTCGTCATGATCTTTGGCGGCTTCGCGATCACCGGCGGCGCGCTCGGCCCGGTGATGGAAGCGATTCCGCACGAAATGCTGATCATCGGCGGCGCCGCCGCGGGCGCGCTGATCATCGGCAATTCGGGCAAGGAGCTGAAGGCGCTGGGCGGCAGCTTCGCCAAGATCTTCAAGGGGCCCAAATACAAGAAGCAGGATTATCTCGACACGATCTTCCTCGTGTCGAAGCTGATGAAGATGCTCCGCACCGAAGGGCCGATCGCGCTCGAGCCGCATGTCGAGGATCCGAAATCCTCCGCGCTGTTCGCTGAATATCCGCGCCTGCTCGCCGATCACACGCTGATCAACCTGATCGCGGATACGCTGCGCCTCGTCGTCGTCTCGTCGGGCACGCTCGACGTGCATGCGGTCGAGGACGTCATGGACAACATGATCAAGACTCACCACCACGAGGTGGAAGGGCCGCATACCACGCTGTCGAGCCTCGCCGACGCACTGCCCGCGCTCGGCATCGTCGCCGCCGTGCTCGGCGTGGTGAAGACCATGGGCTCGATCGACAAGCCGCCCGCCATCCTGGGCGCGATGATCGGTTCCGCACTCGTCGGCACCTTCATGGGCGTGCTGCTTGCCTATGGCATCGTCAGCCCGCTCGCCAGCCGGCTGAAGCAGGTCATCGATGCCGATGCCGCCATCTATCATGTCGTGAAGCAGATCATCATCGCGTCGCTCCACGGCCATCCGCAGCCACTCGTCATCGAGGCCGCGCGCTCCGGCATCGCGCATTCGAACCAGCCCGGTTTCGCCGAAGTGTTCGACGGCCTGCGGGGGCGTTGAGCCATGGATCGGCTGCGCCGATGCGGTACCGGCCCGCTCCCCCGCCCGCCCACCCATTCAGGATGCCCTTGTGGGGCGTCGGGGGGGGGTGGGTGGGGGGCGGGGGGCGGTCCCCGCCTGCCGAAGGCAGCTGACTAATGGCAGCGCGTGCTCCCCATGGCAGCAACCAGCCGCCGAAGATCATCTACAAGAAGATCTATGTCGAAGGGCATGGCGGCCATCACGGCGGCGCCTGGAAGGTGGCCTATGCCGATTTCGTGACGGCGATGATGGCCTTCTTCCTGCTGATGTGGCTGCTGGGCGCGACCAATGAGAAGCAGCGCAAGGCGCTGGCCGATTATTTCGCGCCGACGCTGGTCCAGATGAAGCAGAACAGCGCCGGCTCCAACGGCATGTTCGGCGGCTCCTCGATCACCGACAAGGACAATTACCCGCATAAGGCGTCGCAGACCGGTACCCGGTCGATGACCATCCCGGTCGAAGCGAGCGGCGGCGACCAGGTCGGCACCGGGCAGAAGGGCACGCTGAAGGACAAGGCGGTGCTCAACGCCGAGGATCGCAAGAATTTCGAGCTGATCCGCCGTCAGGTCGCCTTTGCAATGTCTTCGAGCCCGAAACTGTCCAAGCTGGGATCGCATGTGCGCTTCGTCCGCACCCAGAACGGGCTGCGCGTCGACCTGATCGACGATGCGGATTATTCGATGTTCGGCCTGGGCACGACCATGCTCGACCCCGAGGCGTCGAAGCTGATCGGGCTGATCGCCGAAACGATCAAGGGCATGACCAACCCGATCATGATCCGCGGCCATACCGACAGCCTGGGTTATGGCGATCCGCTGGCGATGAACAACTGGATGTTGTCCAGCGGCCGGGCCGAGGCGACGCGGCGGCGCCTGGCCACCGGCGGTATTCCGGAAGCCCGTTTCAATCGGATCGAGGGCGTCGCTGATCGCGAGCCGATGATCCAGGACAACCCGACCGATCCGCGCAACCGGCGGGTCGCCATCACCCTGCTCTACCGCGCGACCGCATTCGGCGAATGACCCGGGCGCCCGGCAGGTTCGCCGGCATCGGCGTCCAGGCGGTCCTCGCGGTTCTCTGTCTCTACGGCCTTGCCTCCCTTCCCGGGCTGCTGGGCCAGTGGGGCCTGTCGTTCGCCGCGATCGGAATCCTCCTGCTGTGGGTCGCGGTGGCCGGCCTTGGGCTGCCCCTGTTGCGCGCCGGGCCATCGCGCCGTCGGCTCGCGATGCTTGCAGGCGTGGCGATCGCGCTGCGCCTCGCCTTCGCCCTGCTCTCGGTCCATCGGGGGTCGAGCGGCGACCCTAACGCCTATCTCCTGCTCGCCAAGGGCCTGCTGATCCGGGACGAATACGGAATCTACGAGCCGTTTTTCGGCGGGTATTGGCGCGCCCTGTTCCCGCCTTTCTATTCCTTCGTGCTGGCGGGGTGGGGCGCGATCGCCGGGTTCTCCACCCTTTCAGTCCTGTTTCTCGGCACCGCGATCGATCTCGGCGCCGCATCGCTGATCCTCCGGCTGGGTCGTCGTCTGGGAAACGAGGGTGCCGGACGCGCCGCCGCGTGGCTCTATCTCGTCTGGCCTTCCGTCCTGTTCTCGGCCCCGCTCGCGCAGAAGGAAGGGCTGTGCGCCTTCCTGATCCTGGCCCTGGCGCTGGCCTGGCTGAACCGCGACCACAGGGGCTGGCGCGACGCGATCAAGATCGGCGTGCCGGCGGCCTTGCTCGCCCTGACCCAGCCCGGCCTGGCGCCGCTCGCCGCGCTGTTCGGATTGTTCCTGATCGGTCGGGCGGGCGCGCTGTCGACGATGGCCGCCGGCCTGCGCGCGCTGTGCGTGGCGCTGCTGGTGATGCTGCCCTGGTGGATCCGCAACTGGCTGATCTTCGGCGTGTTCGTGCCGCTGACCAGCGCGGGCGGCGCGAGCCTGTGGATCGGCAATAATCCCGACGCCACCGGCAACTGGATGCCACCGCCCGAACATCTGCGCGGCCTTCCCGAAATCGTTTATGGCAAGCGCATCGGCGCGATCGCGATGGAATGGATCAAGGCCAATCCGGGTGCCTTTGTCAGGCTCACCATCACCAAATTCCTTCGCGCCTGCGGCGTCGCGTCGTTCGGCATCACCCGGCTGGTGGCGATGCAGCCGCCCCTGCCCGCAGCGTTCGCGGCGGCGCTGCTGCCCCTATCCCATCTTACCCATGTCGCATTGCTTGGCGCGTCCGCAGTTGCGGTGCGCGTGCGCCGCATGCCCGGCACCGGAACATTGCTGCTGCTGATTGCCGCATGCGGCGTGCAATTGCTGCTGTTCGGGGTGTGGTTCGAGTTCGGCGAGCGCCACCGCGAGTTCGTCACCCCGTTCCTGCTGCTGCTCGCCTGCGGAATGATCGCACCGCGGTTGGAAAGCGGAGAGTCCACGCCTAGTTAGGCGGTGTGAGCAGCGCCGCCGTTACCGCCCGAATCGCCAACGGCATCTCGTCGATCAGGGCGGAAGACTGGAATGCATGCTCGGGCACGAGCAATCCCTTCGTCACCCATGATTTCCTCGCTATTCTCGAAGACTCGAAAAGCGCCGTGGCGGAAACGGGATGGCAGCCGATCCCGATCGTCATCGATGGCGCCGACGGTCGCCCCGCCGCGATCGCCCCTGCCTATGGGAAGAGCCACAGCCAGGGTGAATATGTCTTCGATCATGGCTGGGCCGACGCCTGGGAACAGGCCGGCGGCCGCTATTATCCCAAGCTCCAGCTCGCCGTGCCGTTCACGCCCGCGCCGGGCCCGCGCCTGTTGCTGCGCGACGACAGCCTGGCACCGGCCCTTATCGCCTCGATCGAGGCGGTCGCCGACCGGCACAATCTCTCTTCCGCCCACGCCACCTTCGTCGCGCCCGACCAGTTGCCGCTGTTCGAGGCGGCCGGCTGGCTGATCCGCGCCGGCACGCAGTTCCACTGGCACAATAAGGGCTATGCCGCGTTCGACGATTTCCTCGGCGACCTGGCCAGCCGCAAGCGCAAGGCGATCCGCAAGGAGCGGACCGGCGCGATCGAGGGACTGACCATCCGCCATGCGACCGGCAGCGAGATCACCGAGGCCGATTGGGATGCCTTCTGGATTTTCTACCAGGACACCGGCGCGCGCAAATGGGGCCGCCCTTACCTGACCCGTGCCTTCTTCTCGCTGCTGGGCGAGCGCATGGCGGACAAGGTCCTGCTGATCCTGGCGGAGCGGGATGGCCGGCCGATCGCCGGTGCGCTCAACCTGATCGGTACTGATACGCTTTACGGGCGCTATTGGGGCTGCACCGAGGAAGTGCCCTTCCTCCATTTCGAGCTCTGCTATTATCAGGCGATCGACGCAGCGATCGCGCGCGGGCTCAGGACGGTCGAGGCCGGCGCGCAGGGCGAGCACAAGCTGGCGCGCGGCTATGTGCCGGAGCCGACCTGGTCGGCACATTACATCCCCGACCCCGGCTTCAGGAGGGCGGTCGCCCAGTTCCTTGAGCAGGAGCGGCAGGCGGTGACGTCGGATCGGGAGTGGCTGGGAGAGACGACCCCGTTTCGTCGAGACCGAGCGCCCTGAGGCGCCGCGCCCGAAGCTCGATCGCCCTGATCTCCTCCGGGAACAACGGCACGGGCGGGGGCGTCACATTGTGGTCTACGCGGAACAGCGCGCTTGAACCGTCACGCCAGATCTCAACCAGCCCGGCATTGTATTTCGGATCATAGGCCGGCGGCTTGATCAGCCACACATAATCGAACGCATCGCGCGGGAAGCGCGCCAGCGAGAGCGAAATGGTGCGCCACCATTCGCCCCGGCAATATTGCTCGGTAACGATCTGCGACGCGTCGTGCGCGAAGCGCCGCGCGGGCGCGTAGCGCGTCGTCAGCAATTGCGCCCCCGCCATCGACCATTGATCGTTGGTATAGGCGAGCCTGCGCACCAGCCCGATCGCCGGCAGATGCTCGAGCCGGGTCATGAACCAGGACGGCCGGCATTCAGTGCCGACGAAGCTGACGACCTTGGCGCCGATCGGGACGTGATCGAGCGCCTTCAACTCCCGCTCGTACGTCTGGTCGTACATCCAGAAACTCACCGTCGTGGCACCGATCCGGACGAGGAAGAAGGCGAGGCCAAGCACGGCGACCACCGCCGCGTGCCGGATCGGAACGCCCGGACGCGGCCGCAGCGCGATCAGGGCGATGCCGATCACGAACGGCGCAAGGCGCATGTCGGCATAGGCTGATCCGAACACGATCCGCGGCAGCAGGATGAACACGGCAAGCAGGAACAGCGCCGACAGGCCCAGGTTGCGCGAATATTCGATCGTCGGATCGCGAAAGCCCCTGAACAGGATCAGGTACAATATCGCCGCAGACGCGATATCGAAGAGCTGCCAGCGATCCTTCAGGACCATGGTCAGCCACATGGCCTTGGCGCGCCAGTTGAACCAGTCGCCGGTCTCTCCGCCGACATGATGGCCGCTGCGCCACATCACCATCAGCACCATCGGCAGGGCGAGCGGCACGCATCCCAGCCCGGCGCGCACCCAGGCGTTGAACCAGCGATGGCCGGCATCGTGCTGGCGAACCATCTCGGCCGAGAAAGCGAGTACGCCGAGCACGCCCCAGCCGAAGGTGTGGCAGAGCCAGAGCGCGCAGGAGAGCGGCACGAAGACGATCGCGCGCAGCCTGAACCTGCCCAGCCGCGCGAGCCGCAGCCACAGGGCGAAGGCGTTGAAGGCGATCGCCATGGACAGCGCGAAGTTGATGAAGCCGAAATGAAAGGGATAGCTATAGGCGATCGGCAGGGCGAACAGGGCGGTCGCTGGGATCCGGCCATGCACCTCGCGCGCTATCCACAACAGGCCGGTCACCGTCATCGCCGGAATGGTCATGACGATCAGCTTCACCGCGAGCTCGAGCCCGAAGATCTTGGCGAGCGGGATGACGAGAATGTCGATCCCGAGATTGCCGATCAGCTGCCAGCTGAAATTATACCATTCGGCGAGCCACGGCGCATTGCCGATGTCGAGCTGAACCCGGTAGCGCCCGAGATGCCCCGGCAGGTCGACCAGTGGCGGGATTTCCGGACGAAGCAGCGGAATGATCGCGACGAACGCGGCCAGCGCCACGAACCAGCGCGTCTGCCACCAGTGCAGTTTTTCGATATCCCCCGGCATGGGAGGGCTTTACCGCGATGGGGCCTGCGTAAACAAGCCGGGTTCGACGCGATACAAGGCGAGCCCGGCAGGAGCTGCCGCCACGGGGCTGAGCCAGGCCGGCACCTGGCCGCGATGGAGCTGGTTCACCAGTTGGATATCGCCCGCCGCTTTGTCGCCCAGCTCAGTGAAGCTGTCCGGGCAGAGCGCGACGTAACCGACCTTCCAGTCCCGCGCGATCGTCGCCGAATCCTCGGGCGCGCCGAGGAAGAAGCGATAGACGGCGAGGTTGCCTGCATTGTTGCGGTGATAGGGGGCCCCGACCACGTCGAGCCGGGTCGCCGCCAGCGCAAAGGCGCCGAGATCCAGGGGGGCGAGCAACTTCCCCGGCGGCAGCGCGGCGAGCGCCGCAAGCGCCTCGGGCGAGGTGCAGCTCCCTTCCGCGGGATCGCTGGTGCGCACCGTCTGGCGCGGCGTCAGCGCATCG
>CZQE01000012.1_pt1 | contig 15231 bp, 13 predicted proteins | sample 734431 | NCBI WGS metagenome assembly CZQE01 (sample SAMEA3597869, study PRJEB11362) | hydrothermal vent metagenome | biome: marine hydrothermal vent biome; feature: marine hydrothermal vent; material: ocean water | place: Atlantic Ocean | collected 2010-09-19/2010-10-04
GTTCGCCTCGGTCCCCGCCGAGGTCGAGCAGGAGACCGACCTGCTGAAGACCGAGGTGGAGAAGATCGACGTCGACGCCCTGACCCCGCGCGAAGCGCTTGAGGTGTTGTACCGGTTGAAAACGCTGGCGAAGAATTCGTGAAAGGAGCCAGCCTCTTATTCTCCCCCTCCCCTTCAGGGGAGGGGATAGGGGTGGGGCAGCGAGGATCGGGGCTCGATGCCCCGATCCTCGCTCCGGGGCCGGACGCAACGAGTCTTTGTAAGCGTGCAGACACGCGCGCCCACCCCCTTCCCCTCCCCGCCACAGAAGGACTTTATCTGCGAGACTCAGTGCGAACGTGACGCCACTCCAAGGACTGTTTACCTAACCCTCATGACAGGCCGCTTCGACTCCCTCCCGCACCGCCGCGCGATCATCGATCGCCGCACGCTTGCCGACGCGCTTGCCGCACTTGAGGGCGAGGACAAGCTCGCGCTTCGCCGCGCCGCCACCGATATCCTCAAGACGGCGCTCGACGCTGGCCGCGCCGAGATCGCCCGCCGCCTCGTCGAGCATCCCTCGCGCGGGCTTGAGGCAGCCGCCGCCCAGGCCTTCCTCACCGACCAGCTTCTCCGCCTGCTCTACGACTTCACCGTCACCCGTCTCTACCGCCTGAGCAACCCGACCGCGGCCGAACGGCTCACCCTGATCGCCGTCGGCGGATACGGGCGAGGCGAGATGGCCCCCTATTCGGACATCGATATCGGCTTCCTCACCCCGTGGAAGCAGACCGGCTGGGCCGAGCAGGTGATCGAGACCATGCTCTATGCGCTCTGGGATCTCGGGCTGAAGGTCGGCCATAGCAGCCGCTCGCTCGACGAGATGGTCCGCCAGTCAAAGAGCGACGTGACGATCCGCACCGCCCTGCTCGAGGCGCGCTATGTCTGGGGCGACATGGCGCTTTATGACGAGGCCGCGGCGAAGTTCCACGCCGAGGTTCAGGCAGGCACCGCGCGAACCTTCATCACCGAGAAGCTCGCAGAGCGCGAGGTGCGCCACCGCAAGATGGGCGACACGCGCTATGTCGTGGAACCCAATGTGAAGGAGGCCAAGGGCGGCCTGCGCGATCTGCACACGCTCTTCTGGATCGGCAAATACGCCTATAATGTCAGCGAGCCCGCCCAGCTTGTGGAAGCTGACCTGCTCAGCCGCGCCGAATACCGGCTGTTCCACCGTGCGGAGAATTTCCTCTGGGCGGTGCGCTGCCACCTCCACAGCATCGCCGGCCGCGCCGAGGACCGGCTGACCTTCGACCTGCAGCGCGAGATCGCCGAGCGGATGCGCTTCGCCGACCGGCCGGGCAAGTCGAGCGTCGAGCGTTTCATGCAGTACTATTTCCTGCAGGCGAAGACGGTCGGCGACCTGACCGGCGTCTTCCTCGCGCATCTCGACGAGAAGTTCGCCGCGCGCGGCCGCCGCTTCGGCTTCCCCTCGCTCCGCCGCGCGCCGGGCAAGCTCAACGGCTTCACCATCGATCGCGGCCGCCTCGCCTTGCCTTCCGACGACTTCCTCCAGAAGAAGCCGGTTCGCCTGATCGAGATGTTCGCGCTGGCCGACAGGCACGGCATGGAGATCCACCCGCTGGCGATGCGCGCCGCCGCGCGCGACGCGAAGCTGGCTGACGACATCCGCCGCGACCCGCAGGCCAATGCGCTGTTCCTCGACGTGCTGACCTCCCCGCGCGATCCGGAGACGGTGCTGCGCTGGATGAACGAGGCCGGGGTGTTCGGCCGCTTCGTGCCCGATTTCGGCAAGGTCGTGGCGCAGATGCAGTTCGACATGTATCACCACTATACGGTCGACGAGCACACCATCCGCGCCATCGGCCTGCTGGCGAAGATCGAGCGCGGCGAGCTCAACGAGGATCACCCGCTCTCCGCCGCGATCATGAAGCAGATCGTCTCGCGTCGCGTGCTTTATGTCGCCGTGCTGCTCCACGACATCGCCAAGGGCCGCGGCGGCGATCATTCGATCCTGGGCGCCGAGGTCGCGCACCGGCTCTGCCCGCGCTTCGGCCTGAATGCCGCGGAGACCGAGACGGTCGCGTGGCTGGTGCGCTGGCATCTGCTGATGTCCGCTACTGCGTTCAAGCGCGACCTGTCCGACTTCAAGACCATCCTGGATTTCTGCGAGATCGTGCAGAGTCCCGAGCGCCTTCGCCTCCTGCTGGCCCTGACCGTGGTCGATATCCGCGCGGTCGGCCCCGGCGTGTGGAACGGCTGGAAGCGCCAGCTCCTTTCCGACCTCTATGAATCGGCAGAGGAAGTGCTCCGGCTGGGCCACAAGCAGAAGGGCCGCAGCGAGCGCATCGCCGCCAAGCAGGAAACGTTGCAGGCAGCGCTCGGCTGGGACGACGCCCGCTTCGCTGCGCTGGTGAAGCGCCTGCCGGAACCCTATTGGGTCGCCGAGCCGGAGGATGTGCTGGTCCGCAACGCGCGCGTGATCGAGGAGGCCGGTTCGGCCCAGCTCTTCATCGCGGCGCAGGTCTATCCGGAACGCGGCGCGACCCTCGTCACCGTCTATGCCGCCGACCATCCCGGCCTGTTCTACCGAATCGCCGGCGCGATCAGCGTCGCTGGCGGCAACATCATCGACGCGCGAATCCACACCACGCGCGACGGCATGGCGCTCGACAATTTCCTCGTCCAGGACCCGGTCGGCCGCCCGTTCGACGACGCCGGCCAGCTCGGACGGCTGAAGAGCGCGATCGAGGATGCGCTGGCCAACCGTTCCAAGCTCGCCGACCGGCTGATGGCCAAGCCGCTGCCGCGCACGCGCGCCGAGGCGTTCGACATTGCGCCGAACGTGCTGATCGACAACCGCGCCTCGAACCGCTTCACCGTGATCGAGGTCAATGCGCGCGACCGGCCGGCGCTGCTGCACCAGCTCGCCCATGCGCTGTTCCAGTCGAAGGTCACGATCCACTCGGCGCATGTCGCCACCTATGGCGAGCGCGCGGTCGACACTTTTTATCTGACCGACCTGCTCGGCGACAAGATCGCTGGCGGCACCCGCCTCAAGGCAATCGAGAAACGCCTGCTCGACGCGGCGGCAGGCACACCGATGCAGGAAGCCGCATGATCTGACACAGGAGAGTCCTATGCCGGTATTGGGAATTGGCGGCCTGTTCTTTCGCGCGACCGATCCGGACGCGCTTTCGGCCTGGTATCGTGAGCATCTGAACGTCGGCGCCGGCTGCGTCGCGCCAGACCAGGGAACCCCCGACGAATGGGCGTGGAAGGCGGCGGGCGGCCCGGTCGTCTTCGCGCCGTTCAAGGCCGACACCGACTATTTCGCCGCCGACCGCCAGTGGATGATCAACCTGCGTGTCAGCGACCTCGATTCGCTGCTCGAACAGCTCAACGCAGCCGGCATCGAGATCATCATCAAGCCTGAATGGAACGACCCGTCGGTCGGCCAGTTCGCCCGGATCCACGATCCCGAAGGCAATGCGATCGAGTTGTGGGAACCGCCGGCCTGACGTTTCAGGCAGAGCGCTGATTCAAACGATTCGAGTCACACGGCACAACCGGGCATAGCGCAGCCCAACTCTACCGTTCGTGTCGTATAGGGGCGAGCTTGTCGAGCACCCGTATCGAGACGCACTTGTCCCTCGATAGGCCCTCTCGGCAGGCTCGATGGCTACCCGGAACGAACGGCGGGGGTTTGGGTCGAGATGCCTTGTCGCACCATGGCTGCGGCGGCGCGAAAACGCCACCGCAGCCACATCCGATCAGAAGCGCTTGCGCAACGTCACGCCATAGGTGCGTGGCTCGGCGAGGAAGGCGGAGAAGATCTGGTTGCCCACCGCAAAGCTCGGCGCACCGAACTTCTGAACCTGGGACTGCGATCCGGCGCCCTGGAACGGCGCATTGAACGCGACCTGGGTGTAGTTGGTGTTGAGCAGGTTCTGCGCCCAGAACTCCAGGCTCCAGTTCTGGTCCTTCCCGCGAAGACCGACACGGGCGTTCATCAGGAAATAGCCATCCTGCTCCTTCTCCACGAACAGGTCGGACCCGGTGTTGTAGTCGGAGCTCAGACGGCCATCGACATAGAACAAGGCCGACAGCCCACTCGTCCCGATATCCGGCGTCCAGCTGGTCGACAGGGTCACGACGTTGCGCGGCGCGTTCGACATCTGCTGGCCCGGCAGCAATGCGAGGAACGGATCGAGCGCCTCGCCCGCTTCGCTGCCGACCAGGTTATGCCGATATTTGGTGTCGGCCAGCGTATAGCCAAGGTTCACCGCGAAGTTGCGCGCCGGATACAGCCCAGCCTCGATCTCGATGCCCTGCGACAGCACGCCGTACTTGACGCCGGCGGTGCAGGCGCCGGTCGCGGCGCTGTTGTCCCCGTCCGCTCCGTTCAGGCTCGCTTTGCACGACCCGATATTCTGGACGATGTAGTTGGTGCCGTTGAACGTGTTGAGCTGGAAGTTGCTGAACTCCTGACGGAAACCCGCGACGTTCAGGGTGAACTTGCGCGAGCTGTACTTGAAACCGACCTCGTAGGAGTTGACCGTCTCGGGATCGAAGCGAAGCAGCGCCGCGTTCGGGTTCGCGGTGGTCGATGCCAGATATGCCGGCCCGAGGTCCGAACGATCGAGGTTGTAGCCGCCCGCCTTGTAGCCGCGCGAATAGCTCGCATAGACCATCAGCCCGTCGACCGGCTTGTACGAGATCACGCCGGTGCCGGTGAGCTCGCCCTCGCTCAGGCTGTCACTGATCGTCTTGCCGCTCAGCGCCGCCGTCGAGTTGCCGGTGCAGCCGAGCGTGATGATGCCCGCCGCGGTGGAAGCAAGCGCCGGGTTGGCCAGCAGGCCGCCAAGACCGCCCTGCGCGGTGCCTGCCTGAAGCGCGCCGCAGATGGTGTTGTTGTTCTGGAAGGTGGCGTTGAAGTCCTTCTTCTCGTGCGTGTAGCGCAGGCCGGCCGTGATGCTCAGCCGGTCGGTGATCTTGAAGATGTTGTGGGTGAAGACAGCGAAGTTCTCGCTCCGCTGGTTATAGACGTCGCGGGTGGTGCCCAGGTCGTTCAGCGTGCTGAGACGGTTGAGGTTGGCGATGACGAGCGGCGCGGCGGCGCCGAGCGCCCCGTTCACCGCGGCGATCCCGATCGGGCTGAGGCAGCCCGGGGCAGCCGGATTGCGCAGCGCGGCGGACGGGCTGATGCCCGAGACGACGCGGCAGGCAGCGAAGGCGCCATACTGCGTGCCGAATTTAAGGTTGTCGACGACCTGAAGGTCCTCGCGGCTGTAGTAACCGCCGATCAGCCAGTCGAGCTTGTCACCGAATGCCGAACCGTTCAGCCGCAGCTCCTGGCTGAAGGTGTGGAACTGGCGATAATTGTTGCCGTCGGCCGGGCGGTAGCCAATGTCGAGGCTGCCATAGTCGATGTCGGACGCGCCGCCCGCCTTGTACTCGCGATAGGCGGTGATCGAGGTCAGCGAGGCGCCGCCGAAATTCCAGTCGATCTGCGCCGACCCGCCATAATCCTTGGTGACGTTGCTGTAGGCGCGGCCCGGGCTGTTCGCGATGCGGCGGTTATAGGGATCTTCGGCGCTCGGGAAGACGGCGCCCATGCTCTTCATGATGTCGACGATGCGATTGGTCGGCGAGACGGCATAGTCGCCCGGCACGCCCGGGGTCGGATCGACCTTCTCGCGCAGATCGACATAGACCGCGCCGCAGCACTTCTCGTTGCGATAGGTATAGTCGCCGATCAGCCGTACCGACAGGTCGGAGCTCGGCTGGAACAGCAGCTGGCCGCGCACGAAATAACGGTCGCGATTGTTGTAATCGGTCTTGTTGACCGTGTCGTAATAGAAACCGTCGCGCTTGCCGTAGACACCGTCCAGGCGGAAGGCGAGCGTGTCGGTGATCGGCCCCGTGACCGCACCGGCAACGCGGATATTGTTGTAGTTGCCGTAGCTCGCCTCGCCATAGCCACCGAAGTCGAAGGACGGCGCCTTGGTGATGACGTTGATCAGGCCTGCGCTCGCGTTGCGGCCGAACAGGGTGCCCTGCGGCCCGCGCAGCACCTCGATCCGGTCGACCTCGCCGATATCGTTGAGGCCCGAGCCGGTGCGGCTGCGATAGACGCCGTCGATGAACACCGCGACCGAGCTTTCCAGGCCGGGATTGTCGCCGACCGTGCCGATGCCGCGAACGCGGGCCGACGCATTGGCCTCGCTGCCGGTGGAAGAGACGAGCAGCGACGGTGCGAGCTGCGCCAGCGCGCGAATATCGGTCGCGCCCGAGTTCTGCAGCGCCTGCTGGCTGACCGCGGAGACGGCGATCGGCACGTCGGACAAGCGCTCGGCACGGCGCGTCGCGGTGACGATGATGTCGGAGCCGCTTTCATCCGCGGCGGCGGTGTCGTGCGCGGCGGACTGGGCTTCCTGCTGAGGAGCCGGCGCGTCCTGCGCAAAGGCGGGTACGGTGAATGCAATGGCAGCTACAGACCACAGATACGCGGATTTACGCATTATGACATTCTCTCCAATTTTATTTTTTGAGTATTGGGTATCCTCTCGAATAGCCGCAGCGAGCCGTTCGTCCATAGGCAGAAAGCCCGTGGCCGGGATTTTTTGAATAACTGTGATGCTGAGGCGCAACAAAGGGTCCGGTCCGGCCATTTTTGCCGGCAGACTGACGCTACGGAATGCTTGGATCGGGCGAAACTGCCCGGAGAATTCCGCGACGACGCCGTCGCCGCGGAAAAAATCGTGTTTCTGTTGTGTTACTTGGGCGCGAGAACCATCAGCATCTGGCGGCCTTCCATGCGCGGATAGGCTTCGACCTTGGCGGTCTCGACCACATCGGCCTGGACCCGCTGGAGCAATGCCATGCCGAGCTGACCGTGGCTGAGCTCGCGGCCGCGGAAACGCAGGGTGATCTTGACCTTGTCGCCTTCGCCGATGAACTCGATCACCTTCTTCATCTTGGTGTCGTAGTCATGGTCGTCGATGTTCGGACGCATCTTGATCTCCTTGATCTCCTGCGTCTTCTGCGACTTGCGCGCGAGGTTCGCCTTTTTCTGCGCCTCGTACTTGAATTTGCCGACGTCGAGGAACTTCGCGACGGGCGGATCCGCGTTGGGCGACACTTCTACAAGGTCGAGCCCGACACTCTGCGCCTGCTCCATCGCTTCACGGGTGTACATGACACCGAGGTTCTCGCCGTCCTGATCGATCACACGGACCTTGGGCGAGACAATGAATTCGTTGAAGCGCGGGCCGTTCATCGGCACGGGCGCCCCTTGGGGACGCCGGATCATGGGAGGACGGATAGGTACTGCTCCTTGGTGGTTGGACAGGGCGATATAGTGATTTTTCGCGTCTTGGGGAAGATGCCCCGGCTTTCGCCGGGAACACCCTCAAAGATCGGGCGGCGTGGCACTCTTCTTCAGCATGACGATCGCCTCATCGAGGCTCAACATCTGCTGCCGGTCGCTGCCGAGTTGGCGCAGCGCGACCGTCCCTTCCTCCGCCTCGCGCTTGCCGACGACAAGCAGATTGGGGACCTTGGCAAGGCTGTGCTCGCGCACCTTGTAGTTGATCTTCTCGTTGCGCAGATCGGTCTCGACACGCAGGCCCGCCGCCGCCAGCTTCGCCGCGACCTCCTTCGCATACTCGTCAGCGTCGGACACGATCGTCGCGACCACCGCCTGCACCGGCGCGAGCCAGAGCGGGAAACGGCCCGCGTGGTGCTCGATCAGGATGCCGATGAAGCGTTCGAACGTGCCCAGGATGGCGCGGTGAAGCATCACCGGCCGGTGGCGGTTGCCATCCTCGCCGACATAGCTGGCGTCGAGTCGGTCGGGCAGCACGCGATCCGACTGGATCGTGCCGACCTGCCAGGTACGGCCGATCGCGTCGGTCAGGTGGAACTCGAGCTTCGGCGCATAAAAGGCCCCCTCGCCGGGCAGCTCCTCGAACTTCGCCTTGATCGTCTCGCTCAGCGTCGACTCGACAACCGCCTGGCGCAGCTCCGCCTCGGCGCGGTCCCACATCTCGTCGGTGCCGAAACGCTTCTCCGGGCGAAGCGCGAGCTTCACCGCATAATCCTCGAAGCCGAGATCACGATAGACGCTGTCGAGCAGTTCGCAGAAATTGCGCACTTCCTCGATCAACTGGTCTTCGCGCACGAAGATATGTGCGTCGTCCTGGGTGAACTGGCGCACCCGCATGATGCCGTGCAGCGCGCCATGCGGCTCGTTGCGGTGGCAGCAGCCGAACTCCGCCATGCGGATCGGCAGGTCGCGATAGCTCTTGATGCCCTGGCGGAAGATCAGGACATGCGCCGGGCAGTTCATCGGCTTCAGCGCCATGAGGTCGGATTTGCCAGACAGGATCGGCGCCTCATCGTCGGTCGAGGGGATCTCGTCCGGCACGACGAACATGTTCTCGCGATATTTGCCCCAGTGCCCGGACTGCTCCCACTGGCGCGCATCCATCAGTTGCGGCGTCTTCACCTCGGCATAGCCGGCCGCATCAAGCCTGCGGCGCATATAGGCCTCGAGCTGGCGCCACAGGATATAGCCCTTGGGATGCCAGAACACCGAGCCCTGAGCCTCGGACTGGAGGTGGAACAGGTCCATCTCCTGGCCGATCTTGCGGTGGTCGCGCTTGGCGGCCTCTTCCAGACGGAAGAGGTGCTGGTCGAGCTGCTTCTTGTTGAGCCAGCCGGTGCCGTAGATGCGGCTGAGCATCGCGTTGTTCTGGTCGCCACGCCAATAGGCGCCCGACACGCGCGTCAGCTTGAACGCCTGGGGATCGAGCTTGCCGGTCGAAGCGAGGTGCGGCCCGCGGCACATGTCGAGCCAGTCGCCGCCGGACCAATAGACCGTCAGCTCCTCATGCTCGGGCAGTTCCGCCGCCCATTCGGCCTTGAAGCTCTCACCCTGCTCGCGCCAGCGCTGGATGAGCTGCTCGCGGCTCCAGACCTCGCGACGGAGCGGCTTGTCGGCGGCGATGATCCTGCGCATCTCCGCCTCGATCGCCGGCAAATCCTCCTCGGTGAAGGGCCGGTCTTTCGGCGCGAAGTCGTAATAGAAGCCGTCATCGGTCGAAGGGCCGAAAGTGATCTGCGTGCCGGGGAACAGCGCCTGCACTGCCTCGGCCAGCACATGAGCATAATCGTGGCGGGCAAGCTCAAGCGCGTCCGCCTCGTCCCGCGCGGTCACCAGCGCGAGGTTCGCGTCGCCCTCGAACGGGCGCATGATGTCGCGCAGATCGCCATCGACGCGCGCGGCGATCGCCGCCTTGGCGAGGCCCGGACCGATCGCCGCGGCGATGTCCGCCGGGGTAGTCCCCGGGGCTACCTCACGGACGGAACCGTCGGGCAGCGTTATGCGGAACATCTCGGACATGACGAAATCGGTACTTTCTGTCTTGATGGAAGAAGCGCGGGCTTATGCACGCGTGACCTATATAGGCAAGTCAGAGGGCGATTCTTAGCATCAGTTCGGCGGCATCGATCAACGTCTTGCGTTCTTCGCCGGAAAGCCGGTCGGCGATCCGGTCGGCCAGCCAGCGCCGCCGTTCCTGCATGGCCCCGCGCAGGGCCCTGCGCCCTTTCACCGTGATCGAGATCACCAGGTTGCGCCGGTCCTCCGGATCGGGCGCCCGTTCGATCAGCTCCCCTGCCTCCATGGCGGCGAGCAGGCGGGTGAGCGATTGCGGCTTCAGTCCTTCAGCCTCGGCCAGCGCAACGCCCGGCATCGGCCCCTCGCGATACAGTGCTGCCAGCAGGCCGATCATGCCGGTGCTGAGGTCACCGGGCGGCGCCTCGGCCCGCAACCGGCGACCCAGCCGGGAAAGCGCCCGGAGGATCAGGGCGACATCGGAATCGCGATGGAGCTGGCTCGACATAATAATACGTATAGCGTATTAATTTACCGACTCAAACCGGAAGATGGAGTCGCGATGACCAGGCTGACGGCGATCCTGCCCTGCAATGATCTCGATGCGTCCGAGGCGTTCTACAACCGGCTCGGCTTCTTCCAGGAGGAGGCGAGCAAGGGTGAACATGACGGGTATCGCATGCTTTCCGACGGACGCGGCGGCGACATCCACCTGACGGATGCGGTCGAGGGCTGGCTGATCAGGGGACAGAACCCGTTCGGCCTGTATCTCTATACCGAGGATGTCGACGCCTTCGCGGCGCGTTTCCCCGGCGAGATCCTCGAAAAGACCGGCCCCGCCCACAAGCCCTGGGGCATGTACGAATTCGCGCTGAGCGACCCCGACGAGACGCTGGTGCGGATCGGATGGCCAAGCCGGTTGATGTCATGAGCACGGAAATCGAAGAGCCGGGCATGCGCGACTTCATCATGCTGATGCACGGCGACACCGTCGACGCGCTGTCTCCGGACATGTGGCCTCCCTATCTGGCGACCCTGCGCGCGCTGAGGATATTCGACGGGGGCAGCTCGATCGGGACCGGCGACACGTTCCGCAAGCAGGGCGTACCCGGGGTCATGAGCCCCCATCTCGGGGGCTATATTCGGGTGCGGGCGAAGGATCTGGCCTCGGCCCGCGCGTTGCTGTCAGGCAATCCCGTCTTCGAATGCGGCGGCACGGTCGAGATCCGCGAACTGCCGCGCGATTGAGCCACCCGAAAGCCGACTATCCGGAAGCGGAAAAAGCTGCCGGCGCCGAGCGATTTTGCGGATTGACCTTCCATCTGGTGGAGACCGTAATCGAGTCGCCATGGGAGCGAAGTCGTACACAATTGGCGATCTGGCCCGGCTTTCCGGCCAATCGGTCAGGCGTATCCGGTTCTATTCGGATCGCGGACTGCTGCCGCCGAGCCTTCGAACAGCGAAGAACTATCGCCTCTACACGGCGGTAGATGTCGCCGAGCTCGATCTCATTCGTGCATTGCGCGAAGCGGGGGTTGAGCTCGACCTCATCCGACGCTTGCTCGAGCGCAAGCTGTCATTGGCCGACGTACTGCAGACCCGACTCGAAATCCTCGATGCGGAAATTGCAGCGAGACGCCGAATGGCGATCGTCCTTCGTGCCACGCTACGCCTCCCAGACCCTGCCGAAGACGATCTAAGGAGGATTTGGACCATGAGCAAAGTAAGCGGCAACGAGATGCGGACCCTCATCGAGGGCTTCTACGATCGCATCGCGAGCGATGCGTCGATCGACGACACAATGCGGGCGCAGATACTGGCATCGAACGTGCCGCAATTGCCCGACGACCCGGGGCCCGGGCATCTGGCGGCCTGGGATGAGCTGGCCGGCATGCTTGCCGACGACGAGTTCGTTCGCGAGATGCGCCAGGCGATGAACGCATTCTGGACGGACACGCTCGATCCTGCGGCCTATCAGGCAGCCTCGATGGAAGCCTATGACGCCTCAGCCAGGGCCGTCGCGGGAGGGCTGTCGCCTGACAGCGATCAGGCAGCGACGATTGCCCGCCATTGGCTGGAAAGATCGGCGGCAGCCATGGGTCGAAGACCGGATCGCGCCTTTGCCGACTGGCACATGGCGCAATACCAGCAGCTGTCGGGCCGGATCGGGCGATATCGCCAGCTTCTCGCCGAACTGCGCGGGCAGAAGGCCTCGGGGGAAGAGCAGGCAGCGTGGACATGGCTTAACCAAGCGATCCGGGCGACCTTAAGCTGACCGGCCGCCGGTCCGTTTCCTGCTTCTCGCAAGTCGGGAGCGGATCGGCAGCTTCCCCGTCATTGCCCCGACACGCGGCCGGGTACTGCGCGCGGGATTTCGCCAGCGGGAACAGGAATCACACGAGCCCGAACGGCACCACCTTGTTGTCCGCATCGTGGCCGATGTCGGCAGCCCCCAGGAGCGCCACCCCCATCTCGTCACACCAGCGCTCGATCATTTGCGACACGCCTTCAGCGAAGGGCGGATCGTTGGGAATCACGTCGCTCACCCGCCCCAGCCGCACGCCAGCGAGGCCCCTTAGCTGGGTTGCATGGGCCATGTGGAACAGCATCCGGTCGATCCGGTACAGCGGCTCGGACAGGTCCTCGATCATCAGGACATGGCCGGTCAGGTCGGGCAGCCATGGCGTACCGATCAGGGCGTTCAGGATCGCGAGGTTGAAGGCGACGGCCGGCGTCGCGCCCAAGCTCGGCTCGAGCCCGGCACGATCGCCCCGGACCAGCCAGCCGAGCGTCCGCGCGACCGCTACCTCGCCACGGTCGCGCAGGAGATCGCCGACCAGCGGTGCGTGGACCGAGCGGCCGATCCCCCCCGCATGGAGGGCCCCGAGCAGGAAACCGGCGTCGGAATAGCCGCAATAGCTTTTCGTGTGGGCCGCGGGCCCAAGGTTGGGCATCACGGCCTGCAGGATTCGGTTCGCGCCATACCCACCGCGTGCGAACCACACCGCATCGATCGCAGCGTCGTTGGCGACATCCAGAAACGCCCCCGCCCGCACATCATCGGCGCCCGCGAAATGGCCGCCGTCGCTCAGGAAACATTGCGGATGGAAGACGAGCTCGGCTTCAGGGAAGCGTCCGGCCGCGAACGCCGTCGCGCGGTCGGCCAGCGCCCGGTCGATCGGCCTTCCGGGTGCGACGATTCCGATCCGCATTACCACCCTCTCGCTTGCCCCGATCCGCGAATCCCGCGATAGCGCGCAGCCATGCACGACGGCAAATCCTACTTCTTCGTCGGGATCGGCGGCAGCGGCATGATGCCGCTGGCGATGATCCTCGCCAGCAAGGGCGCCCGCGTCGCGGGATCGGACCGGACGCTCGACCAGGACCGGCTTCCCGCCAAGTTCGCCGATCTGCGCGCCAAGGGCGTCGCCCTGTTCCCGCAGGACGGCAGCGGCATCACCTCGGCAAACCAGATCGTCGTCGCCTCAGCCGCGGTCGAATCGACCGTCGCCGATATCGTCGCGGCGGACGCGGTCGGCGCGAAGCGGATGAGCCGCGCGGAACTGCTGGCCAAGCTGTTCAACGCAGCCCCGCTGCCGATCGGCGTCGCCGGCACCTCAGGCAAGTCGACCGTGACCGGGATGATCGGCTGGATCCTGCACACCACCGGCCGCGACCCGACCGTGATGAACGGCGCGGTGATGAAGAATTTCGCTGGCGAGGACGCCCCCTTCGCCAGCGCGCTGGTCGGCGGCGGCGAGGCGTTCGTGAGCGAAGTCGACGAGAGCGACGGATCGATCGCACTCTACTGGCCGAAGATCGCCGTGCTCAACAATGTCAGCCTCGATCACAAGTCGCTCGACGAGCTGCGCACGCTGTTCGGCGATTTCATCGCGCGATCGACAACCGCGGTGATCAACCTGGACAATGCCGACGGCGCGGCGCTGGCGACGACGCTGCCGCCGGAACGCTGCCTGACCTTCTCGATCGGGCTTGAGGCGGACCTTGTCGCGATCGGGCTGGTGCAGCGCCCGTTCGGCGTCGATTTCAGCCTGTCCGAACGCGGCGCGGCGCCGGTGGCGGTGTCGCTGAAGGTGCCGGGTCGCCACAATGTGTCGAACGCGCTCGCCGCGATCGGTGCGGTGCGCGCGGCCGGCGTGCCGCTGGCCGAGGCGGTACGGGCGATCAGCGGCTTTACCGGGCTTCGGCGGCGGATGGAACTGGTCGGAGAGGCCAACGACATCTCCGTGATCGACGATTTCGGGCATAACCCCGACAAGATCGCAGCCACGCTCGACGCGCTTCACGCCTTTCCCGGGCGGTTGCTCATCCTGTTCCAGCCGCATGGCTATGGCCCGCTCAAGGTAATGCGCAGCGAGCTGGTCGCGACGCTGGCGGACAAGCTGGGCGCGGAAGACCTGCTCGTCCTGCCCGATCCGGTCTATATGGGCGGCACGGTGAACCGCGAGGTGACCAGCGCCGATATCGTCGCCGACGTCGCCGTCACTGGACGCAGCGCGCTCCACATTCCGGCGCGCGAGGCCGCCGCCGCGCATCTCGTCGCAGAGGCACGGCCCGGCGACCGTATCGTAGTGATGGGCGCGCGGGACGACACGCTCAGTCAGCTTGCCGCGGATATGCTGGCAAGCGTCGCGAACAAGGCTGGCCAGCGCTCGCCGGCGTGATTATCTCCAACCGAAGCGTAATGATGAGGCCCGCCATGTTCCGCCGTCTGTTCCTGGATCACCCGAAATCGGTCGGCGAAAGCTATACGGAGCATTTCGGCGTCGCCTCGCACTTCGGGCTGAAGATGATGTGGGGCGGCGCGCGCTGCACGCTCCACGCGGTGCTGCCCTTCATGTTCAAGACCGCGGGCAGCGACACCATCACCGTGCTCCATGCCGAACTGGTCACCAAGCGCAACGCCGCCCGTGCCGAGCAGACGCAGATCACCACCGTCGAATATGTGATCTGACGGCCCGCTTCGGCCGGCGCCTCTGCTCCGGGACCATATAAGTTCAACCGCGATGGCGGCCTCGGCACGAGGCTGGCCGGTCGCCGCGCTGGCGGCTGGCATCTGCCGCATGCCGCGGCTCGATGCCAGCCCGATCTCAGGACGGCCTGTCGATCTGGTAGAGGACATGGGAAGAAAGCGGATCGCCCGGCGGCACGGTGGGATCGGCGAAATCGGCCGCCGCATTCCGCGACATACCGAGCGTTTCCATAAGCGCGCGCGACGGGCGGTTGATCGTCGATGTATAGCCCACCACGCGCTCAAGCCCGATGGACCAGGCGTGCGCGAGCCATGCCTGGCTCGCTTCCCGGGCATAGCCCTGCCGCCAGAATCGACGCGCCAATATCCACCCGATCTCGACGGCGGGGCCACCGGGCAGGTCGTCAGTCCAGGAGAGACCCGCACCGCCGACCAGCGCCTGATCGTCGCGCCGCTCGACCGCGAGAAAGGCGAAGCCGTGATCGTTGAGGTGCTTCAGGCACTGGTCGATTTCAGCGTCGGATTCTTCCCGGGTCAGCAGTGCCGGATAATAGAATTGCCGTACCTCGGCATCGGCGTTGATCGCGGCCCAGCCGGGCAGGTCGCGCGGCAGCCAGGGACGGATCGTCAGGCGCGCCGTCTCGATCAGCATGGCGTCGATGCCGTCCGCGCCAGCATCACGCAGACCCTGTCCTTGTAGGAAGCGCGGTCGAACTCGCAGTAACCGAGCTTGCCGGCCAGCCGCAGCGAGGCGGTATTTTCCGGATTGATGATGCACACGGTGCGGGCGGGGGCGCTGTTCCGGTCGATCCAGTCATGCGCCGCCGCCACCGCC
>CZQE01000002.1_pt1 | contig 15210 bp, 13 predicted proteins | sample 734431 | NCBI WGS metagenome assembly CZQE01 (sample SAMEA3597869, study PRJEB11362) | hydrothermal vent metagenome | biome: marine hydrothermal vent biome; feature: marine hydrothermal vent; material: ocean water | place: Atlantic Ocean | collected 2010-09-19/2010-10-04
TCGACCATGCGTTACCGGATGGCATGGTTTTGGTAAGTTTTGGTAAACGGGAGCATAACGACCCACATTTACGGACCAGTTTCGCTCCGTTTCGACAAAGGCGCGGCCGCGTTCACGACGTGCTTCCCAGACGTCGCGATCAGCGAGCAGGCCGGCGAGGCTCCGCGCCATCGCATCGGGATCGCCGGGCGGGAACAGCGTGCCGGTCTCACCATGGCGGATCAGCTCGCGGTGCCCGCCGACATCGGAGGCGGCGACGAGGCGACGCTGCGCCATCGCCTCGAGCGGCTTGAGCGGCGTGACGAGATCGGTCAGCCGCATGCGCTTGCGCGGATAGGCGAGCACATCGGTCAGGCTGTAATAGCGATCGACTTCGCCATGCGGCACGCGCCCGATGAAGCGGATATGACCGGAGACCGGCGATGCCGCCGCCTGGGCACGCAGCGCCTGCTCCATCGGTCCGCCGCCGACCAGAAGCAGATGTGCCCTGGGACGTGATGCGACCAGCATCGGCATCGCTGCGATCAGATCATCCAGCCCTTCGTAATCGTAGAAGCTGCCGATGAAACCAACGACTTCGGCGCCGTCGAGCCCCAGCGACCGGGCAAGGTCGCGGTCATAGGGCAGAGGCGCGCCGAACATCTCCAGGTCGACGCCATTGGGCGAGACAAAGATCTTCGACTGATCGATGCCACGAGCCACCAGATCGCGGCGCAGGCCCTCGCAGATCACCGCGACCGCGTCGGCCTTGCGCACTGCCCAGGTTTCCAGCGCGCGGGTAGCGCGATAGCGCAGCGATCCTTCGCGTCCGGTACCGTTGCCGACCGCCGCATCCTCCCAGAAGGCGCGAATCTCATAGACGAAGGGCAGGTTGCGCTTCTTCGCGACGCGCAGGCCAGCGACCGCGTCAAGCACCGGCGAATGGGCGTGAAGAATGTCCGGCCGGAAGGCATCGACCACCTCATCGATCCGTCGGGCGAAGGCATCGATCTCGCGCAGCTCGCCAAACGGGCTCGGCAACCGGCGTGGCGCGACGGTGCGGAAGAAGTCGATCCCGTCGACCGTCTCCTCCGCCATCTCGCTCCTGCCGTGACGCGGCCCGGTGACGGCGGCGACGTCCCAGCCGCGCCGCATCTGGCTCTTGAGGATCGCGCGCGTGCGGAACGTGTATCCGCTCTGCAAGGGCAGGCCATGGTCGAGGATATGGAGGATGCGCATGCCATTCTCCCTGCCACGCCACTGCTTAACGGAGCCTCAACCCGCGCGGGAGTAACCATCCCATGGTCCCCGGGATGGGCTGGGCAAAAAAGGCGAAGGGCATGATCGACAATTTAGCGCTCGCCATCAGCCACGGCCTGATGCTGCTCGCCGCCTGGATCCTGCTGCGCCGTCCCGATCTCGACAAGGAGCCCGGCCCGGAGGATTCCACACCAGCATCCAAGGGCGCGCCACCCAAGAGCGGGAACCGTCCGGGTGCGTGATCTCGTCTTCGTCGCTTTTCTTGCTGCGCTCTTCGCCGGCGGCTTTCGCAAGCCGTTCCTGTTCGTACTGACCTATGTCTATATCGACATCGTCTCGCCGCAGCGACTGACCTATATGCTGCTCAATTCGGTGCCGATCTCGCTGATCGCGGTGGCATTATGCGTGCTGTCCTGGATATTGGTCGACGACAAGAAGGACAGCCGGGTCGCGCCGCGGCAGTTCATGATCCTGCTGCTCCTGCTCTATTGCTACGTTACGACGCTCAACGCCGATTTCCCGGTCGAAGCGCGCGACAAATGGGACTGGGTCTGGAAGTCGCTTGCGTTCGCAGCCTTCCTGCCGCTCACCTTGCGCACCCGGTTGCGGATCGAGGCGCTGTTGCTGTTCATGATCCTGGGCGCATCGTCGATCATCATGGTCGGCGGGATCAAGACGCTTGCCAGCGGCGGGGGCTATGGCGAGCTCAACCTGATGGTCTCCAACAATAGCGGCCTTTACGAAGGCTCGATCATCTCGACGGTCGCGATCACGATCATTCCGCTGATCCTGTGGTTCTCGCGCTTCGGTACGATCTTTCCGCCCGACTGGAAGGTAAAGGTCTTCTGCTACGCGCTGGTCTTCGCCTGCCTGCTGATTCCGGTCGGCACCTCGGCGCGTACCGGGCTGCTCTGCATCGGCCTGTGCGCGGTGCTGCTGCTGCGCGATGCGCGGCGCAAGCTGCTTTATCTGGGGATACTCGGCGCGATCGCTCTGGTCGCGGTCCCGTTCCTGCCCAGCGCCTTCACCGCGCGCATGGGAACGATCAAGACCTACAAGGCGGACGAATCCGCCTCGACGCGGGTCGCCGTGTGGAAATGGACCTGGGAATACGCCAAGACCCATCCGTTCGGCGGGGGCTTCGAGACCTATCGCCAGAATGTGCTGCGCTACGACCTCGTCTCGGCGTCGGGTTCCGGCAGCAACGTCACGGTCGCGAGCAAGGTGACCACCGACAAGGCACGTGCCTATCACAGCTCCTATTTCGAAATGCTGGGCGAGCAAGGCTATCCCGGTCTCGCGCTATGGCTGGCGATCAACGTGATCGGCATTTTCCGGATGGAGATATTGCGGCACCGCTATCGGCGCGCGCCGCCGGACCAGGCCTGGGTCGCGCCGCTGGCCAGCGCCCTGCAAAGTGGACATCTGATCTACCTGCTCGGCGCCGCCTTTGTCGGCATCGCCCTCAGCCCGTTCGTCTATATGCTGATCGGGGCGCAGATCGCGCTGGACACCTATCTCGCGCGCAAGCGCAGCGAGATGGTCTGGCGACCCATGCGCGCCAGACGTCCCGCCACCCCACAGACCCCGGCAGCCATATGACGGCAGCCCTGCTCAACACATACGCCTCACGTCCTTGCGAAAGATGAGATTCCCATGGCCGGATTGTTCCTAGTCCAGACGGCTGCCCCCCATTTCGCCGACGCGGCACTGGCCGGCGCGCGTGCGCAGTTCGCGCTGCACGGTTTCCGGATGGCGGGCGTCGAGCGGCAGCTGCCGGGCTGGCGATTGCTGCATCTGCCGTATATCGTCGGCGGCCCGGAGAACCTGCTCGCCCAGGGTGATGATCTCGTCGCGATTGCCGGCACCCTGACCTTCGACGGGCTGATGGGAGAAACGGCGCTGCGCAAGCTGCTTGAATCGGCGGCGCTGCCGGCGCTGGACTGGTCGCGCATCGGCGGCCATTTCGTCGCCTTTGTCCGCAAGGGCGGACGCAACTTCCTATTCACCGATTATTTCGCGGCCTTCCAGATCTTCCATGATCAGGGCCGAACGGTCTTCTCGACCTCGTTGCTCGCCGCCGCCAGGGCACTGCCGCGGCTGAGCTTCGATAGCCAGGGCGTCTATGAATTCGCCTTCAATGTCGTGCCGACCGGCGACGACACGGTCTTTGCCGAACTCAAGACATTGGGGCCGCGCGAGATCATCGAACTGACGGAACGAGGATGCGTGGTGCATGCCACGACCAAGCCGTTGCCGGGCCTGCTGCGCGACATGCCGCCGGAGGAACGGCTCCGCGACAATCGGGAACGCCTGGAGAAAGTGGTCGCCGCCCATGTCAGCCATTTCGGCGACCGGGTGCATTGCCCCCTGTCGGGCGGGCTCGATTCGCGCCTGCTGCTTGCGGCACTGCGGGCGGCGGGGAGCCGGCCGGAAGTCTATGTCTATGGGCCGCCGGGCAGCCCGGACGTGGAGATCGCCCAGGCGATCGGCACTGCCCAGGGCTTTCCGGTCCGCTGGATGGACAAGCATGCCGCCGACCTGGACCCTGCCGCGTTCGTCGAGCAGGTCGAGCGCAATTTCCATGAATTCGATGGCCTGCCCAATTTCGGCAACATCTTCGACAATGGCGGCAATGCCATCGCGCGCGATGCGCGCCATGCCGGCGGCGGGCTGGCCGTATCGGGCGGCTGCGGCGAAATCTATCGCGATTTCTTCTTCCTCCCCGACCGGCCGATCACGGCAGCCACGGTCGCCAGCACGTTCTTCGCGCGCTTCATCCGGCGCGATACGACCGCCTTGTTCGATCCGACCCGGTTCCTCCGCCGGATCAGCGACAAGATCCGCGACGCGCTCGAAATGCCCGGGGAGACCGGCCCGATCCCGCGCGCGCAGGTCGAGCAGATCTATCCGCGGGTGCGGTGCCGCTCGCTGTTCGGGCGGGAGATCAGCATGGAGGCGCGCTATGGCGCCTATCTCATGCCGTTCCTCGATCATCAGGTCGTCGCCGGCGCGATGGCGCTGCCGATGCGCCTCAAACAGGCAGGCCGCTTCGAAGCCCAGCTTCTTGCCGCGATCGACCCCGAACTGGCACGCCAGCCCTCGGCTTATGGCCATGACTTTGCCGGTCCGCCCAGTCGCGCGCATCGCATGTCAGAATGGTCGTCCCGAATCCGCCCGGCATGGGTACGGCGCGAGAGCTACGGCATCCGGCGCCGCCTTCGCCCGATGTCGGACGAGCATGGCGGCCTGCTTGGCCCGGCCTATATGAACCGGGTGCTCGACCCCGCCTTCCCGGCGATGCGGCGTTTCTTCCGGATGGACCAGATCACCGACAGCGGCCTGTGGCGGCGTATCGCCTGCCTAGAATATCTTGCCCATCACCTTGGCTCGTACCTTGTCGACGAGGCCGGCAGCACCCGAAAGCTGCCCGCGCGACCCGACCGGCTCGATCCGGTCGGCGAGATCATTGTCGCGAACGATGATCCGGTCGCCGGACCAGTTGCCGACAAAGGTCGTGTTCCAGCTGAAACCGGGCGAGAGCCGGGCGACATTATGCTCCACGATCAATCCGGCTGAGCTGTTCTTGACGCCTTCGGGGGCGACGGTGATCATCGTCGAATGGTTTTCCTTGTCGGGACCGGCGACGAAGCTGTTGCCCGCAATCCGCCCGGTGGCACCGTTCGACAGATCGATCATGTAGTTGGTGGCGTGGCCCGCGCTGTCGTCGAAACTGTTGTCGAGGATCTCGACCCGGGGCGCGCGAATCTTGACATAATGCCCGCCGGTACCGCGCTCGAAGCGCGACCGCGTGATCTTCACCATGCCGAAGCCACCGACATAGATCGAATGAGCGCCGTGCCCGGTCGGGTCCTTGCCCAGCCCGGCAAAGGTCGAATGATCGATCGAGATGGTGCTGCCGGCGTCGTCGGCGGACAGGATGCCGCACTGATTATCGACGAACATGGCGTTGGTGACGACAAGGTCGCCTTTCTCGATCCGGATGCCCGCGCCGTTGCCGTCATCGACCAGGACGTGGGTGAAGACGATGCCGTCGACACGGGCCGCCGTGCCACGCAGCACCAGCGTCGCCTTGCCCTCGCATACGCCGCGGTCGAACACGACGCTGCCGGGTACCTCGGCGACGAACGCCACCCGGCCCGCGTCCTGCACCGCGCACTGGTTGTAACGGCCCGGCGCGATGGTGATCGTGCCGTCAGCGCCCTTCAGCGCCGCCAGCGCCTCGTCGAGGCGGCCGAAGGACTGGCGTAGTTCCGTCACGGTGAAGGGACCCCGGGCGGCAGCTTGCGGATATGCGGGGGCGGCAAGCGCGAACAGGCTCAGCGCGAGCAGGGAAACGGAACGATGCATCGGTTTCTCCGAGGAAAAGACGTCGTCGAGGTTACTCCACGACCGATGACGGATCAGTTACCGGAACGAACGGGCGCCCTCGCGCATTTTTTGGCCCATGGCGAAGATCATCTATTGCGACGACAACGAGCCCGGGATCACCCGCAGGAAGGTCCGGCATGGCTGGGGCTATTGGGATACGGAAGGCAAGCGCATCGCCGATCGCGATGAGATCGACCGGTTGAACGCGGTCGGCCTTCCCCCGGCCTATCGCGACGCCTGGTATTGCCCGAAACCCAATGGCCATATCCAAGCAGTCGGCTGGGACGAGAAGGGCCGCAAGCAATATCGCTATCATCCCGAATTCCGAGAGGCGCAGGAATCCGCCAAATACGAGCTCTGCGCCCCGTTCGGCCGTGCCCTGCCCAAACTGCGCGCACGCGTGGAACAGGACCTGATGCGTCGCGGGCTTGAGAAGGAGACCGCAGTCGCCGCGATCGTCCGGCTGCTCGATCTCGGCCATGTCCGCATCGGCAACGAAGGCTATGTGAAGGCGAACAAGAGCTTCGGCGCGACCACGCTCCGCAAGCGCCACGCCAATCTGCGCGGCAAGACGCTGAAGCTCCAGTACAAGGCCAAGTCCGGCAAGCTGCGGGTGCTGACGATCACTGACGGGTCGCTCAGCCGGTTCGTCAGGAAATGCCAGGACCTGCCCGGCCAGCACCTGTTCCGCTGGATCGATGCCGCGGGCGAGGCGCATCCCGTCACCTCCTCCGACGTCAACGCCTATATCCGCGAGGCGATGGGCGAGGACTATTCAGCCAAGCACTTCCGCACCTGGGGGGCGAGCGTCCTCGCCTTCGAAACGCTGGCCGGCGCCCGTGGCGACATCAGCCTGAAGACGATGCTCGAACCCGTCACCGAGGCACTGGGCAACACTCCAGCGATCGCCCGCAAATCCTATGTCCACCCTGCGCTGCTCGCCGCGGTGAAGGACCGGCAGGCAGCATTGCGCGGCAGGCCCCTGCCCCGTTCTACCCACTATCTTTCGCGCGCCGAGCGCGGGCTGATCGATTTCCTAGAAAACCCTGGTGCCGCAGCGCCCGCCGAGGCAGCATAATTCCATGACCGTAACGAACAATAGCCAGGCAAAGGCGCCAGTCCTTTCAGCGTCCAACGTGCAGGACCAGGCGGAGGACCTGTTCACCGCCAGCTCGATCTGGTTCCAGACCCATTGGCTGCAGATCATCATTGCCGTCGCCGCGGCAGCGGTAGTCGTCGCCGGGCTGATGTTCCTTCGGCAGATGGGCAACAAGCTGTGCAACCTCCGCCCAGGCCAGGCCGGATGGGGCACGGTGTTCGGCCGCGCCATCGTCAAGACCGGCAATTTCTTCATCATCATGGTCGCGGCCAAGCTGGTCGCCGGCTACGCCAATGCGCCGCGCGAGGTGACGACGACGATCAGCTTCCTGTTCACCGTCTCGGCGGTGTTCCAGGCGGCGATCTGGGCGCGCGAGATCATCCTCGGCGCGATCGAGCATCGCACCCACTCCGAAAATTACTCGGGCGAGGCGATCGGCAGCGCGATGGGCATCATCCGCCTGCTCGTCACCTTCGCGCTGTTCGCGATCGCGCTGATCGTCGTGCTCGACAATCTCGGGGTGAACGTGACCGGTCTGGTTGCCGGTCTCGGCGTCGGCGGTATCGCGATCGGCCTCGCCGCGCAGGGCATCTTCGCTGATCTCTTCGCGGCGCTGGCGATCCTGTTCGACCGCCCTTTCCGGCGCGGCGACGCGATCACCTATGACAGCAGCTCGGGCACGGTCGAGGCGATCGGCCTGAAATCGACCCGCGTGCGCGCCGCAACCGGCGAAGAACGGATCATCGCCAACAGGAAGCTCCTCGACAAGGAGATCCTCAACAACAGCCAGCGCGCCTATCGCCGGGGCCAGTTCAAGCTGGGCGTGGTGCGATGGACCCCGGTCGAGAAGATGGAACGCCTGCCTGACATATTGCAGGAGGTGATCGAAAACTGCGGCCGGACCTTCGTCCGTGCCGGCTTCATCGGCTTCGGCCAGTCGAGCTATGATTTCGATGTCGAGTTCGATTCACCGACCGCTGCCTTCGACGATTTCTTCGACGCCCGCCACGCAATCGGCCTCGGCATCATCAGGCGACTGAATGCTGAAGGCATCGAGCTGGCCTATTCGACCCAGGCCTCGTTCACCGCAGCAGCGCTGGGCGGCCTGATCGGACCCTACCCCGAGGCACCGCCTTACGGCGAGAACGCGGCACCCGCCGCCGATGCGCCCGACGCCAGCGATACCAGTATCGAACTCAAGCCTTCCAGCGACCGGTCGGCCGTCGATCAGGACACGCCTCCATGATCGGGGCCGAACGCCGAGCGGTTCGCTGTCGTGAGGGCAAATCCGGACAGACGAAGCCGGAAAGCTGATCCCCTTCGTCCTCCTCATCGCAGATGAAGAGGAGGAAGGTCAGACCATCTCCGGCTGTCACTGGCCGACCACGGCCGAGGCGAGCATCGCGTTCCAGTTCCCGACGGTCATCGCACCGAGATATTCTCCCTGCATCACCGGGGTCAGCACCTCGATCATCCGGCTGCCTTCCACCCAGAACTCGATCACGCCGAACGCGCCGCCGCGCTTGCGATATTTGGCCGGCCAGCCCTCGCGCTCCGCGATGGCGAACACCTCGGTCGCGCCCATATGGGTGGCGATCGCGACATGAGTCGCCGAGCGGCGATCGGCGGATCCGATCACGCCATAGGAATCGGCGTCGCCGTCGGCCGGAACCAACTCAGTGCCGCGCGGATAGACCTCGATGATGGTGTTGCGCTCGTCGCCGGCCATCGCGACCCAGCTTCCCGCGATTACCGGCGGGAAGGGCGTCGCCTGCCCGCCCCACAGTTCGGCGACTACCTCCGCGACGTGCCGGGGATTGTCGGCATCGATCGAAACGTGAAAGATCATGTGCTGCTCCAGGAAAAACAAATGCCCATGTTCGGGCTTCTGCGGCGCCCCTATCGCGGGGATCCGGGCAAACGGCGCGGTGTTCGACGGACTCGACCAAATTGCGACCGGCACGATTCGCGAGTCGGTGCTTTTAGAAGCTCGGGTTCGCTCTCGCCGTAGTGCCTATCCACCGATTCACGCGCCATGGACGCTACGTCATCGCCCCGGTTCAAGTTTCCGGTCGGGCAAGGCTTGCGTGGTGCGGGCCGGCATGCCTAGAGGGCGCGGAAGCTCAACAATATCCGAGGATATCCATGCCAACCATCACCGCGCAGGAAATGGCGGGCCGCATCGGCACCGAAACCGTCTCCGACTGGGTGGAGGTGAGCCAGGAGATGATCGACAAGTTCGCCGATGCGACCGGCGATCACCAGTTCATCCATGTGAACCCGCAAATGGCCGCGATGACCCCGTTCGGCGGCACCATCGCCCACGGTTTTCTCACCCTTTCCCTCATGCCGCTGCTCGCGTCCAAGGTCGCCGACGCGCCGCAGATCGAGGGCGTGAAGATGGGGGTCAATTACGGCGGCAACAAAGTCCGCTTCCTCCAGCCGGTGCGCTCCGGCAAGCGCGTGCGCGGCCGCTTCAAGCTGATCGAGTTCGCCGAGAAGCGCCCCGGCCAGTGGCAGCAGACCAACGAATTCACCGTCGAGATCGAGGGCGAGGAAAAGCCTGCGATGATCGCCGAATGGATCAGCCAGATTTTCGTTTGAAACCCTGAAGCCCCTCCCCGGAGGGAAAGGGGCTTGAAGAAAGGACCTCTCCCATGCGTTCCGCCGTCATCGTTTCGACCGCCCGTACCCCGATCGGCCGCGCCTATCGCGGCGCGTTCAACAACACCCCCGCGCCTACCCTTGCGAGCCACTCGATCAAGGCAGCGGTCGAGCGCGCCGGGATCGATCCGGCCGAGGTCGACGATGTCGTGTTCGGCTGCGCCCTGCAGCAGGGCCATCAGGCCGGCAATATCGCGCGCACCTCGCTGCTCCGTGCCGGCCTGCCGGTCAGCGTCGCCGGCCAGTCGATCGACCGGCAATGCTCGTCGGGCCTGATGGCGATCGCCACCGCGGCGAAGCAGATCATCACCGATCAGATGGAGATCACCATCGGCGGCGGCGTTGAGAGCATCAGCCTCGTCCAGACCCCCAAGATGAACGTCGCGCCCGACCCCGAGCTCGTCGCGATGCACAAGGACATCTACATGCCGATGCTCGGCACCGCCGAGGTCGTCGCCAAGCGCTACGGCATCAGCCGCGACGTGATGGACGAATACGCGCTCCAGTCGCAGCAGCGCACCGCCGCAGCCCAGGCCGCAGGCTATTACGACAAGGAGATCGTGCCGGTCACCGCAACCATGGCGGTGGTCAACAAGGAGACCAAGGAGGTCACCTACAAGGAAGTGACTCTCTCCAAGGATGAGGGCAACCGCGCCGACACCACGCTGGAAGGCCTCAAGGCGCTCCAGCCGGTCATGGGCCCGGGCATGACGATCACCGCCGGCAATGCCAGCCAGCTTTCCGACGGCTCGTCCTCTTCGGTCCTGATGGAGGAGAAGTTGGCCGAGAAGCGCGGGCTCCAGCCGCTTGGCCGCTATATCGGCATCGCCGTGGGCGGCACCGAGCCGGACGAGATGGGCATCGGCCCGGTCGTCGCCATCCCCAAGCTGCTCCAGCGTTTCAACCTGAAGATGGACGATATCGGCCTGTGGGAGCTGAATGAAGCGTTCGCGGTGCAGGTGCTCTATTGCCGCGACAAGCTCGGCATTCCCAACGAGCTGCTCAACGTCTCGGGCGGCGCGATCTCGATCGGCCATCCCTACGGCATGACCGGCGCGCGCGCGACCGGCCATGCGCTGATCGAAGGCAAGCGCCGCGGCGCGAAGTACGTCGTCGTGACGATGTGCATCGGCGGCGGCCAGGGCGCTGCCGGACTGTTCGAGGTCCTGTGACTTGACCGGGAGGGTGTCGGCGGCACCCTCCCACCCATGGATGATCGACACATCGACGATCGTGTGTCACCGCAACTTGCGCTGCGGGCCCTGGTCCATTCTCTGCGCTTTGATGGCCGCTCGACCCAAAGCGAGGTCGTTTCCTTCTGGCTGTTCGGCATTCTCGCCAATTTGCTGGTTCATTTGTCAGCACCGGTGCTCGACCTCATAATGCCGTCAGCCCTGTATCGAGGCTTCGATCTGATATGGTCGTTCGTCCTTGGCTGGCCCTATTTCCCATTGTTGGTGCGGCGCCTGCATGACCAAGATCGATCCGGCGGCTGGGTTATGCTCTGGGGATTGATCGTCATCGCATGCACGATGCTGCTGATGTTGCCCAAGGAGGCTGACGGCTATGGTCTGTCGATATCCCTCTTCGGCTTTCATCGGTCGCTCGCCTGGACCCCGGTCACGACACCGTTGCTGCTGGGATTGATGATGGTCTCGATTGCCATTCTGATACTGTATGTCCTGCCCGGAACCCTTGGCACAAACCGCTACGGCCCCGATCCAAGGGTGGAGCCCGAACTCCCTCAATCCACCATTCCACTGTAACATTAGCGTCTAGGTAACCCCTAAACCCTATGGTACCGCTCACATGATCGACCCTCCCACATAGGAGGGCGGCTTGAGAGGGTGAGCGATGACGGGCGACGACATTGGGCTGGTGGCCGATATCGGCCGCCAATCGGTACGATTTGCGCTTAGCGGGGGCGCAGCAGGCATCGTGCCGCGCGACGTGCGCAGCTATCACACCGCCGAGCATGCCACTTTCACCAGCGCTCTGCTCGCCTATCTCGGCGACGTGGGGATGCGCGATGCGACTCTGCCGAGCGTGCTCGCGGTCGCCGGCGCGGCGCGGGGCGACCTGATCAACCTCACCGGCAGCCGCTGGTACATCTCGCTCTCGGGCGTCGAGGCGGTGCTCCGCGCCCGGCCGCGCGCGCTCAACGAATGCGCGGCCACCGCGCTTGCCCTCACCACGCTCAACCAGAGCGCCTTCACCCCGGTGGGGGCACAATCGACCCGGCTGGTCCAGCCTGGCGGCCACTATATCGTGGTCAGCATCGGCACAGGGCTTGGTGTCGCGGCGCTGATCGCCGGCCCGAACGGCAGGCTGCTGCCCGTCGCGAGCGAGGCTGGTCACATGACCTTCTCCCCCGCTACTCCGGACGAGGAGAAGTTCGCCACGCATGTCCGCGTTCGGGGCCAGCCGAGCGCCGAATCCCTGCTCAGCGCGAATGGACTGGTCGCCGCCTATGCGGCGCTGGCCGGGGGAGGCAAGATCATGCCCAGCCCGGAAGAAGTCACCCGTTCAGCCGGCCGGGACCCGGTATCGACGGCTGTGGCGCAGATGGTCGCCGGCTATCTGGGCGCCTTCATCGGCGATCTTGTCCTCGCCTTCGGCGCCTGGGAGGGCGTGTATCTGACAGGCCCCATCCCCCGAGCGTTGCACATGCACCTGAGCGACCCGCGATTCCGCAAGCGGCTTGAGGCCAAGGACGCGTTTCGACGGCAGCTCGGCGAGGTGCCTGTCGCGATCGTCAACCGGTCCGATCTCGAACTGACCGGCGCCGCCGCCGCGCTACGTGACGGTTAGGATCGACATTCCTGCCGTCGCGCGGTGGCAGCAACAAAATGGTACGCGCAGAGGCGCAGAGCACGCGGAGATCATACGCAACTTAATCACGGCACCGGTAAGCTGCCGATTTGCGGGCAGGTGCATCATCACACGCCTGTCGATAGACTGGCTCAGCGTGCTCCGCGCCTCTGCGCGAACCATCACTTTGCGCAGTCCTGAAGGCCCGCCCTGGGACGCGTCAGCGATTATAATCGTGATTGCCGTCGCCACGATGGTGGCCGTGATGCCGGTCGCTGTCATGGCCGGGATGACCATAGCGGCATCCCGAAACAGTAAGCCCGGCCAGCGCAAGGGCAGCGGCGAGCGCGATCTTGTTGTTACGCATCGATTCTCTCCAGAAGCATGCGTATCAAACGGATGGTGGAGGGCGCCTGTTCCAGCCCGCCCTAATCGGCCCTATTGACCACGGTCACGCTGAACGCGTTCAGCAGACGGCTCAAAGGCGCTGAAGAACAACTCCCCTAGCGCCTGATTTCAGGCGTTCGACGCCATCCATTCTTCCAGCACCGGTGCGATCTGGTTGCGCCACTTGCTGCCGTTGAAGATGCCGTAATGGCCGGCATCAGCCACCAGATATTTCTTCTTCGCCTCGGGCAGCTTCGTTGCGAGCGTCAGCGCCGCCTTCGTCTGGCCCAGACCCGAAATGTCGTCGCGCTTCCCTTCGATCGCCAGGATGCCGATATCGGTGATCGCCGCCGGATCCACGAGACGGCCGCGGTGAGTCATCGTGCCCTTGGGTAGCGCATGATCCTGGAACACCACGTCGATCGTCTGCAGATAGAATTCGGCGGTCATGTCGCAGACCGAGCGATATTCCTCGTAGAAATCCTTGGTCGCGTTGGCGCTGTCGTCGTCGCCCTGCACGAGGTGTTTGAACATCTCGTAGTGCGACATCATGTGGTTGCCGAGGTTCATCGTCATGAACCCGCTGAGCTGCAGGAAGCCCGGATAGACCCGCCGCCCCGCGCCCGGATAGGTCGCCGGGATGGTCGCGATGACGTTGTTCTCGAACCAGCTGTGCGGCCGCTCGGTCGCCAGGGTGTTGACCGCGGTCGGCGCCTCGCGCGTGTCGATCGGGCCACCCATCATGGTCAGCGTCTTCGGCCGGCACGGATGCTTGTCGGCGCTCATCAGGCAGGCGGCGGCATAGCAGGGCACCGACGGCTGGCAGACCGCGAGCATATGCGCGCCCGGGCCGATCAGCTCCATGAACTCGACCAGATAATCGATATAGTCGTCGAGATCGAAGCTGCCGTCGCTCAGCGGCACAAGCTTCGCGTCACGCCAGTCAGTGATGTAGACGTCGGCGACCGGGAGCATCCGCTCGACCGTGCCGCGCAGCAGCGTGGCATAATGGCCCGACATCGGCGCGACGATCAGCAGCTTCGGGCCGCCCTCGACGCCTTCGCGCACGAAACGCTTGAGCTGGCCGAACGGCTTGCGCAGCACGATCTCCTCGACCACGCTGACATCCTTGCCGTCAACCACGGTGCGATCGAGCCCGAAATCCGGCTTGCCGCGCGGGGCGGCGGCATGGGCGAACACTTCAAGCGCCGAGCTGATGATCGAGCCGCCGCCGAAATAGGCGAACGGGTTGGCCGGGTTCGACAGCATCCCTGCGCCGAAATTGGCCATCGCACTGGCCCCCGCCAGCATCGATTTCTGCATTTCATAGGCGTTATAGAGCATCGCATACCCAATATCGGAAAACGGTTACCTTGGACCAAGGCATAGGTGTGCGTCGCAGCATAAGCAATCGAAACGGACATACTATCGAGCGCCGCTGCCCCATAGCGGGTTGCACGCTACCATCTCACGACCATTGCAGAGGCTGAGGACAGGCCCTACTCCCCGGCCATGGCTGAGCCCTCCCCCGCGTCGCCCATCGTTTCCGAAGCGAAACCCGCCGAATCGAGGCGCCAGCTCGGCAATCTCAGGATGGTCTGGGCCCATGCCGCCCGCTACCCCCGCCAGATCGCGACGGCGCTGACCGCGCTGGTCGTCACCTCCGCCGCAACCATCGCAATCCCCTATGGATTCAAGAAGGTGATCGACCGCGGCTTCGGCCCCGGCGCCGATGGGTCAGTCACCAATTCCTTCCATTATCTGCTGATGATCGTGGTCGTGCTCGCGATCGCGACGGCAGTGCGCTTCTACTACGTGTCATGGCTCGGCGAACGCGTCGTCGCCGATATCCGCGCCGCCGTTCAGCGCCACCTCCTCACCCTGGCCCCGCGCTTCTTCGAGGAGAACCGCCCGTCGGAAATCTCCTCGCGCCTGACCTCTGACACCACGCTGATCGAGCAGGTCGTCGGCACCACCGTCTCCGTCGCGCTCCGCAACAGCTTCACCGGCGTCGGCGGGATGATCTATCTCTTCGCGCTGTCGCCCAAGCTCGCCGGCATGCTGATGCTTGGCATCCCGGTCATCATCCTGCCCATCGCACTGCTTGGCCGCCGGGTCCGCAATTTCTCGCGTACCAGCCAGGACCGCGTCGCCGATGTCGGCTCGATCGCGTCGGAGACATTGGGCGCGATGAAGGTCGTCCAGGCGTTCGGCCAGGAAGACCGCGAGGCAGCCCGCTTCGGCGCGGCGGTCAACGCCACCTTCACCGCCGCCAAGCGCCGCATCATCCTGCGCGCGTTCATGACCGCGATCGTCATCGGCCTGATCTTCGGATCGATCACCCTTGTGCTGTGGGAAGGCGCGGTCGACGTCGCCGCCGGCCGGATCAGCGGCGGCTCGATCGCGGCGTTCGTGCTGACCGGCGGCCTCGTCGCCGGCGCGTTCGGTGCGCTGACCGAAGTCTATGGCGATCTGCTCCGTGGCGCGGGCGCCGCCGGCCGTCTCGCCGAACTGCTCGACGAAGTGCCCGAAATCCGCGCACCGGCGAATCCGGTGGCCCTCGCGGAGACAGCGCGCGGCGCGATCGAGTTCGACAACGTCACCTTCCGCTATCCGAC
>CZQE01000187.1_pt1 | contig 15196 bp, 12 predicted proteins | sample 734431 | NCBI WGS metagenome assembly CZQE01 (sample SAMEA3597869, study PRJEB11362) | hydrothermal vent metagenome | biome: marine hydrothermal vent biome; feature: marine hydrothermal vent; material: ocean water | place: Atlantic Ocean | collected 2010-09-19/2010-10-04
TGCTGATCATGCTTAGCGTGTTCCTGATGCCGATCTGCATCGGGGCGAGCTGGGTCGCGATCGAGAAGCGCGTCCAGGAATATATGTGCGCGTTCCTCGTCACCGAACTGCTGATGATCGGCACCTTCGCGGCGCAGGACCTGTTCCTGTTCTACATCTTCTTCGAAGCCGGCCTGATCCCGATGTACCTCATCATCGGCATCTGGGGCGGCGCGAACCGGATCTACGCGTCGTACAAATTCTTCCTCTACACGCTGCTCGGCTCCGTGCTGATGTTCATCGCAATGTTGTGGATGGTGCAGTTTGCCGGCACCGCCGACATCCCGACGCTGCTCAACACCGATTTCCCGCTCCATGCCCAGACCTGGCTGTGGCTAGCCTTCTTCGCATCCTTCGCGGTGAAGATGCCGATGTGGCCGGTCCATACCTGGTTGCCAGACGCGCACGTCCAGGCGCCGACCGCCGGTTCGGTCATCCTGGCCGGCGTGCTGCTGAAGCTGGGTGGCTACGGCTTCCTTCGCTTCTCGCTGCCGATGTTCCCGGAGGCTTCGGCCGAGTTCGTCTGGCTGATCTTCGGCCTCTCGGCGGTGGCGGTGATCTACACCTCGCTCGTCGCGCTGGTTCAGTCCGACATGAAGAAGCTGATCGCTTATTCCTCGGTCGCCCACATGGCGATCGTGACGATCGGCCTGTTCGCCTTCAACCGTCAGGGCATCGAAGGTGCGATGATCGTCATGCTCAGCCATGGCCTGGTCTCCGGCGCGTTGTTCCTGTGCGTAGGCGTGATCTACGACCGGCTTCATACCCGCGAGATCGACCGGTACGGCGGCCTCGCGATCAACATGCCGAAATACGCGCTGTTCTTCATGCTCTTCACCATGGCGTCGGTCGGCCTGCCCGGCACCAGCGGTTTCGTTGGCGAGTTCCTGTCGCTGGCCGGCACCTACAAGGTGTCGACGACGATCACCCTGCTGTGCACGACCGGCATCATCCTCGGTGCTGCTTACATGCTCTATCTCTACCGCCGCGTCGTGTTCGGCGATCTGACCAAGGATGACGTCCGCGCGATGCCCGATCTCTCCTTCCGCGAAATCGCGCTGCTCGCCCCGATTGCGGCGGTGGTGTTGTGGATGGGCGTCTATCCGGAAAGCTTCCTGGCTCCGATGCGCGGTGACGTCGCTACGCTGGAGGCGCGCATCGCGCGTGCCGCGCCTGCCGGCGATTCGCTGCCGACCGCTGGCAAGTCGGTCGCGCCCGCCGCTCATCACGGCGCCGCTGCACCGGAAGCGCATCACGGGGAGGCACACTGATGAACTCCTCGCTGCTTATGGTGCTGCCGGAACTGGTGCTGACTGCCGGCGCGCTGATCCTGATGCTCGCCGCCGCCTGGGGCGGGCAGGCTTCGACCAGGGCCATTTCCTGGACTTCCGTGGCCGTTCTGCTCGGTGCCGGCATCGCGCTGTGCGGCCCGGCCTCATCGGGCGGGGACGCCTTTGACGGTCTCTATCGTGCAGATGCCTTCGCCGCCTTCGCCAAGGTGCTGATCTATATCGCTGCTGCTGTAGCGATCATCATCGCGCCGCGTTTCTTCCAGCAGAGTTCGGGCGATGATCTGCGTCCCGAATATCCTGTCCTGATCCTCCTTTCGGCGATCGGCATGGGCATGATGGTGTCGGCCGGCGACCTGCTGACCCTTTATGTCGGTCTCGAACTGCAGAGCCTTGCCGCCTATGTGCTGGCCAGCTTCATGCGCCGCGACACGCGCTCGGCCGAAGCCGGTCTCAAATATTTCGTGCTTGGCGCGCTGGCGAGCGGCATCCTGCTCTACGGCATCAGCCTGGTCTATGGCTTCAGCGGCACGACGCTCTTCTCGCTGATCGCCGACGCTTACGGCGCGGGCCATTCGCTTGGCCTGACCTTCGGCCTGGTGTTCGTCTTTGCCGGTCTCGCTTTCAAGATCAGCGCGGTCCCGTTCCACATGTGGACGCCCGACGTGTATGAGGGCGCGCCGACCCCGGTGACGACCTTCTTCGCCTCGGCGCCCAAAGTGGCGGCGATGGCCCTTGCCGTCCGCGTCGCGGTCGAGGCGATGGGCCCGGCAACCGACCAGTGGCGTCAGATCGTGATCTTCGCGTCGCTCGCCTCGATCATCTTCGGTGCGGTCGCGGCGATCGGCCAGAGCAACATCAAGCGCCTGCTGGCCTACAGCTCGATCAACAATGTCGGCTTCGCGCTGGTCGGTCTCGCAGCCGGCTCGGCTGAGGGCGTGTCGTCAGTGCTGGTCTACCTGACCATCTATGTCGCGATGACGCTGGGCAGCTTCCTGGTCGTGCTCCAGATGCGCGGCGAAGATGGCCAGCCGGTCGAGAGCATCGCCAGCCTGTCGGGCATGTCCAAGACCCGTCCGGCCCTGGCCCTGGCCCTGGGGCTCTTCATGTTCAGCCTGGCCGGCATTCCGCCGCTGTTCGGCTTCTACGCCAAGTTCGCTGTGTTCCAGGCGGCGGTCGGGGCAGGGCTCTTCCCGCTCGCCGTGGTCGGTATCGCAGCCTCGGTGATCGGTGCCTATTATTACCTGCGCGTGGTGAAGACGATGTACTTCGACGATCCCGCGCCTGCCTTCGCGCCGGCCGGTAGCCGGGTCGAGGGTGGCCTGATCTTCGTCACCGCGGCGTTCATTTCGCCGCTTGGCTATCTCGCCATCCCGTGCCTCGGCGCGTGGAGTATGGCTGCCGCCAAGGCGTTGTTCTGACGCACACGATCCGTACCGTCGCGGAGACGGGGTCGACCAACGCCGACATGCTGATGCTTGCCGGCCGCGGGGCAGGCGAGGGATTATGGCTTCGCGCGGAGCGGCAGACCGGCGGGCGCGGGCGGCAGGGCAGGCCCTGGTCGTCGCCCGAGGGCAATCTCTATGCGAGCACGCTAGTGCGGCTGCGGCCGGTCGACCCTCAGGCCGCGACGCTCGCTCTCGTGGCGGCGGTGGCGCTGGAAGAAGTCGTCTCTGCCTATCTCTTCCCCGGCGAAGGCCGGGGTACAGCGACGAGCGGCCCGATACTAGGCGCCGGCCTTCGCCGGGGAGGGCTTATAAAGTGGCCGAACGATCTGTTGCTGGACGGGGCGAAGCTTTCCGGCATCCTGCTTGAGCGCGCTGACGACGCCGTGGTGATCGGTATGGGCGTCAACCTCGCTTACCATCCCACTGACCTCGAACGTCCCGCCACCAGCCTTTCAGCTCATGGCGCCACCCCCGATCCGGCCGACTTTCTCGAAACCCTCGCCGACGCCTTCGAGCGCTGGCTCGGCATCTGGCGCGTCGAAGGTCTCGCTCCGGTCCGCGCCCGCTGGCTCGAACGGGCACATCCACCCGGCACGGCCCTCACCGCCCGTTTGCCCGACGGCAGCGCCATGGACGGTCTGTTCCAGGGACTGGATAGCGAAGGTGCTCTCATCCTGCGCTTGGCGGACGGATCGAGCCGTGTCATTCACGCCGCCGACATCTTCCTGATCTGATATGGCTCCGTTCGTTTTGAGCGATGTGGAGGAACAGGGGCCGGCGGTGAGGCGAATGTGTCTCGACGTCGCCCGACACGAACGGAAGGGATAGGGGTTCGCATGCTGCTCGCAATCGATGCCGGCAATACCAACGTGGTCTTCGCGCTCGTCGACAGCGGCACGATCAAGGCGCGGTGGCGCATCGCGACCGATCCACGCCGGACCGCTGACGAATATGCTGTCTGGCTCAGCCAGCTCCTGACGCTCGAAGGCTATGATCGCGGCGCGGTCACCGGCGTGATCATCGCGACGGTTGTCCCGCGCGCACTGCACAATCTCCAGACGCTCGCGCGCAAATATTTCGGCGGCGAACCGCTGATCGCTGGGCAGCCGCCGGTCGAATGGGGCATGCAACTCGACGTGGAAGAGCCGCATGCGGTCGGTGCAGATCGCGCGGTCAACATGATCGCCGCGCACGCCCTTCACGCCGGCGACCTGATCACGATCGATTTCGGCACCGCCACCACCTTCGATTTCTCCGACTTCAACGGTGCCTATAAGGGGGGCATCATCGCACCCGGCATAAACCTGTCACTCGATGCTCTCGTCACCGCCGCGGCCAAGCTGCCGCGCATCGCGATCGAGGCACCCGCCAATACCAGCGTCATCGGCCGCGACACGGTCAGCCAGATGCATATCGGCATCTATTGGGGCTATATCGCGATGATCGAAGGGCTGGTCGCCCGTATCAAGGCCGAGGTCGGTCGTCCGGTGAAGGTGATTGCAACTGGCGGCCTTGCCACGCTTTTCGAGAAGCAGACCGATGTTTTTGACGTGATCGAACCCGACCTGACCATTCAGGGGCTGGCGATGTTGTGGGATCGCGCCCATATAAGGACCTGAACAATCATTCCCGCCAGGGCGGGAACTTAATTCCTCCCCCCTCACCACGGTGTCGATACGCCGATGACGCATGAGCCGGGAGCCCCCATTTCCGGGGATGACGAACCAAGAAAGAACAGAAACCTACGTGACTCCCAACAAAGAACTCCTTTTCCTTGCGCTTGGCGGCTCGGGCGAGATCGGCATGAACGTCAATCTCTACGGCTGCCACGGCAAGTGGCTGATGGTCGATTGCGGCATCACCTTCGCTGACCCCCAATATCCGGGGATCGATGTGATCCTGCCAGATCTCGCCTTCATCGAGGAGCAGATCGACAATCTCGTCGGCATCGTGCTGACTCATGGTCATGAGGACCATATCGGGGCGCTGCCCTACCTTGCCGAGGATCTTGGCGTGCCGCTTTACGCGACGCCCTTCACCGCCGGCCTCATCAGCGGCAAGCTCGAGGAAGAAGGCAACGCCGACCGCGTCCGTCTCAACCTCGTGAAGCCGGGCCAGCGGGTCGATATCGGCCCGTTCGGTGTGAATTTCGTGCCACTGTCGCACTCGATCCCGGAAGCGAACGCAATGCTGATCGACACGCCCTATGGCCGCGTGTTCCACACCGGCGACTGGAAGCTCGATACCGCACCGGTGCTCGGCAAGCCGGCCACGCCCGAGCAGCTCGAAGCGATCGGCGACTCAGGCGTACTCGCGCTGGTCTGCGATTCGACAAATGTGTTCAATCCTGAGCCCTCGGGTTCCGAAGCGGAGGTGCGTGTCGGCCTGGCCGAGGTGATCGCCAAGGCCAAGGGCCGGGTGCTGGTCACCACTTTCGCCTCCAATGCGGCGCGGCTGCACACGCTCGGACAGGTCGCCCGTGAGACGGGGCGCAAGCTCTGCGTCCAAGGCCGCTCGCTCGATCGTATCATGAAGGTCGCTCGCGCGACCGGGTATCTCAAGGATTTTCCGGAAACCGTCGAACCCGATGCCGCGATGCGCCTGCCGCGCAACAAGGTTCTGATCGTCGCGACTGGCGGGCAGGGCGAGGAACGTGCCGCGCTGGGGCGTGTCGCCGCAGGCTCCCACCCGATCAGCCTCGATGCGGGCGACACGGTCGTCTTCTCTTCGAAGCAGATCCCCGGCAACGAGGTCGCGATCGGCCGGATCCAGAATCAGCTCGCGGCCAAGGGCGTCGAGATGATCACGGAGCGCCAGGCACATGTCCATGTCTCGGGCCATCCCGGGCGCCCGGAACTCGCGGCGATGTACCGCTGGATCCGCCCCGAGGTCTTGATGCCCGTGCACGGCGAGATGCGCCACCTGATGGAGCAGGCGCGTTTCGGACTGTCCGAAGGCATTCCGCGGGCGCTGGTGCAGACCAATGGCGAGATCGTTCGGCTTGCCCCCGGCGCGCCCGAGAAGCTCGGCCATGCCCATGTCGGCCGGCTGGTGCTCGACGGCGACGTGATCCTGCCAGGCGACGGCGCGACGATCAACGAGCGTCGCAAGCTAGGCCTGTTCGGCCAGATGTCGGTCGCGGTGGCGATCGATCGCGGCGGCAAGATGATCGGCACGCCGCAGATCAGGCTGCAGGGCATCCCGGTTGAGGAGGATCGCGATCCCTTCCTTGAAGAGGCTGTCGGCGCCGTCATCGAGGCGACCCGCAAGGGCGGCCGCGACCGCGACAAGCTGCGCGAGGATATCCGCCTCTCCGCCCGTCGCGTGGCGACGCGCTGGACGGGTAAGAAGCCAATCGTCGATGTATTGCTGATCGAGGCCTGATCCATGCGCTGGCCGTCGATGCTCGCGATCTACTTCTTGTTCTGGGCCTTTTCGGTCTTCCTCGTCCTGCCTTTCGGGGTCAGGACGGCGGAGGAAGCGGGGACTGAACGAGTGCCCGGCCAGGCCGAAAGCGCCCCGCATGAGTTCCGCGTGGGCCGGACGGCGCTTCGCGTGACGATCGTCGCGACGATCCTCTTCGGTATCTTCGTGGCCAATTATCATTATGGCTGGGTCACGCCGCAGACGCTGGACTTCTACGGTCTGTCGAACGAGGCGGAGGGGAGTTGAGGCTCCGACAGGCCGTCACGCCGGGCTTTCCCCGGGATCCGCTCCTCCGCAAGGCAAGCGGCCATTGATTTTTGCGGGACGGTGAACCCCGGACCAGGCCTGTATCGAGCTTGTCGAGAGGTCCGGGGTTTGACGATCCGTTGATATCCCTGAGTGGCCTCAGCCCTCGTCGTCAGCCGCCTTGCTCTGCAGCTGGACGTAGTTGGCAATGCCCATGCGCTCGATCATCTCGAACTGGCGCTCAAGCGTGTCGACATGCTCTTCCTCGCTGTCGAGGATCCGGCGGAACAGGTCGCGGCTGATATAGTCGCGGACCTTCTCGCAATGCTCGATTGCGTCACGGAGAAGGGGCAATGCCTCCATCTCCAGCGCCAGATCGGCCTTCAGCACTTCCTCGACCGTCTCGCCGATGCGCAGGCGCCCGAGCAGCTGAAAATTGGGCAGGCCGTCGAGGAACAGGATTCGCTCCGACAGCATGTCCGCATGCTTCATCTCATCAATCGATTCGTGCTTCTCGAACTCGGCGAGCTTGCGCACGCCCCAGTGATCGAACAGCCGATAGTGAAGCCAATACTGGTTGATCGCGGTCAGCTCGTTCTTGAGCGCCTCGTTCAGATAGTCGATGACCTTGGGGTCGCCCTTCATGTCGTGTCTCCGTAATGCCTGCGCAATCTAGCGCAGAACACGGACTCCGAACAGGCAAAAAATGGCGGAAATCTGCGGTTTTTTGGCCCTGCGAACGCTACGCAGCTGCACGTTCCTCATCGATAATGGCTCGCGCGAACGGCACGCACTGGCCGCATTTCGGCTGCCGGCCGAGCGTCCGATAGGCCTGGCACGCGCTTTTCGCGCCGCTGCGCGCAGCCTCGCGGACATCCTGCTCACGAATCGCATTACAGATACAAACGACCATGGGTGCTCCCTTGCCTGACCCTGATCTAGGGCTAATGCGAACCAGTCGCAAGGTATTTTGCGGATTGATCGCAAGAAGCTCAATCGGTCATGGCGGACCCGCGCATCGGCTGGAGCCGCATTCGCGCGAGCGATCGCCACAGCCATTCGAGCGGCCCGAATCGGAAGCGTTCAAGCCATGGCTTCGACCAGAGCAGCATCAGCGCCCAGACAGCGAACACGATCGGATAGAGTTGGGCCCGTGACAGATGACCGTACAGGCCGAGGCCGTAGCCGTAGAAGATAGTGGAGCAGAGGATGCTGGTGCCGAGATAGTTGGAAAAGGCCATGCGTCCTGCCGCCGTCAGTCGCATGACGATCGCGCCGCCTGAGCGCGTCAGCAGGACGATCAGGCACGCCCAGCCGACGATCATCAATGGCCGGAACACCGTTGGCAGCATCAGCGTGCCGAGCACCAGCGGGAACATCGCGAAACCCTGCGACGCGACATACCAGGCGAGCGCGGCGGAGATGGGGATTCCGACCCCGAAGCCGATGAGAATCCAGCGCAGATATCGTCTTCGATCCCATTCGCCGGTGAGCATCCCCGATTTGAGGCACGCCATGCCGAGCAGCATATAGCCCAGCGTTTCGGCCCCGACGAAGATCAGCGTGCGGAGCGTCGTCGACAGCGCCTCATCCAGCCGGTGCGCGGCCAGCGCTGGATAAGGCCCGCGATGGAGCGCGAGATCCTTTGCCAGTTGACCTGCTGTCGGTACGCCGAATCCGCTCCGGAATTCCTGAAACTGGCGAATGGTGTCCGCGCTCGGCTTCGGTGCCTGCATCGCGATCTCACTCACATGCACGCTCATCGTCACTGAAGAGACCATCAGGAATTCAGTCAGCAGCAGGATGATCGCCATCGCGACCAGCTTGTGTGGCTCCGTCTTGCGGAACAGGTAGGCGATACAGCCGATCAGCGCATAATGGTGGAGGATGTCGCCCCACCACAGCAGGATCATATGGGCTTCGCCGAACAGGAACAGCCAGAACATCCGGGCGAAATGCATCCTGGCCGGGCTTTCGTCCTTGGCGGTCGCGCGGTCGATGACCAGTAGCGTCGACGCGCCGAACAGGAAGGAGAACAGGCCCCGCATCTTGCCGTCGACCAGGATGAAGTTGAACGCCCACACCGCCAGGTCGATGCCGCTGTGCCCACCAAAGGCGGCGGGGTTCATATAGGCCGTCTCCGGCATCGCGAAGGCGACGATATTCATGATCAGGATACCCATCACCGCGACTCCGCGGATCACGTCGAGCGTCGCGATCCTGCGTGGTCCGATGGCAGGTACCGGCATTTCCTGATTTGTCGTCACGCGGTTCCCCCGCCGGATCACGTCGTCCGGCGTGATGAGGGCTTACATCAGGTCGGAGGTAAATCTCCACCGCATCGCCGTCCGGGCGAGCGCCTGGATCATCGTGTCGACGGCAAGGGGATCATTCGGCTTCGGGATCGTCGAAGAAACAGCCTGTCGCCAGTACCAGGAACAGGAAGCCGAAATCGGCACTGGGCAGGGCTTCGACATCGCCGGAAAGCGCGGCCAGCAGGCGGTCGCGGTGGATCATCCCGGGCTCGAGGATGGGTGATCGCAGAAGCATTGCCCGCAGGTAGTCGCGGTGCTTGATGATGCCCTGCAGTGCGACGTCCCGAAAGCTTTCCTTCACGTAACTGTTCTCGAAGACCGGGTTGCCCAGGCGCTCGCTCAGCAGACGCCTCAGCACCATTCGGTCGCGGCGATATTCCCATGGCAGGCTGGCGGCGAAGCGCGCCAGCATCGGGTTGATATAGGGGTAGATCGGCCAGATCCCCCGTCGCAGCAGGCGCTGCGATCGACCCGCGGCCGATAGCCAACTCGTATCGGCCACCATGCCACGCGGCCCCGCACCCGCTCCCTCCCGCGCGACCTGGCACCCGTGTTCGGTGAGATAGGCATGTCGTTCCGGCGACGGCTCGCTGTCGTCGCCGCCTTCTTCTCCCAGGTACACGGCATAGAGTTCGTCTCCGCCGAACCCGCTGACGAGTGTGTCGATGCCGGCGCGGGAGAGAAGATCGAAGATCGTTTCGAAAATCTCCGGGTAGCTTTCATCCTGTGGCCAGACGCCGAATTGGCCGCGCCGCGCGCTGCGCGGGTTGAAGGGCAGGAAACGCTTCGCCGGCAGGGCGATATCCTCGAACCCGCAATGATCGCATAGCAATTGCCGTCGCTCTCGCTGCGCGTCGCCCATCGCGCCATCGAATTGCGCACCGTAGCTGAGGAGTCCGATGCCCCATATGTCGGCTGCAGCGAGCCCGACCAGTGCCGAATCCATGCCGCCGCTGAGTTCCACCGCCAGCCGTCGCGGATCGACGTCGCGGGCCGCCAGCAGCGCCTTGACCGTATCGAACAGGAGATTCCCGGCCGATGCCCCCTGGGACAGGCTCTGCGCGCCCGGCATTGTCGCCGGGGCGGGCAGGTAAGCTTCGATGCCGGTGCCCCGGGCGACGAGACGCACGCCTGCGATGGAGCGATATAGCCCCTTGATGAGCGTTTCCGGGGTATAGGGTGCCAGTCCGGCGATATGGGCCATCAACCCCGGCCAATCGATCGGGGCTTCGGCATCGCGCAGGAGCCGTGGGCAATCCCAGTCGATCGCAAGGCGGCCTGAACGAGTGCGGAGATAGACCGGGGCGGAATGTATCTGCGACGCTTCATAGGATATGGTGCCATCGACCCTGTCGAGGGTCAGGATGGCCCAGTCCAGCAGGTGGGACCGGACATTGTCCAGCCGATCGGCAATCGCGCGCCCGTCATTGAGGCGGAAATGGTCGAGGCCCTGAGGATCGTCGCGAAACCGCTCCATGCAGGCAATGGAGATTGTCGTATCGGTCTCGATCACGAGGCTGCGCAACATCCTGTGCGCGAATGGGGTGATGCGGGAACTGCCTAAAGAAAGGCTCCCGCCGACAATGTCGACGGGAGCCTTCAGGTCTGAAAAGGCGATGTCGGCCGCGAACATGGTCGAACGGCCGTTCTTCCGGGATCAGCCGCCGCTGCCACGTCCCGTGAAGATCGCGTCATAGGGTTCATAGGGAGTCTTGCGGGCGACCGTCGTGCTCTCGCGCGCGGCTTCCTGGACGATCGCCTTGCCGAGCATGTCAAATTGCATCCGTAAGGCTTTCGAATCGATAGACTTCATGGCTTCTCTCCTTGAAGGATGCCGAATGCTACGGCCGGGCCCTGTCGTCCGCAACGCGATCTGGGTCCATTTTGGGGTAGCCAGATTCCGGGACACATCCGCCTTCCGGCTGATGTCTCGCCAAAGACTGCGCCGGTTATACCAGCGTTTCGCCCATCAATGTCGGGAAGAAGCCCTCATGCGCGGCGCGCAGATCGTTCAGCGTGACGACATGATCGTCGTCGGGCAGTTCGAAGATCAGCCGTCCGGCAATGGTCCGTCCGATGCGCTCGACCTCGATCCCTGCCGCGCCGGCGCCCGCCAGTGTGTCGAGCAAGGCATGGTCCGCGACCGTCACGACATAGAGCCCCTGGTCCTCGCCGAACAAAGAGCAGGCGACGCCGCAGGGCAGGGGGGCATGCAGCATCGCGCCGATGCCGCCGGCCAGTGCCATCTCTGCGATCGTCACCGCGACGCCGCCGTCGGAGACGTCATGCACCGCGGTGAAGGCCCCCGAGGCGATATGTGCGCGCACGAACTCGCCTGTCTTCCGCTCGGCAGCGAGGTCAACCGGCGGAGGCGGCCCTTCTTCGCGGCCATGAACCTCGCGCAGCCACAAGGACTGGCCGAGATGGCCTGAACGGGTTCCGATCAGCAGGATGACGTCGCCGGTGCCCTTGAAGGCGATCGTCGCTGATTTCGACCAGTCGTCCAGCAGTCCGACGCCGCCGATCGCCGGGGTCGGCAGGATGGCCGACCCGGTCCCGTCGTCATTCTTCGTCTCGTTGTAGAGCGACACGTTGCCGCTCACGATCGGGAAGTCGAGCGCGGCACACGCCTCGGCCATGCCCTCGATGCAGCCGACGAACTGGCCCATGATCTCGGGCCGCTGCGGGTTGCCGAAATTCATGCAGTCGGTCGTGGCCAGCGGCTTCGCGCCCACCGCCGAAAGGTTGCGATAGGCCTCGGCGATTGCCTGCTTGCCGCCTTCATAGGGGTCGGCATAGCAATAGCGCGGGGTGCAATCGGTGGTGATCGCGAGGCCCTTGCCGGTGCCGTGGACGCGAACCACGGCGGCGTCGCCGCCCGGCCGCTGCACCGTGTCCGCGCCGACCATGTGGTCATATTGCTCCCAGATCCAGCGGCGGCTCGCGACATCGGGCGATGCCATCAGTGTCAGCAGGTCAGCCGCGATGTTGGTCGTATCGGGCACATTGGTCAGCGGTGCCGGGGGCGGGGTCTTCACCCAGGGACGGTCATAGGCTGGCGCCTCGTCGGCGAGCGGGCCGAGCGGAATGTCCGCAACAGTCTCGCCCTGCCATTTCAGCACCATGCGCCCGGTGTCGGTGACATGGCCGATAACCGCGAAATCCAGTTCCCATTTGTGGAAGATCGCCTCGGCGAAGGCCTCGCGCCCGGGCTTGAGCACCATCAGCATGCGCTCCTGGCTCTCGCTCAGCATCATCTCGTACGGCGTCATGCCGGTCTCGCGCTGCGGCACCGAATCCATCACCAGCTCGATGCCGACGCCGCCCTTTGACGCCATCTCGACCGAGGATGAGGTGAGACCCGCTGCGCCCATGTCCTGGATCGCGACGATTGCGTCGGATGCCATCAGTTCCAGGCACGCCTCGATCAGCAGTTTCTCGGTGAAGGGATCGCCGACCTGCACCGTCGGGCGCTTCTCCTCCGAATCTTCGGAGAAATCGGCCGACGCCATGGTCGCGCCGTGAATCCCGTCGCGTCCGGTCTTCGACCCGACATAGACGATCGGATTGCCGATGCCCGACGCAGCCGAGTAAAAGATCTTGTTCGTCTCGGCGACGCCCACCGTCATCGCGTTGACCAGGATGTTGCCGTCATAGGCGCGGTGGAAGTTCACCTCGCCGCCGACTGTCGGCACGCCGACGCAATTGCCGTAGCCGCCGATGCCATGGACGACACCCGCGATCAGATGGCGCATCTTGGGATGGTCGGGCCGCCCGAAGCGTAGCGCGTTCATGTTGGCGACCGGTCGCGCGCCCATGGTGAAAACGTCGCGCAGGATGCCGCCGACTCCGGTCGCCGCACCCTGATAGGGCTCGATGTAGGAGGGGTGGTTGTGACTCTCCATCTTGAAGATCGCCGCCTGGCCATCGCCGATGTCGATCACGCCGGCGTTCTCGCCCGGGCCGCAGATCACCTGCGGGCCAGTGGTCGGCAGCTTTTTCAGATGGATACGGCTGGATTTGTACGAACAATGCTCGGACCACATCACCGAAAAGATCCCGAGCTCGGTCAGGTTCGGCTCGCGTCCCATGGCGTGCAGCACGCGCTCATATTCTTCTGGGGAAAGCCCGTGCTGGGCGACGATCTCGGGGGTGATCTGGCTCATGCCCGCGGGCTTTAGCGAGGGAGGCGCGCAGGGGCTAGTGTCCTGCTGGAGAAGTTCGATCCGGTGCTGATGTGTCTTCACTCGCGGCTGCAACATCCCTTCGCTACGGTTTGGCCGGGGACATAGGGGGCAATCCAGATGCGCGTGCCATTCAATCCGCTGCAGGCGGCGATCCTGAAGGCGCTGACCGAGGCGCTGTTTCACGGCGTCGACATGAAGATCACCTCCAGCCAGGTCGTTGCCAATCTGCAGCACCAGTTCGGCATGGTCGAGGGTGGCAAGCCGAAGGAGATCGGCCTTACCCTCTATCTGATCTGCTTCTTCATGGGTGGCCCCTTCTTCCTGCTGCTGGGACCGGCCTGGCGCGCGCGGCGCGTGGCGAAACGGCTCGAGCGCAGCAAGAACAACCTGATGCAGGATCTCGCCCGTATCCGGGGCATCGTCTATGCCGGCTATTACGGCCACTGGGAGGGCGCGGCAGAAGCCGGCAATGACGACAACCCGGTGTTGCGGGCGATCGGCTTCGAACTCCCGCACCAGCGCGTGCGCGGCCTTGGCGAAGTGAAGATCGAGCCCTTTCCGGGCCGCGATCTCGCCCATGACGACGTGCTCGATCCGGGCGAGGCGCCGGCCTCGGCCGAAATCATCGTCATCGGCTCGGGCGCCGGCGGCGCCGTCGCGGCAGCCAACCTCGCCCGCCATCACGACGTGCTGGTGATCGAGGCGGGGCCGCATTTCCCCTCGGGTGCGATCACGCATGAGGAGCGCCGCATGACAGCGCGGCTGTTCGTCGATGGCGGCGTGCAGACCAGCCGCGACCACGACATCGTCATTTTCCAGGGACATTGCGTCGGCGGCTCGACGGTCATCAACAACGGCATCGCGCTGCGCGTGCAGCAACCCGGCCTGACTCACCCGCATGCGAACGACGTGTTCGCCACCTGGGCCGCGCTCGGCGCACCGGTGGACAGGACGCGGTTCGACGCCGCCTATCGCGCCGTCGAGACTCGACTTGGCATCGAGCCGATCGATCCGAAGAGCGGTCGCAACAACGGCACGCATCTGCTGAACGGCTGGGCCGCGCATGCCGCCGCCTCGGGCGACCCGATGGACTCGGAGGCGCCGGCACTCTGGTTCAGCAAGAATTACGGACCGCGCTCGATCAAGGCTGACTGCGCCTATTGCGGCTATTGCAACACCGGCTGCCCCTATGGCCGCAAGCAGGGCATGGCCCAGTCCTTCCTGATCGACGCACGCCGTTCGGGTGCGCGCATCCTCGCGGAAACCAGGGTCGAGCGGATCGTCTGGGGCGAGCCAGATCTCGACGGGCGACGAGTCGCCACCGGCGTGGAGGTTCTCCTGCCCGACGGCAGCCGCCGGACGATCGGAGCGACCAGGGGCGTGGTCGTTGCCGCAGGCACGATGGCGTCGAGCCGAATCCTCGACAAGAGTGGTATCCGGGGCACGGGAGAGGGCATCTCGCTCAACATCGCCTGCCCGGTGGTCGCGCTGATGCCGGGGCAAGTGCGCGCCTGGGACGAAGACCAGATGGCGACCTATGTCGATCGCGGCGATTTCCTGCTCGAATCGCACTTCCAGCCGCCGATGAGCATGTCGACCCTGATGCCCGGCTGGTTCGGCCATCATGCCGACCGCATGCTCAACTATAATCGGCTCGCTTCAGCCGGCATCCTGTTCCCGGCCGACCGGCAGGGCCTTCTGATCGGCGGCAGCCTGCACTTCAAGCTGCGCGCCGATGTCGAACTGCCACTGCTGCGTCGCGCGCTCGCGACGCTTACCCGCGTGCATTTCGCCGCCGGAGCCAGCGAAGTCTATCCAGCGATCGCGCGCGGGCTGACGCTGCACAAGGGCGAGGATGTGGATGCCTTTTTCGCGCGGCACATCGGCGAGGCGGACGACGTCACGCTCTCAAGCTCGCATCCCCAGGGCGGGAACGCACGCAATGCCGATCCGGACAAGGGGGTCGTCGATCTCGATTGCCGCGTGCACGGCACGGCCAATGTGCTCGTCACCGACGCCAGCACCTTCACAAGCTGCATCCGGGTGAATGCGCAACTCACCACCATGGCGATGGCGCATTATGCAACGGCGGTCAGCCCGTTCGCGGCGTGACGAAGGCCGTGCGCTGTTCTGGCTCTTCCCCGGCGAAGGCCATGTCCTCCGAAGCCTCAGGGTGACGGATGCTTGGGCGCAGGCACGAGCGGCCATAACAACTGCGCGGCCGCCGTCGTCGGTGGCTGCCGGGG
>CZQE01000254.1_pt1 | contig 15188 bp, 13 predicted proteins | sample 734431 | NCBI WGS metagenome assembly CZQE01 (sample SAMEA3597869, study PRJEB11362) | hydrothermal vent metagenome | biome: marine hydrothermal vent biome; feature: marine hydrothermal vent; material: ocean water | place: Atlantic Ocean | collected 2010-09-19/2010-10-04
TCCGCACCCTGCGCCTGCCCGACACCTTCCAGGACCAGGACAAGCCCGAGAAACAATATGCCGAAGCTGGCCTCGATGCCGACGCCATCGTCGATACCGTCCTCAAGGCTCTCCGCCACAACTCAGGAGGCCTCATCGAAGAAGCGCGCCGCGATGCTGTCTGACCGGGTGCGAGCCGCGATCGTCGTCGCGATCGGCTTCATCGGCGTCGCTGCGGCACCGGCGCCCACTGGCACGCTGACCCTGCGGATCGACAATGTCCGCAATTCGACTGGCGTGGTCCATGTCGATATCTGTCCCCAGGCGCAGTTCCTGAAGGACGATTGTCCCTATGTCGGGGACGCGCAGGCACATGCAGGCGTTACGGTGGTCACCGTCCACAACCTGCCGCCCGGCCGTTATGCGGCGCAGATCTTCCATGACGAGAACCGCAACAAGAAGGTCGATCGCGCACTGTTCGGCGTCCCCAAGGAAGGGGTCGGGTTCTCGAACGATGCCCGGATCAGCCTCGGGCCGCCGAAATGGGCTGATGCCGTGTTCGCCTTCAACGGCGGAGAGCAGACGATCGGGTTGAAGATGCGCTATTTCCTGGGTCCGTCCGGGCCGGCAAAGGCGCGCTGAGCGAATGCGTTCGCCGATACCCGCGATCGTCTCCGCCAGTGTCCGCCGTCCCTGGCTGACGCTGCTGCTGTCCGTGGTGCTGGCGGGGCTGGCGCTTCTCTATACCGCCGCGCGGTTCGACATGACGACCGATACCGGGGCGCTGATCTCGCCCGATATCGATTGGCGCAAGCAGGAACGGGCCATGGAGGCTGCGTTCCCGCAACTACGCGACGTGATGGTGGTGGTGATCGACGGCCAGACCCCCGAGCTGGCCGAGGATGCGGCGGCGAGGCTTGCGGTCGGGCTTGCGGCCGACAAGGCGCATTTCCGGCTGGTGCGCCGGCCTGATGGCGGGGATTTCTTTGCCCGTGAAGGCCTGTTGTTCGGGTCGCGCGAGGATGTCCGGCAGGCGACGGCATCGCTGATCGACGCTCAGCCGATGCTCGGGCCGCTTGCCGCGGATCCGTCGCTGCGCGGCGTAAACGGTGCGCTGTCGACGATGCTGGATGGCGTCGAGGCGAAGGCGGCGACGCTTGGCCAGATCGACCGGCCGATGCGCGCGCTGGCCGAGGCGACCGAGCGGTCGCTTGACGGCAAGCCGGGCTATTTCTCGTGGCAGCAACTCTTCGCGACCGGCGCAGGGCCGCTCAGCCCGCCCAAGCGCCGCCTGATCCTCGCCCAGCCGATTCTCGACCATGGCGCGCTGATGCCCGGCGAGGCGGCGAGCGACGCAGTCCATGCCGCCGCCGCTGCGCTGAAGCTCGATGTCGCGCACGGCGCCACCGTTCGGCTGACCGGCGAAGTGCCGCTCGCCGACGAGGAATTCGCGACGCTGCAGGAGAATATCGGCGCCGTCGGGATGGTCATGCTCGGCGCCATGCTGCTGACCCTTTGGTTCGCCACCCGGTCGGTGCGGCTGGTCGTGGCGATTTTCGGCACGATCGTGCTTGGCCTGATCGTCACCCTTGCGGTGGGGCTGTTCGCCGTCGGGCGGCTCAACCTGATCTCGGTCGCCTTCATCCCCCTGTTCGTCGGGCTCGGCGTCGATTTCGGCATCCAGATCTGCGTGCGCTACAATGCCGAGCGTGTGGCGGGGCTGGCTCCCGCGGCGGCGTTGCAGGCCGCAGCCGCTGCACTGGGCGCGCCGCTGCTGCTGGCGGCCGGGGCCGTATTCCTCGGCTTCGGGGCGTTCCTGCCGACTGCCTATGTCGGCATCGCCGAACTGGGTGTGATCGCGGGCCTCGGCATGGTGATCGCGCTGCTGTTCAGCGTGACTCTGCTGCCCGCGCTGGTCCTGCTGCTCCGTCCGGGCGCGCCGCGCCGGGAGGTGGGTTTTACCCAGTTCGCACCCGCTGACCGGTTCCTCGAACAACGCCGCAAGGCAGTGCTCTGGGGATTCGGCGTGTCGATGGTGGTCAGCATCGCGCTGCTTCCCTGGGTCGTGTTCGACTTCAATCCGCTTCACCTGCGCGATCCCAAGGCACCGTCGATGCAGGCGCTGACCGACCTGACCCGCGACCCCGACCGGACGCCGAACACGATTGATGTCCTCGCGTCCGATCCGCAGGCGGCGGCCGGGCTGGTGAAACGCCTGTCGGCGTTGCCCGAGGTTGGTCAGGTGATCTCGGTCGACAGCTTCGTGCCGGACGACCAGCCGGCCAAGCTCGCCCTGATCCAGGATGCGTCGGTACTGCTCGACCTGACGCTCAACCCGTTCGACATCGCGGCAGCACCGGACGATGCGGCGCTGGTGGCGTCGCTCCGGCAGGTGGCGGGCCGGTTGAAGGCAGTTCCCGGCACCGGGCAGGGTGCGGCGGATGCGCGGCGCCTCGCGGTCGCTTTCGACCGGCTGGCATCGGCCACGCCGGCCAAGCGGGCGGAAGTGAATGCGATGCTGTCACGACCGCTGGTGGTCATGCTCGATCAGGTTCGCGCGGCCCTCCAGGCGGAACCTGTCACGCGGGAAAGCCTGCCATCGGATATGGTTCGGGACTGGATCGCGCCTGACGGCCGCGCCCGGCTGCAGGTCTTCCCCAAGGGGGATGGCAATGACAATCAGGTGATCAAACGCTTCCGCACCGCCGTGGCGACGGTGACGCCGGCGATTTCCGGCCTTCCGGTCGCGACCCAGGCTGCCGCCTTTACGGTGGCCGGCGCGTTCGTGCAGGCCGGGGTGATCGCCTTCGTGCTGGTCAGCCTGTTGCTGCTGGCGGTCCTGCGCAACCTCCGCGAGGTGATGTTCACGCTGGCGCCGGTGATTCTCTCGATCTTCCTGACGCTGGCCACCTGCGTGCTGATCGGCCAGCCGATCAACTTCGCCAACATCATCGCCTTCCCGCTGCTGTTCGGCGTCGGCGTCGCCTTCCATATCTATTTCGTGATGGCGTGGCGGGGCGGGGCGACCGATCTGCTCCAGTCGAGCCTGGCGCGCGCTGTGCTGTTCAGCGCTCTCGCCACGGGGACGGCGTTTGGCAGCCTGTGGCTTTCGCACCACCCGGGAACGGCAAGCATGGGCAAGATCCTGATGATCTCGCTCATCTGGACGCTGATCTGCGCCCTGGTGTTCGAGCCGGCCCTGCTTGGCCCGCCGGAGAAGAAGGCCGCCGCGGAACCGGCGCCAGCCTAGGGATTATTAGCCGGTGCCGGCGTGGAAGCGGCCGGATCGGACAGCGGATCGTTCAGAGGATTCGCCGGATCGGTCTTGTCGGCGCCGGGAGGGGCCGAGGGTGCCGGGGGCGCCGCTGCCGGATCGTTCAGCGGATCGGCGAGCGGGCTCGCTGCGCCACCCGCCGGATCGCTGAGCGGGTCCTCGAGCGGATTTTCCCCCTGCGCGGTAGCGCCGCTGTGCAATGCCCGGATCTCGCCCGCACGATTCTGGAGATAGACCGAACGCAGCGTTGCATAGGGGTCGATCGCGCCGTCGAGGAGCGCCTTCATGTCGGCATCCGATTCCGCGCGCTGGTCGAGTGCCGAGACGATCCCCCTAGGCACCTGGAATTGCCAGCGATCAAATGGTTTGCCCACGGCGACCGGCAGCACGAAGCCGTCGCCCTGGCCGCCGATCAGGTCGCGCAGGGTCGTCGGGCCGACAAAGGGCAGGAACAGATACGGCCCCGGCCCGACGCCATAATAGGCCAGAGTATTGCCGAAGCCGTTGTCGTGGTGCGTCAACCTGACAGCCGGCGTCTTCGCGACGTCGACCAGGCCGCCGATGCCGATCGTCGAGTTGGCGAGGAAACGCACCAGCGTTTTCACTGCCCGACCCGGCTTGAGCTGGAGCAGGTCGTTCAGGAAGACGATCGGTTCGTTCAGGTTGCTAAGGGCGTTGCGAAGGCCCGACCTGACCAGTTTCGGCACGACGTGCTTATAGGCCATCGCCGCCGGCCGGATGAACTTCCGGTCGGTTTTCTGGAAGGCCGAGAACATCTTCCGGTTGAAATTTTCCAGCGGGTCGCCGGGCGCGCGGTCAATAGTCCGAATCGCTACTGGAGCCGTCGTGGCCGGGGCGATCGCGGAATCGATCAGCGGCCCGGGCCGGGCCGGGTCGGAGACCGGATCCATTGCCTCGGCCGGAGCGGGCGGGGCAGAATTGGGCTGGGACTCAGGCGTCGAAACCGTTTGTTGTGGCTCGGCAGCAGCCGAAACCTGCGCTGACGGCGCAGGCTGCAAAGGGGCGACGGGTTGCTCCGGCGACGCGCCAAGCAGCGCGATCGCCGGCAGAACGAGTCCGACGCTCAATTGCCACCCATGGTAGCCAGTTCGTCGAGGTGACGGATCAACGCTTTTGCGCCGCCCGTGGCCAATACCCGGGAAAAATCGGACCGGCGGGTGGCAAGCTGGCTGATCGCGTTGCGATAGAAGACGTCGACGATCTTCCAGCCCCCGCCGCTCGCGCGCAGGCGATAGGCGATCGGGACCGGCGCCTCGCCTGACTGTATCAGGTTGGTGCGGACCAGTTTGTCGGTCCCGCGAGTCTCCACGGTAGGCTCTACGGTGAATTTCTCGCCGGAGAACGAATCGAAGTTCGTGGCATATTGCCCGATCACCATGCGCCGGAACGCGGCGACCAGGGCGGTCTGGTCCGCCGGGGCGATCCCGTTCCAGCCGGTGCCGACCGTCAGCCGGGTCATCAGCGGCACGTCATAGACCCGGTCGACGACCGGGCCGATCGCTGCCGCGCGGCCACGTACGCCCATCGTCTTGCCGCCCTTCATGATCGAGACCAGCCCGTCGCAGAGCGCCTGAACCGGCGCGCGGGCCGGGTCGCTGGCTTGGGCTTGGGCGGCCGAAGCCGGCGCGGCGAGCGCGGCAATGAGGAGGACGGGGGACAGGTTGCGCATCTTCTACTCGCTCCATTTTCTGCCCCGGACGCGATGTATCGGCGCTGTGGCCCAAAATCCACCCTTCTTGAAAAGATAGGGCCGAAAGGCGACCTTCAGGCACCTCCTTGTGCTTTTATGCCTTTTGCTTCGGTCGCCGCGTCGCTATCTGCTGCGTGCAACAGCGAAGGATGTCGCTGGAGCGGGGGCTGGTGCAGGACTAGTACGGGGACTGGGCACGAGTTTGATGACCGCCAATAACAATGCTGTGCTTCGTGTGATCCTGGCCAAGCCACGGGGCTTTTGCGCCGGCGTGGTCCGGGCGATCGATATCGTTGAACGTGCCCTCGATCTCTACGGCGCGCCGGTTTATGTCCGGCACGAGATCGTTCACAACAGGCATGTCGTGAACAAGCTGAGGGGCAAGGGCGCGATCTTTGTCGACGAACTGGCCGAGATTCCGGCCGGCGCGCCGACCATTTTCAGCGCGCATGGCGTCGCCAGGTCAGTGCAGGACGAGGCGCGGCTGCGCGACCTGCCCGTGCTCGACGCGACCTGCCCGCTCGTCACCAAGGTTCATGTCCAGGGGCGCCGCTATGCCAAGGCTGGCCGCACCCTGATTCTGATCGGTCATGCGGGTCATGCCGAGGTTGAGGGCACGATGGGGCAGGTCGACGCGCCGATCCATCTCGTTTCGACCGCGGCGGAAGTTGATGCGCTGCCGCTGCCGACGGATACGCCGGTCGCTTATGTCACCCAGACCACGCTGAGCGTCGACGATACGCGCAGCGTGATCGCTGCGCTCGGTGCGCGGTTCAGTGATGTTCAGGGCCCCGACGTCTCGGAAATCTGCTACGCCACCCAGAATCGCCAGACGGCGGTGCGCGATCTTGCGCGGGTCAGCGAGTTGCTGATCGTGGTCGGGGCTGAGAACAGCTCCAATTCCAACCGGCTGCGCGAGATCGGCGTGGAGATGGGCGTGCCCAGCTATCTCGTCGCTGACGGCAGCGGCGTCGATCCGGCGTGGCTCGAGGGTGTCGACGCGGTCGGCATCACTGCCGGGGCTTCGGCGCCCGACGAGCTGGTCGATGACGTCATCGCCGCGCTGGCGCGGTTGCGGCAGATCGAGGTGTCGCAGCTTGACGGCGTCGAGGAAAACATCGAGTTCAGCCTGCCGCCGGAACTCAGGAACGTGACGCCGCGCGTTGCCGCCGCAATGGCCAAATAGGACAGATCCATGAGTCTCCCGCTCTCGCCCCTCGTCCGCATCGGTGCGTACACCGTCAAGCAGCACATCAAGGGCGGACGCTATCCGCTGGTGTTGATGCTTGAGCCGCTGCTGCGCTGCAATCTGGCTTGCCCCGGTTGCGGCAAGATCGATTATCCCGATGCGATCCTCAACCAGCGGCTCAGCTTCGATCAGTGCATGGAGGCGATCGACGAATGCGGCGCGCCTGCGGTGTCGATCGCGGGCGGCGAGCCGCTGCTCCACCGCGACATGCCGAAGATCGTGCAGGGCTATATCGCGAAGAAGAAGTTCGTCATTCTCTGCACCAACGCGTTGCTGCTGAAGAAGAAGATCGACGACTACGCGCCGTCGCCCTTCTTCACCTGGTCGATCCATCTCGATGGCGACAAGGGCATGCACGACCACGCGGTCGATCAGGACGGCACCTATGAGGTGGCGATCGAGGCGATCGAGCTGGCCAAGGCGAAGGGTTTCCGCGTCCAGGTCAACTGCACCGTGTTCGACGGCGCCTCGCCTGATCGGCTTGCCGGTTTCTTCGACGAGATGGAGAAGCGCGGCGTCGAGATCACCATCTCGCCCGGCTATGCCTATGAGCGTGCGGCTGATCAGGACCATTTCCTGAACCGGACCCGCACCAAGCAGTTCTTCCGCGACGTGTTCGCGAAGGGCGATGGCGGCAAGAAATGGACCTTCACCAATTCGCCGCTGTTCCTCGACTTCCTCGCCGGCAACCAGAGCTATGAATGCACGCCCTGGTCGATGCCGCTGCGCACCGTCTTCGGCTGGCAGAAGCCCTGCTATCTGGTCGGCGAAGGCTATGTGCAGAGCTTCAAGGAACTGATGGAAGGCACCGAGTGGGACGATTACGGCGTCGGCAAGTACGAGAAGTGCGCCGACTGCATGGTCCATTGCGGGTTCGAGGGCACGGCCGCGACTGATTCGATCCGCCATCCGCTGAAGATGTTCGCGATCGGGCGCAAGGGCGTGCGGACGAGCGGGCCGATGGCGCAGGACATCGATCTCAGCAACCAGCGTCCGGCGCAGGATGTTCACTCATCGCATGTCGAGCGGGAGCTCGAGATCATCCGCAAGGCGAATCCCAAGGCGAGCAAGCACGTCGCGAACGCGGCGTAACGCGGCAAAGGCGCGGCCAGCATCGCGTCCGGTGCGGATCAGGGCCGGTAGCTGGCGCGGGTTCCGGGCGAGGGACGCCAGGACTGCGCCCAGCGCCATGCCCCCATCGGGCCGCATGCCGACAAGTGCAGCCGGCGGGAGCGCGTGATCGGCGGTGTCGGAGATCGCCCTGACGATGGCGAACGGCAGCCCATGGCGTGCCGCGACGCGGGCAGCGATGTGGGATTCCATGTCGACTGCCAGGGCGCTGGTTGCGGCGTGGACAGCCTGCTTTTCTGCGACTGATGCGATGATCGTGTCGCTGCCGGTGATCGTTCCGATGTAGGATCCGGCGAAATGCGCGGCGAGCGCGTCGATCAGTGCTGCATTCCCTCTCCCCCTGGGAGAGGAAGGGAGCCGCGAAGCGGCGGAAGGGTGAGGACGATCGTAGAGATCGATCTCACCTTTCACCCTCACCCTTCCCATGCCTTCGGCATGGGCCCAGCGTTGGGTGAACAGGGCCCCGCCCTGTTCAGGTCGTGCTGGGAGCACGACGGACCCAACGCTCCTCTCCCAAGGGGAGAGGGAGCCGATGACGAGATCGCCGGCCTCCAGGGCCGGGTCTAGCGCACCGGCGAGGCCGCAGGACAGGATCGCCTGTGCACTGAGGGCGGCAGCCTCCAGCTCCCGCTCCAGCCGCGCGCCATCGCCACCGCCGGCAATCGCCGTCACCCCCGGACCACCCAGGATCGCGGCCTCTTTATGAAGGCCGGTCGCGACGAGGATTGTCACATGCCGTGCGCGACGCGGCGCGTGTTGGAGCGTTTGAGGTTGCGGTAGCGCGCCATCGCCCAGAGCGGGAAATACTTCGGATAGCCGTGATAGCGAAGATAGAAGACCCGCGGGAATCCCCCGCCGGTGTACATCTCCTGCCCCCAGAGCCCGTCCGCTTCCTGGTTCGCCGCGAGCCAGTCGATCCCGCGCGCCACCGCTGGCGAATCCACGTCCCCCGCCGCCATCAGCCCGAGCAGCGCCCAGGCGGTCTGCGAGGCGGTCGAGGGGGCGGGGGTGTGGCCCTTATAGTCGAGCGCGTAGCTCTCGCAGTCTTCGCCCCAGCCACCATCCGCATTCTGAATCCGGGTGAGCCAGTCGACCGCCTTCGCCACGATCGGCTCCTCCGGCGCGAAACCCGCCGCGTTGAGGGCGCACAGCACCGACCAGGTGCCATAGATATAGTTCACGCCCCAGCGCCCGAACCAGCTGCCGTCGGGCATCTGTTCCTTGGCGAGGAAATCGAGTGCCGCGCGCATGCGATCGCTGTCGCGCGTCTCGCCAAGTTGAGCGAGCATCGAGACGCAGCGTGCGCTCACGTCCGAGGTCGGCGGATCGAGCAGCGCGCCATGGTCGGCAAAGGGCAGGTTGTTGAGATAGTGATAGCTGTTGTCGGCGTCGAACGCGCCCCAGCCGCCATCGCGGCTCTGCAGGCCGACGGTCCATTCGACGCCGCGATCGATCGCCTCCTGATCGTGGCTGGTTTTGGCGCGATCCATCGCCATCACCACCACGGCGGTGTCGTCCAGATCGGGATAATGCGCGTTATTATACTGGAACGCCCAGCCGCCGGGGCGGACATCGGGCTTTTCCTCGGCCCAGTCACCTTTCACGTCGAGAATCTGAAGCGGCCTCAGCCAGTCGAGTCCCCGGCCGGCGCGTGCCTCGGCATCGTCGCCGCCGGCCTCAAGCATCGCATGCGCGGCGAGCGCCGTGTCCCACACCGGCGACACGCAGGGCTGGCAATAGGCCTCGTCCTCCCGGATCACGAGCAGCTTCTCGATCGATTGGCGCGCGATCGCGCGGGCGGGGTGATCCTCGGCATAGCCAAGGCAGTCGAACATCATCACGCTGTTCGCCATCGCCGGATAGATCGCGCCAAGCCCGTCCACGCCGTTCAGGCGCTCTAGCACGAAATCGACACAGGCCTTGATCGCCCGGGCGCGCAGCTTTTTCGGCCAGAGCCCGTTGCCGGCCTTGAGCACGCGGTCCAGCGCGTTGAAGCCGTGAGTCCAAAGCCATTTGGGGTCGGCGGCCTTGGTGCCGGGCCGAATCTTCGCGCCGGTATAGAGCTCGTCGACCTTCACCCCGAGCGCGTTGCGGGCGACCGGCTGAAGCGCGCCGAGCACGAGCAGCGGCACGACCACGGTGCGTGCCCAATAGGACATCTTCGAGAGATGGATCGGGAACCAGCGCGGCAGCAGGATCAGCTCGGGCGGCATGGTCGGCACCGCCGACCATGGGCCGGCCGCGAACAAAGCGAGCTGGATTCGGGTGAAGACGTTGACCGCCGCCGCGCCGCCCACCGCGAGGATCGTGGCCCGCGCACGCGCCATATGCGGCGCGTCGATCGGGTCGCCGATCATCTTCAGCGCATAATAGGCCTTTACCGAGGCGCTGACGTCGAACGCGCCGCCATGGAACAGGCCCCAGCCATGATGGTCGGCCGACTGGATACGGCGCAGATAGGTGCCGATCTTCGCCTCGAGCCCGGCGTCGACCGGTTCGCCGAGATAATGACGGAGCAGGACATATTCGGCCGGGATGGTCGCATCGGCCTCAAGCTCGAACACCCAATGGCCGTCGTCGCGCTGCAGGTTGGCGAGCGCCGCGGTCGCGCGGTCGACCGCTGCCTCCACCGTGGCGAGGGGGGCGGTGGAGCCGCCGATCTCGGAAAAGCCCTGATGCATTGCGCTCTCCTAACGCGCGAGCACGAGGCGCGCCACGGTTTCTCCCGACCGCAGGGCGCCCTCGATCGTGGCGGGCAGGCCGGTATCGGTCCAGTCGCCCGCCAGGAACAGGTTGCGCCAGCGTGTCGCGGCAGCGGGGCGTTTGGCATTCTGCCCGGGCGTCGCGGCGAAGGTTGCGCGCTTTTCCTTGACGATTTGCCAGGTAGGCATCGGCGCGTCGATCGCCAGCGCGGCGCAAATGTCGGCCCAGAAAGTCCGCGCCAGCGTCTCGCGATCAAGGTCGACAAGCCGTTCGGCGGCGCTGACCGTCACTGAGAGGCGGTCGGGAAAGGCGAACAGCCATTCGGCCGTGCCGCCGAACAAGCCGAGCATCGCCGGCGCGCCAGCAGGCGCGGGCAGGGCGAAATGGCCGTTGACGATGGCGCGGAAGCCGTCGGGTGCCTGAAGCTTCGGTACCAGCGCGGTCGCGACCCAGGGCGGCACGGCGAGAATGACGACTTCGTCCGCGGCGACCGGCTCGATTCCCGAGCCCCAGTCGAGGCCCGTCACCCGGTCGCGATCGAACGCGACCGCGCGAAGCCGGCGACCCAGCGCGACCGGGCTTCCCCGTTCATCGAGCCAGGCAAGGGCAGGGTCGATAAAGGCGGCGGCCAGGCTCGGTTCCGCAATGCGAGGGCGCATGGCGCGGCCGCCCTTTGCGATCGTCTCGCGCAGGATATTGGCAGTGAGCATCGTCGACGATTCGCCGGGGGCGGTGTTGAGCGCCGCGAGCAGCACTGGCTCAAGCAGTTTCGACCAGGCCGGTCCGCTGGTGGCGATGCGCTGGTCGACCCGACCTTCGCGGTTCGACAGCAATCTGGCGAGAGGCAGATAGTCGGCGATCCGGCTGCCCGGTACGCGCCGAGCCGGTGCGGCGATCCACCAGGGAAGGGCGCCATCGTTGATCCGCACCGTCCAGCGCCTGGCGGTCGTCAGGTCCTGAAAGGTGAAATCGGCATGCTCGGGCCCTGCCAGCGGTGTCGTTGCGCCAACGGCTGAGCGGAAGCGCGCCACCGCGGGATTGCCGGATAGGACGAGATGATTGCCGTTGTCGATCGTCAGGCCGAGCTGCGGATCGTGATAGGAGCGGCAGCGCCCGCCCGCCTGCGCAGCCGAATCGGCGATAGATACGGCGAACCCTGCCTGGCGCAGCGCGACGGCAGCGGAGAGCCCCGCCAGACCGGCCCCGGCAATCGTCGCCCGGGTGAAGGTCAACGCGTCAGCCACAGCCGAGCGACAGTCAGGAGGAGGGCCAGCTTCGACACCTTTACCCGGCGACGTGGCGGCTTCCAGCCGATCGCCTCAGTCTGTTTCAGTATCTTGGCGTACGCTGCCTCCATCAGGCGGGGTGCGATCAGGTGGCCGCGCGGGCGGGTCGCGAGCAGCGCATGCGCCTTGCGATAATGGTCATGCGCTGTCGCAGCGAGCGCCCGGCAGACGGCATCGATCCGGGGATCGCCGACGACTTGCATGGGAGTGGTGAAGGGAATGCCGGCTTCGGCGATCTCCTCGGCGGGCAGATAGACCCGGCCGATGCCTGCATCCTCGTCCACGTCGCGCAGGATGTTGGTCAATTGCAGCGCGCGGCCGAGATGATAGGCCAGCGCGATCCCGGGCGCGTCGTCCATGCCGAAGATTCGTACTGACAGGCGGCCGACCGCCGAGGCGACCCGGTCGCAATAGAGATCGAGCTCGGCCATGGGCGGCCAGCGGATGTCGCGATCGACGTCCATCGCCATGCCGTCGATCACCGCCTCGAAGTCGGCGCGATCGAGCTTGAAGCGCTCGACGGCATCGGCGACGAGCACCGCCTGGCCGGGCGGACCACCGGCATAGAGCGAATCGAGATCGGCACGCCAGGCATCGAGCGCCCTGGCCCGGCCTTCGCGATCGCCCTGCTGATCGTCGGCGATATCGTCGACCAGCCGGCAAAAACCGTAGATCGCGTACATCGCCTCGCGCTCGGCCTTGGGCAGCACGCGCATTCCGGCATAGAAAGAGCTGCCCGAAACCTGCTGCTGCAGGGCGGCCGGGGTCGCATCGGGATTCATGCCGCGCGCCTGAACAGGCTGCCGACGGCGGCACCGGTGGCCAGGAAGGCGGTTTCCCACGATTTGTGATGCACCCGCTCGCTGAGCGGATCGCGCGTCTCCAGTCGGCCGCACAGGCTGACGGCAAGGCGGTGGATGATCGCTACCTCGGCCGCGAGGCGGCGATCGGCGATCGTCGCGGCAAAGCCGGCTGAGGTATCGAGCAGGATCCGGGTCTTGCCCACGAGCGAGACGATTGCGGCCCGCAATGCCGGCGTGGCACGATCGGCGGTCAGGTCCCCGATCCGCGCGCCGGTTTCGGCGAAGGTCTCGGCGGGGATATAGACGCGGTCGAGCGTGCGGTAATCCTTGGCGCAATCCTGAAGGTGATTGATCACCTGCAACGCGGCGCAAAGTGCATCGGAGGCTGGCCAGGTGGCGCGATCCTCCCCATGCACGTCGAGCACATAGCGTCCGACCGGCATCGCCGAGAGCCGGCAATAGCCCATCAGCCCATCCCAATCCTCGTACCGCGTGACCGTTACGTCGCGTTCGAATGCGCCGAGCAGGTCATGCGCATGGACCGGGTCGAGGCGGTAATCAGCCATGACCGTGCGCAGCGCGAGCGCTTCGGCGCTACCTTCCGCCTTGCCATCGAGGCCGGCGCGCATTCGGCCAAGCTGGACGAGCTTCTCCGCCGCCGGCAGCGTCTCGTGATCCGAGATGTCGTCGGCCACGCGGGCGAAACGATAAAAGGCCATCACCGGCGCGCGGTGTTCGGGTTTGAGCAGGACGGAGGCGACCGGGAAATTCTCGTCACGATGTCCCTTGCCCGAGGCGAGGTCTGCCGCTTCCATCAAAGCGTCCCCGTCGCCTGCGCGCGGCCTTTCCACATTCCACCACGTCCTCGCATATGCTGCCATGCCGATAGCAAGGTGCAGCCGGCGTAGAAAGCCGCGATCAACGGGAGCGCAATTCCCCAGAGCGGGGAGCGGCGATAGAAACGCAGCATCGGCTGGAACGAGATCGCCATCAGTAGCCACGCGCTCGCCCCGGCGATCTGAGCCCAGCCGGTGCCGGCCAGCGCCAGCACCGGCGGCGCGCCATAGACCAGGGCGAGGCCGATCAGCGTGCCGAGCAGCATCAGCGGCGAATAGCCGAGCTGGGCATAGGCCGAGCGCGAGATCATCGCGGCGATCACCCCGGTATCGTCATAGGCGCGGATGCTGCGCGAGCGACGAGTGAGGCCGAGCCAGATCGGACCCTGCTTCTTCAGCAGGGCGCCCAGCGTGCAATCGTCGATCAGGGCGGTGCGGATCGCGGCGATGCCGCCCGCCGCCGCCAGCGCATCGCGTCGCACCAGCATGCAGCCGCCGGCCGCGGCGCCGGGGCCGTTCGGGCGATTCACGCGGCCGAAGGGATAGAGCATCTGGAAAAAGAACACGAAGGCCGGGATCAGCGCCCGCTCCGCCAGGCTGGTGCAGCGCAGCTCAGCCATCAGCGACACCAAAGTGAGGCGGCCTGCCTCGCCCCGCGCGACGAGAGTGCGAAGCGTGTCGGGTTCATGCGCGATATCGGCATCGGTAAGCCATAGATACTGTGGAGCAGGGCCGGCGTGCTCGACTCCCTGCGCCACCGCCCAGAGCTTTCCGGTCCAGCCCGGGGCGAGCTGCCGGCCGGTCACGATGTCGAGAGGATGGGCTCCGCTGGTGGCACGGGCGATATCGGCGGTGCCGTCGCTGCTCGAATCGTCGACCAGGATCACATGGAAACGGCCGGGATAGTCCTGCGCGCACAGGCTGCCGATCGCTCGGCCGATCACCTCGGCCTCGTCGCGGGCGGGGACGATGGCGACCACGTCGGGCCATTCAGCGGGATCGTGCGGCTGGTCGGTCGTATCGCGTTCGCGTGCCAGCCAGAAGCCGCCATGGGCGAGGACCAGACCGGCCCAGATGACGAGGCTCAGGCCACCGAGGGCGAGCGCGATCACTGGATCATTCCCGCATTCCTGAACCACCCGATCGCGTCGGCCAGGGCCTGTTCCCAGGGGCGGGCGCGATATCCCAGTTCAGCCTCGGCCTTGGCCGAGGTGAAGAACATATGGTGCTTCGCCATCTTCAGCCCGTCGACCGTGAGGAACGGGTCCTTGCCGGTCAGCCGCGCCAGCGCCTCATTGGCATAGGCCAGCGGGAAGAGCGGCGCGCGCGGGAGGCTGATCGTGGGCGGGCGGCGCTTCATGATCCCGGCGATGACGGTCAGCATGTCGGCCAGGCGCACGTCCCGGCCGCCAAGGATATAGCGCTCGCCGATCCGGCCCCGGTCCAGCGCCAGCAGATGGCCAGTCGCGACATCGTCGACATGGACGAGGTTGAGCCCGCTATCGAGATAGGCCGGCATCTTGCCGTTCGCCGCCTCGACGATGATTCGCCCGGTCGGCGTCGGCCGCACGTCGCGAGGGCCGATCGGCGTGGAGGGGTTGACGATCACCGCCGGCAAACCGCGTTCGGCGACCATCTGCTCGAGCAGCCGTTCGGCCACGACCTTGCTGCGCTTGTACGCACCGACAGCCTGTTCCGGGGTGGCCGCGCGGGTTTCGTCGGCGGGACCGGCGGGATCGGGCTTCAGCGTCGCGACGCTGCTCGTATAGACCAGCCGCTCGACCCCTGCGGCAAGTGCCGCCTCCATCACGGCGCGCGTGCTGGCAAGATTGTTGCGGACGATGTCCTCGGGATCGGGAGCCCAGATCCGGTAATCCGCGGCGACATGGAACAGATGTCTCACCCCGCGCATCGCCTCGGCCATCGCTGCGGGATCGCGCGCGTCGCCTTCGACCAATGTTCCGGGAAAGTCGGTGAGATTGGCGCGCGGGCTGGCGGCGCGGACAAGGCCGCGTACCTGCCGCCCCTGCGCGGCGAGAGCCCGTGCCACTGCCGATCCGACGAAACCCGATACGCCGGTGACCAGCACCAAATCCGAATTCTGGCTCACCCCGCCTCCGCGTCTTTCGATCGCGCGCTCTACACAGGATGTATTCGTGGCGATAGGGAGGGACGATGCGGGATGTGATTAGTCGGTCGTACTGCTCATTCCCTCT
>CZQE01000182.1_pt1 | contig 15187 bp, 10 predicted proteins | sample 734431 | NCBI WGS metagenome assembly CZQE01 (sample SAMEA3597869, study PRJEB11362) | hydrothermal vent metagenome | biome: marine hydrothermal vent biome; feature: marine hydrothermal vent; material: ocean water | place: Atlantic Ocean | collected 2010-09-19/2010-10-04
TCGCCCTTCTCGATCGCCCGGCCGACCCGGGTCATCGGCCGCTTCGAGACCAGGATCCTGCGGCCCGACGCGATCGCTTCTGCCTCGGTGATGCCGGCGCGGCCGAGCGGCGGATCGGTGTACAGGGCATAGCCCGGGATACGCTGGGTCACCCTGCGATCCTCGCCGTCGAGCAGGTTCGCAGCGACGATCTCGAAATCATTATAGGCGGTATGGGTAAAGGCGCCGCCGCCGATTCAGTCGCCCCGCGCCCAGCTGCCGGGGATGTTGGTCTTCAGTCTGTCGTCGACCCGGATATAGCCGCGCGCGTCAGTCGTCACGCCGGCGTGGCCGAGCCCGAGATCGTCCGTATTGGGCCGCCGCCCGGTCGCGAGCAGTACATGGCTGCCGAGCACGACCGGCGCGCCGGCCTGGCAATCGACCGACACCGCGACACCCTTCTCATGGGAGCTGAAACCGATGCAATTGGCGTCGGTGCGGATCGCGATCCCCTCATCCTCCAATATCTCGCGGATTGCGGCTGAGATGTCGGCATCCTCGCGCGAGATCAGGCGGCTGGCCCGCTCGACGAGCGTCACCTCGGCACCGAAGCGCCGATAGATCTGCGCGAATTCGAGGCCGATATAGCTGCCGCCGACCACGACGAGATGCTGCGGCAGCGTGTCGAGCGCGACCATGCTCGTATTGTCGAGCCACGGGACGTCATGGACGCCCGGCATGTCCGGGACCGATGCCCGCCCGCCGACGTTCAGGAAGATGCGTGGCGCGGTCAGCTCCTCGCCGTCGACTGCGATGGCCTTCGGGCCAGTGAAACGGGCATGGCCGCACAGGAAGGTGAGGCCTGCCATGCCTTCGAGCCAGCGTTCATTGTTGTCCCGCGCCCGCATCGTCACCCCATGGGCACGCGCCGCGATCGCCTTCATGTCGACGGATATCGGCCCGGCCTGCACCCCGAAGTCGGCCGCCCGACGAGCGAGGTGGGCTGCATAGGCGCTGGCGACCAACGTCTTGGTCGGCATGCAGCCGGTGTTCACGCAGGTGCCGCCGACCAGATGCCGCTCGACCAGTGCCACCGTCATGCCCGCGCCGGTCAGTCGCCCCGCCAGCGGCGGCCCGGCCTGCCCGGCGCCAATGATGATCGCGTCGAAAGAGCGAGTCACAGGATCACGACGATGGCGACTGCGTCGAGAATTCCGATCAATGGCAACAGGGCGAGCATGGCAGTCCCCCAGGGCATGAATGGCGCCAGTGCTGCTTCATGCCTCAATTCGGGAGGCAGGAGAATGGGCGGGGCAGAATGGCTTTCACGCCCTCGCGAGACCAGCATCCTGCTAGATGCCAAGCCACTCCAGGCCGCCCGGCAGTGTCTCCGCGGCATAGTCGACTTGCAGGACCCGGCGGCGTTTCGGCACGCTGGCAGCGTTCGAGGCATGGAGGATCGGGGTCGCATAGAGCCAGACGTCGCCCGCTTCGGCGAGGCAGGTCGCGATGCCGCACCTTGCCACGACCGAGTCGATATCCGTTTCCGCGACCCGGCCGAACCGGTGGGACCCGGGCGCGACCAGTAGCGGCGCATTCTCAGGCCCGACGGGATCGAGATGAATCCTGACCGTCACCATCCTCGCCAGCAACTCGAAGGGCGGGGCGACATGGGGCAGGCCGGCCTTGACCGTCCAAGGGCCGAAGCCAGGCACCTCGCGGCGCTCCGCGACAACGACGGTACGATCCTGGTGCCAGCCGAGCGACCAGTTCGCCGTCTCGGTCTTGTCGAACAGGATTGCGCGGACCGGACGGGCGTTTGCTCCGATCGCACCGGCTGCGATCGCGCCGATCTGGCTTTCCGCTGCCAGCAGGGGCCGCAACGCCTCCATCCCGTGAAGCCGGATACCGGCGCGGTCGGGTTCGAGATGCGAGAGGATCGCCGCGATTTCCGGCAGCCGGTCGATGGCGAGCGCCTGATGGAGCTGCGCGCCGTCGCGCTCGAACGTCAGCGTTTCGGTCAGAAAACCCCCGGTACGAAGCGTTTCACCCTTGCGGCATAGGCGTCATAGTCAGCGCCGAACCGGTCGCGCAGCAAGCGTTCCTCATGCCGCGCCCGCAGCCAGGTCGCGACGGCGTAGACCGGCACTGCGAGGATCAGGTTGCGTGCATGACCATAGGCGATCGCCATCCCGATCATGAACAGGAACAAGGCGACATAGATTGGATGGCGCACCACGGCGAAGGGACCGGCCTGGACGAGCTGATGATCTTCGCGGGTGCGTGCGACGAGGCTCCAGTTCTTGCCCATCGTCCGTGACGACGCATCGAACAGCCCCACGGCACCGATGACCAGAAGCAGCGCCGCGAGCCCCTCCACGATTGCCTTGGGCGACATCGGGTCGAGCGAGACGTCGATCCGGCCATATCCGGCAATGGCGAGGCCGAGACCCTGCACGATGATCCATATCCAGGACGCGTGCTTGCTGCTCGCGTCGGCTACCTTGGCAACCCTGGTCGCCCGGTAGCGCGCCGCCATCAAGGCGAGGAAGAACGCGACGAGACCCACGGCCATGGCGGCGAGGCCGGGCAGCCCTACGGGATCGCTATGGAACAAGGGCATGATGCTTGTCCTAATATTTTGACCTGGGCGGCCTGGCCTTCCACGCCTTGTATTCCTCGAGCGCCTTCGACCGTTTGAGGATTCGGCCGGCCGGGTCGAGCACGACATGGGCGTCGGGGCCCACCGCGATCGTGCCGCGCCCATCGGTCATTGCGACCCGCTCGACCTTGCCGTCGACCTGCACCTCGACCGGCATGGGGAAGGGCAGACCGTCCGGCGCCTTCCAGCTGAGGTTCAGGCTATTGCCCTCGCGCGTTTCGACCAGTTCGGGAAGCGCTGCCTTGCGCAGATAGACGTCGAAGAACCAGCCATAATCCTTGCCGGTCACCTGCTTCACAAAGTCTTCATACTCCATCGTCGAGCCGAACCGTGGCGAGAAATTGCCCGGCTTCGGATCGAGCCGGCCATAGACGGCCAGTCGCGTCACGTCGCGAAAGGCGGCCTCGCCGATCAGGTTCCGCAGGGTGTGGAGCATCCACGAGCCCTTGTAGTAGATATCCTGGCCGGGGCCGCCCTTGCTGATCTCATAGACCTCTTCCTCGGTGCGGATTCTGCCCGAGATCAGCGGCTGGAGGTTGGCGATCCTGTTGCGCTCGTCGTCGAGCATCGTCGCGTACCGCGCGGTGCCTTCGCGCCACAGCCCGTACCAGGGCTGCATATAGGTGCCATAGCCCTCGTGGAGCCAGTAATCGTCCCAGTTGGCGGCCGTCAGCTGGTTGCCGAAATATTCATGGGCGAATTCATGCTGGAACAGCCAGTCGAAACCTTCCGGCGCCTTGGCATATTCGTTGCCATAGGCGTTGATCGTCTGGTGCTCCATGCCCTTGTGCGGTGTCTCGACCACGCCGAGCTTCTCGTCGCCGAACGGGTAGGGGCCGATCTCCCTTTCGAAGAAATCCAGCGTTGGCGCGAACTCGGCGAACAGCGCCTGTGCCTTGGTTTCCTCGCCCGGCAGATACCAGTAGAACATCGGGATCTCGTTGCCGAAACGGCTCTTGTAGGTCCCCGAAATCTCCTCATAGGGCCCGACGTTGAGCGCGATGCCGTAGGTATTGGGCTGGCGCGCGCTCCAGTGCCACGTCGTGCGCCCGTCGGGCAGCGTGTCGACGCCGATCAGCTTGCCGTTGGAGGGCGCCTTCAGACCCTTTGGCACGGTGATATGGAGCGTCACGCGCTCGGGCTCGCCGGTCGGGAAATCGAGGCACGGCCAGAACAGGTCGCAGCCATAACCCTCCGCCGTCGTCGCGAACCAGGTTCGGCCGTCGGGCGTCTTCGCCCAGACCACACCGTCGTCCCATGGCGCGTTCGCCGCGACGTGCGGCGTGCCGCCATAGGTGATCGCCGCGGTCACGCTTTCGCCCGCAGCGACAATCCTGGGGAGCTTGATCGTCAGCCGTCCGTCCGGGTCGGAAAAATCGCCCTTGGGGATCGGCTTGCCGTCGATCGATACGGCGCCCGGCGCGAGATTTCTGTCGAGGTCGATCAGCAGTCGGGTCAGCGGGGCCTTCGCGGTGAAGGTCAGGGTGGCGAGGCCGCGCAGTTCGTGCGTTTCGGGCAGCACCTCGAATTTGAGGTCGGCATGGTCGAAGCGCAGGCTGGCCTGGTCGGGATCGATCGGGCCGCCCGATCGCTGAGTCTGCTCGGTGATCGGCGGCTCGCCCTTCTTGGGCGGGGCGGCAGCGGTGGTCAGCGACAGCGCGGCAAGGGCCAGGGCGGGCTTCAGCAGCATCGGATAGTCAAACCTCAACGGAGATCGGCCGAGAAATGGTCGATGGAAAGAGCGAAGAAGGGGCGGTTGTCCCGGGCGATCGCCAGCCGTTGCGGCCAGCGCACGCCCTTGTCCGCCACCGTGCCGGCAAAGCCGAGATATTCGCGGACTGGCTTGCCGCCAGTGCCCGGACCATCCGGCGGGGAGAGGATGTAGTCGGCGGACAGCATCCGCCCGTCCTTCCCCAATCGGACCTCGATCGACGGAAAGCCGGGGCGATTTCCACGCAATGCCCCGCGCGGCAGCGCTTCCCATCGAGCGCCTGCCATCAGCATATAGCCATAGGCGCCGAACTGCTGGCGTTCGTTGAGCGTGGCGAGGGGAGACAGCGCCGACTGCTTTCCTTCTATCACCGCGAAGCCGCGATCGCCCTCGATCATCAGCGTCCGCATCACGCTTCGCCCCTCGCTCAGCAGCCAGCTGTCCGATCGTACCCGCACGAAAGGCTCCAGATAAGTCTCCATCCCCAGCTCGACCGTCTTGCCGCCGGCATGGAGTTTCCCCGTGCCGATCCAGCGGATCGCCCATACCCGCTCGATCAGGCTGCGGCCTCCGATCGCCGCCATTGCCCGCTCGACCGGGTCGGCGGGCAAGGCGACTGCGGGCAGGGCGAGCATGGCGCCCGCGCCGGCAAAAAACGTTCGACGATTGATGGATTGGTCACCAGCACCATATAAGGAAGAACTGGCGCCTCGTTCAGGCGCTGCCGGAGTATTCATGACCCAATCCTACCCCGTCCTGCCGCTTCGCGATATCGTCGTTTTCCCGCACATGATCGTGCCGCTGTTCGTCGGTCGCGACAAGTCGGTCGCCGCTCTCGAAGCCGCCATGGCCGCCGACAAGGAAATCTTCCTCGTCGCCCAGCTCGATCCTGCCGAAGACGATCCCGACCGCGAGGATCTCTACGATATCGGCGTCACCGCCACCGTGCTCCAGCTGCTCAAGCTGCCGGACGGCACCGTGCGCGTGCTCGTCGAGGGCAAGGTCCGCGCCGCACTGGACACGCTGTCGACGACCGACACCTATCTCACCGCGACCGTGGGACCCGTCGAGGAAGCCGTTGCCGAGGGCAATGAAGTCTCGGCGCTGATGCGGTCGGTGGTCGACCAGTTCGAGAATTATGCGAAGCTCAACCGCAAGCTGCCGGCCGAGACCGCCGTCCAGCTCGGCGAGATCGAGGATGCGTCGCGCCTGGCCGATGCGGTGGCGGCGAACATCTCCGTAAAGGTGTCCGAGAAGCAGTCGCTGCTGGTCGAATCCGACCCCACCAAGCGGCTCGAGATGACGTTCGCCTTCATGGAAGGCGAGCTTGGCGTCCTGCAGGTCGAGAAGAAGATCAAGAGCCGGGTCAAGCGCCAGATGGAGAAGACCCAGCGCGAATATTATCTCAACGAGCAGCTCAAGGCGATTCAGCGCGAGCTGGGCAATGAGGGCGAGGAAGGCGAGGGCGACGAGATCGCCGAGCTGACCCAGAAGATCGCGACGCTCAAGCTCTCCAAGGAAGCCCGCACCAAGGCGACCGCCGAGCTGAAGAAGATGAAGACGATGGCGCCGATGTCAGCCGAGGCGACGGTCGTGCGCAATTATCTCGACGTGCTGCTCGGCATGCCGTGGGGCAAGAAGTCCAAGATCAAGAAGGACATCTCCGCTGCCCAGGCGGTGCTGGACGAGGATCATTACGCGCTGGAGAAGGTCAAGGACCGGATCATCGAATATCTCGCGGTCCAGGCGCGCACCAACAAGCTGAAGGGGCCGATCCTCTGCCTCGTCGGCCCTCCCGGCGTGGGCAAGACCTCGCTGGGCAAGTCGATCGCGAAGGCGACCGGCCGCGAGTTCATTCGCCAGTCATTGGGCGGCGTGCGCGACGAGGCCGAGATCCGGGGCCATCGCCGCACCTATATCGGCTCGCTGCCGGGCAAGATCGTGACCAACCTGAAAAAGGCCGGCACGTCGAACCCGCTGTTCCTGCTCGACGAGATCGACAAGCTCGGCCAGGATTTCCGCGGCGATCCCGCCTCGGCGCTGCTCGAGGTGCTCGATCCGGAACAGAACTCGAAGTTCCAGGACCATTATCTCGAAATCGACATCGACCTGTCGGACGTCATGTTCGTGACCACCGCGAACACGCTCAACCTGCCGCAGCCGCTGCTCGACCGCATGGAGATCATCCGGCTCGAAGGCTATACCGAGGACGAGAAGGTCGAGATCGCCGAACGGCACCTGGTCGCCAAGCAGATCGAGGCACATGGGCTGAAGGACGGCGAATTCACCCTCACCACCGAGGGCCTGCGCGCGCTGATCCAATATTATACGCGTGAGGCGGGCGTCCGCACGCTTGAGCGCGAGATTGCGAAGCTGGCGCGCAAGGCGCTGCGCCAGATCCTTGAAGGCAAGGTGACGAGCGTGACGATCACGCCCGACAACATTGCCGAGTTCGCCGGGGTGAAGAAATATCGCCATGGCCTGGGCGAGGAGGAGAACCAGGTCGGTGCCGTCACTGGCCTGGCGTGGACCGAGGTTGGGGGCGAACTGCTGACGATCGAGAGCGTGACCGTGCCCGGCAAGGGATCGGCCAAGGTCACCGGCAAGCTCGGCGATGTGATGAAGGAGTCGATCGAGACTGCCTTCAGCTTCATCAAGGCACGTTCGCCATCCTACGGCATCAAGCCGAGCGTGTTCGCGCGCAAGGATGTGCACATCCATCTGCCCGAGGGTGCCGTTCCCAAGGATGGTCCGTCGGCGGGCATCGGTATCGTCACCGCGATTATCTCCACGCTGACCGGCGTAGCGGTTCGCCGCGATATCGCGATGACCGGCGAGGTGACCCTGCGCGGCCGTGTCCTGCCGATCGGCGGCCTGAAGGAGAAGCTGCTCGCGGCATTGCGCGGCGGCATCACCACCGTGCTGATCCCGCAGGAGAATGAGAAGGACCTGGCCGAGATCCCGGCGAACATCCGCGAGGGGCTGACCATCATCCCCGTGGCGCATGTCGACGAGGTGCTGCGGCTCGCCCTGACCGGCCCGCTGACCGCGATCGACTGGACCGAAGCGGACGATCTTGCTGCCCAGCCGCCGGCCGGAGTGGCGCCGATCGGCGGCGAACTCCATCATTAATCAATATGTCAAGCAAAGCGGCCTGAATTTCGCTCCCTTAGGCGAAATTTTAGGTCGTTTTGCTTTGACAGCCCCGTTTCGACCCGTCTTACTGTACCACCGGCTTCGCGCCGCGACTCATTCACATTGTATCATTTCAAGACGGGGGTTCTTTCGGCATGAACAAGCAGGAATTGATCGGATCGGTCGCCGACGCGTCCGGACTGGGCAAGGGCGATGCCAGCAAGGCGGTCGAGGCCGTGTTCGATGCGATTTCGGCAGCGCTGAAAAAGGGCGATGAGGTTCGCCTGGTCGGATTCGGCACCTTTTCGGTCAGCAAGCGCAAGGCATCGACGGGCCGCAACCCGCGTACCGGCGAGCCGATGACGATCAAGGCGTCGTCGCAGCCCAAGTTCAAGGCGGGCAAGGGGCTGAAGGATTCAGTCAACTGATCGGCAAATGATATGGGTGCCGGGGCTGGACAAGCCGCGGCCCCTTTTCTAAGGCGATCACATCAGGGGCGGCGGCGACGCCGCCCTATTCCGTTGACGGGAACGTCGACGAAGACATTGCGGAGGGTTGTCGTCCTTTTCGAGGGATATCGGCCGGATCGCGATGGGCGCGTAGCTCAGCGGTAGAGCACACCCTTCACACGGGTGGGGTCACAGGTTCAATCCCTGTCGCGCCCACCATCTTTCGAGCCCGCCGGCCGCAATGCGACTGGCGGGTTCTTCGATTCCGGCGAACAGCGATCCCGAATCCGTCATCGAACTGCAATGTTCGTCACTAATCTGAAATTTAATCGTCATCATAGAGTCTTCAAATCCGCACCGTGGAGTCACGTGGCGTCCCTAGCGGAGGCTTCGTGGTCGGCAGGGGGAACACCGAGTCGATCCGGGGGGCATGTCTGCTCCCGCTCACAGATCGAACGGAGACCTTCATGGCCAGCTTCAAGCGCTTCAGTCTTGTCCTCATGAGCAGCACGGCTCTCCTCGCGCTGAGCGGCTGCGATGGCGCCGACGGTGTCGCTTCGCCTGGTGCAGGTACGGTCGTGATCAATCCCCCGGCGCCCGCACCGTCGCCGACGCCCACGCCGACCCCGTCGCCGATCACGGCGGCGCAGTTCGCCGCGGTTACCGCGGTCAACAGCATTTCGATCACCGCCGACGAGCAGCTTGCACTCGTCAACGCTGGCACCAACAACAATGTCAACGGCACGAAGGCGATGCTGAACGGTGTCTACCCGACCACCGCCGCATCGCTCGCGACCGCGGTCGATCCTTCGACGATCAACAGCTTCTTCAGCAGCACCAACTATGTCGGCGCCTTGAACGGTCCGACTGACACCGCCTTCCAGGGCTGGACCTGCAACTCGACCACGGCGGACTTCGGCGGCAGCGGCGCGGCCTGCACCTCGGTTCCCGCGATCGGCACTGGTGGTTCGGCCGCTGCTTGCCCGACCGGCACGATCGACGACGGCCTTGTGCAGACATTCCGCGCCTGCCGCCTGCCGGCGCTCATCACCGGCACGCTGAACCTGCCGAAGATTGCCGGCGTGTTCTATCGCCTGCGCGGCCAGACCGAGGTGGGCACCGATGTCGGCACGACCGGCGCCGATTCCGGCGCAGTGCTGAATATCTCGGCCGGTGTCGTGATCGCCGCGGATTCGTCGGAAGCGACCAACGACCTGCTGCTCGTGAACCGCGGTGCCAAGATCAATGCGGTGGGCACGGTTTCGGCGCCGATCATCTTCACCTCGCAGCAGAACCTCGCCGCCAACGGCGTCAGCGATGCGTCGCAGGGCCAGTGGGGCGGCATCATCCTGCTCGGCCGCGCACCGACCGCGGTGTGCGCGACCGGTACCGGTCCGAACAATGCAGCGGGCAGCAGCGCGACCTGCCAGCTGGCGATCGAGGGCGTGACCGGCCGTTTCTACGGCGGCCCGACCGCAGCCGACAGCAGCGGCACGATGCAATATGTGCAGATCCGCTACAGCGGCATCGCGATCTCGGATGGCAACGAGCTTCAGGGCCTGACCCTGGGCGGCACTGGATCGGGCACCGTCATCGATCACGTCCAGAGCCACAACTCGGCTGACGACGGCATCGAGATCTTCGGCGGCACGACGAATCTCAAATACATCGCCATCACCGGTGCTGACGATGACGGGTTCGACATCGACAATGGCTATCGCGGCTACATCCAGTTCATGATTGCCGCGCAGCGTGTGCTCGGCGCCACGGCCGACTCCTTCTCGACCGAGATCGATTCGAACAACGCCGAGGACCTGCTGCCGCGCACCTTCGGCCGCTATGCGAACTTCACCTTCATCCAGCGCGCGCTGGCGCCGGCTGCGATCCGTCTCCGCGGTGGCGCAGACATGACGTTCGTCAACGGCATCGTGACCGCACCGTCGAACGTCGCGTGCCTCAACATCGTCGCAGGCGAGCAGACCGCAGGTGGCCGCACGACCATCCGTCCGGCTGACGCTGCGCTGCAGGATGTCGGCCCGCCGGTGTTCAACTCGGTCTATTTCGCCTGCCAGGGCCGTTAAGCCCCGGCAGCGATCCAACGAGCATTGATGCCGGGGCGGCCTCCAGTGCCGCCCCGGCGTTCGCCTATTCAATATCGATCGGGATTTCAGGCCATGCAGAAGCGCCTTTCCTATGGAACGCTCCTACTCCTAACGTCCACGCTGGTCGCGCCGGCCGCGCTCGCGCAGACCACGGGTGGTGCGGCACCTGCACCGACGGCGCCGCCGTCAGCGCAAGCCGAGTCGACGCCCGCACCCGCGGCGCAGGACCAGGCGGGTAGCCCCGAGGCCCAGGTCGAAGTGTCGAGCCCCGGTTTCGACTCCTCGGCCGGCGAAGACATCGTCGTCATCGGCCGCAATATTCCCAACGTCATCCGCGCCACGCCGCAGGTGATCTCCGTCCTGTCGAGCGCCGACATCGCACGGACGGGCGAGGGCGATATCGCTGGCGCCCTGACCCGGGTCACCGGCCTCAGCGTCGTCGGCGGCGGGTTCGTCTATGTCCGCGGCCTGGGTGATCGCTATTCTTCGTCGCTGCTGAACGGCTCGCCCCTGCCAAGTCCGGAGCCGCTGCGGCGCTCAGTGCCGCTCGACATCTTCCCGACCAGCATCATCGGCTCGGCGCTTGTCCAGAAGACCTATTCGGTCAGCTATCCCGGCGAATTCGGCGGCGGCGTCATCAACCTGACGACCAAGGCAATTCCCGACGAGGACTTCATCTCGTTCGGCGGATCGGTCACGGCGGACACCGCCACCACGAACCAGCTCGGCTACACCTATGCCGGCGGAAACAAGGACTGGCTGGGCTTTGACGACGGCACCCGCAAGGTTCCCGACTTCATCCGCAACGCGCCGAAGGGTTCGGGCATCATCCCGAGCGACCAGGTCGCGAAGCTCAGCAATGCCAGCACAACGCTGCTCCAGCGCAACGATCACCTCCCGGCCAACTTCTCCGGCGAGTTGAGCGCGGGTGCGGTGTTCGATCTGGGCGGCGGTCGACTTGGCGTCATCGGGTCGGCGGGCCTCAGCAACACGTTCCGCACGCGCTCGACGACGCAGCAGGATTCGGTGTCGCAGGACGGCACGCTGCGCAACGACTTCACCACGTTGCTGACCGACAACCGCATCGTCACCAACGGTCTGCTCGGTCTCGGGTACGAATTCGGGGAGAACACGGTTCGCTGGACCAATGTGTACATCCACGACACGCTGAAGCAGGGGCGTGGCTCCGCGGCGACGCTGTACAACAATGCCAGCGGCCTTCGCTTCCAGCAGAACACCAACTGGTTCGAGCGCCAGCTGATCGAGACCCAACTGGTCGGCGCGTTCAAGCTCAGCGATGCGCTGAAGCTCGACGTGCGGGGGGCCTATGCCAATTCGAAGCGCAACGCGCCTTACGAGCGCCAGTTCGACTATCTCTGTTCTGCGACGACCACGACCGGCCTGCCGATCACGGTCCAGACCCCCAACGATGCGGCCGGGCTGCAATGCAATGGTGCGTTCCAGGTCACGCCGCGCTTCTCGCCCTTCGCGTCGATCATTTTCAGCTCGCTGAGCGAAAATCTCTACAGCGGTCAGGGCGACCTGACCTACAAGGTGCCGATCGACGGGCAGCTCACGCTGTCGACCGGCTATTATTATTCCGACACCAGCCGCAACTCGACTCGCCTGCAGTTCAATTATCAGACCTCGGCGGGCGGCGGCACGGTGCCGGGCTATCCCTACAACCTGCTGCGTCCCGACTACCTGCTCTCGCTCGATTCGATCAGGATCAACAACATCGAGCTGCAGTTCAGCACGCCCCTCGGCGCCTATGCCTATGACGCGTCGCTGCGCATCCACGCAGGCTATGTCCAGGCGGAAGCCGAGGTGATCAGCGGTGTCCGCGGAACCGTCGGCGTCCGCTACGAAACAGCCGATGAGCGTGTCACGCCGATCGGCGTGCAAACGACGCGGCTGAAGAACGATTATTTCCTGCCGGCGGCGACGCTGACGTGGAACTTCACCACCGACATGCAATTGCGGGCGAGCGCATCGAAGACGATCTCGCGCCCGCAGTTCCGCGAACTCGCGCCGCAGCAATTCCGCGACCCGGATTCGGATCGCCTGTTCTTCGGCAACCCGTTGCTGCGTGATTCGGAACTGCTGAACTTCGAGGCCCGCTATGAGTGGTTCTTCGCGCGCGACCAGCGCTTCACGCTGGGCGGTTTCTACAAGAAGATCGACAATCCGATCGAGCAGGTCGGGTTCTTCACTGGCTCGGACGATCGCCTGCAGACTGGCTTCACCAACCTGCCGGGCGCGAAACTCTATGGTGGCGAAGTCGAGCTCCAGAAATATTTCCCGCTCGATTTCCTCAACTCGAGCTTCTTCTCGACGCGCCGGGTGCTGCTGATCGCGAACTACACCTACTCGAAATCGTCGATCAGGGCGGGCGGCGAATGCGTGCCGAACGTGCTCAGTCAGACGCTGGGCGGGTGCCCGACGGGTTTTGGCCCGGCCGGCCTGCAATTCCGCGACGGTGCGCCGCTTACCGGCCAGTCGGAGCATCTGGTCAATCTGCAACTGGGCATCGAGGACAAGGCCTCGCTGTCGCAGGCCACGTTGCTGTTCAATTATGCCAGCCAGCGCGTCACCAATCGCGGACCGTCGAACCTCAGCGGTGCCGGTTTCCAGCCTGATATCATCGAGCGTCCTGGCATCCGCCTCGACTTCGTCGTCCGCCAGGGCTTCCAGCTGCTGGGCGGCAAATGGGAGATCAAAGCGGAGGCGCGCAACCTGACCAAGACCCGCTTCGAGGAAAGCCAGACCTTTGCGGGCGGCAACAAGGTCTATGCCAATCGCTATACGCTTGGCCGGACCTTCTCGCTCGGGCTCAGCACGACCTTCTGATCGCGATATAGAAGAGGGATTCCTGGCCCCGGTCGCGATCGTTCGCGGCCGGGGCTTTTTTGTATGCTTGCCTAATCTATCGGAGCGTCGCCGATCAGTGCTTCACGCGACCGAGATTTCTCCGCGACTGTGACCCGTAGTCTCGCGGGTGTCAGGCGCGCGCGAGACGCGGAGTCAGCGTGCGAAGGGCTGCGGCCAGCGCATCGATCTGGGCGGGGGTGGTGAACAGGGCAGGGGTCACCCGGACGCAGGCTCCCGCCGTTACGCCGACGCGGTGCACGGTGAAGATACCGAATTCGTCGAGCAATGTCCTGGCGATCGCGATATTGTCTGCCACCGATACCCGGCCGCGTATGCGGAACGAGGTGATGCCCCCATGAAGACGGGGATCGGCCGGGGTCAGTATCTCCAGCCCGTCCAGGCCGCGAAGGCGCTCGGCCCATCGGTCGCGCAGCAGGCGCAACCGGGCGGCACGGGGGGCGACGCCGATGGCATCCTGGAATGCAAGCGCATCGGGCACCGTCAGTTGCGCGGCGAAATCGCCGGTTCCGGTATGCACGCGTGCCTGCACGTCGTCCGGATCGCCGGCCCCGTTGGCGGGATCCGGATCGATATCGCGTACCCGCGTCTTGCGCAGGTACATCACGCCGACGCCAAGAGGGGCGCCCATCCATTTGTGCAGGTTGAATCCGGCGAAATCGACGCCGAGATCGGCAAAGGCGAAGTCGAGCTGCCCCCAGCTGTGCGCTGCGTCGACAATGGCATCGATGCCGCGCGCCCGCGCCATTGCAACGATCTCACGCACCGGCAGGGCAAGGCCGGTCCGGTGGCTGAGATGGGTGAGCAGCACCAGCCGCACCCGGGGGTTCGCGTCGAACGCCCGGGCATAGGCGTCGATCAGGCTCTGCCACGTCGCCGGTTCGGGCAGCGCGATCCGAACGATATCGACACCGCGCCGGGCCTTCAGTCCGTCGAAACAGCCCTGGATGCTGTCATAATCAAGGTCGGCATGGAGCACGGCGTCGCCCGGCCGCAGCCGATTATAGCCGTCGATCAACGCCTGCAATGCTTCGGTCGCATTGCGGGTCAGGGCGATCTCGCCCGCGTCGACACCCAGCGCCGCCGCCACGCGGTTCCGCACCGCGCGAAGATCCGGGCCCATCGCCCGCCTCGAATAGAAGCTGTTCTCGCGATTGACGCGCTCGATCGCGCGTTCGTACGCGGTGAGCACGGGACGGGCCATGATGCCCCAGTTCCCGTTCTCGAGCTGGATGACGTCGGGCGTCACGTCATATTGGGCGGCAATCTGCCGCCAATAGGCCTCGTCGTCCGGTTTCGCTTCCGTTTGCCCGGATGGCGACGCGCGCAGGGGAGCGGCGACGGATAGCGCCGCCGCCCCGATCATCACATTGCGCCGGTTGATCGTCACGCGTCGTCCTCCGTGCGGTCTTCAGAACTTCATGCCGACGCGCACATAATATTGGCCGCCATCGGTATCGTAAGGGGCGTTGCGCGAATAGATCAGCCCGCGCACCGCCTGGTTGGTCGCCTCGTCCGGATAGGTGTTGAACACATTCTCAGCGCCCACCCGGATCGAGAAATGCTCGTCGAACTTGTAGCTGGCGGAAACGTCGAACAGCGCGATCGAGCCGAAGCGCTGGAACAGGTCGCCCGTCGCGTTGCCGGTGATGTCGGTCCATGCCCCGTAGAACCGGCCGCGCGCAAGCAATCCGACCGGTCCGATGTCGTAGGCGACTGAACCGGTGGCATTGTGCTTGGGCAGGCGCTCCTGGAAGATCCGGCGCTGCGTGTCGTTGGGGATCGCCGCCGACTTGGCACTCGTCACCTTGGTGTCGTTGTAATTATAGGCGATCGTCGCGGTCGCGCGGCCGGGGCCAAGCTGGCGGGTATAGTTCAGCACGGCGTCGATGCCGCGAGTCCGCGTGTTGAAGTCGTTGGTGAAGAAGCTGACCGCGGTGAAGCGGAGCGGGTTGGGAAGCGTGGAGGGGACGGCGAACGCCGCCGATTCGCTGAAGCGGTTGTCGACGTTGATCTGATAGGCGTCGATGCTGCCCGACAGTCCGAAATGAGTCCTGAAGGTCAGGCCAGCGGTGATGGTATCGGACGTTTCCGGCTTCAGCGGCTTGGCGCCGAGCGCGACCGCGATCGGATCGGTCGGTGACAGGCGCCCGCGGTTGAAGATCTGCAGCGTCACGGTATCGAGACCCTGGGTGGTGTTCGAGGTGTTGAGCTGGGCCGGCGTCGGCGCCCGGAACCCGGTCGAATAGCCGCCACGCAG
>CZQE01000115.1_pt1 | contig 15040 bp, 7 predicted proteins | sample 734431 | NCBI WGS metagenome assembly CZQE01 (sample SAMEA3597869, study PRJEB11362) | hydrothermal vent metagenome | biome: marine hydrothermal vent biome; feature: marine hydrothermal vent; material: ocean water | place: Atlantic Ocean | collected 2010-09-19/2010-10-04
AGGAACCCGGGCGCGGTCCTGGGTGCGGTCAGGTCGGTGCAGTCGGCGGCGACGTCGGGGTCGCCGGCCAGCAGCGCGCCGGTCGCCGGGTCGAGCTTATAGCCCTTCTCGGTCACGGTCAGCGTCACGATATGCGTATCGGAATGCGCCAGCCGCTCGACCAGGGCCTCCGGGTTTTCGGGCGCGGCCAGCACTTCGCGCACGACGCCCATGACCTTCAGGCTGTCGCCCGATCCGTCCCGAGTGACAACGGTGTAGAGCCCGTCCTGCGGGTTCATCTCGTCGCGTACGCCCGCCGAGCGCAGCGACGCCCCGGTGATACCCCAGCGCAGATCGCCGGACTCGAGTGCTGCCTCGAACACCACCGCCTGGTGCGCGCGGTGGAAGGCGCCGATGCCGAGATGGACGACGCCGGATTTTACGATGGAGCGGTCGTAGGAAGGGGCCGCGACGATTTCGGGAAGTGCCCCGATCGTATCATTAGAAAGGCGCTTCATTATTTTCCCTCCCCGGCAAAGGCCGGGGCCGAGTTACGACCGGCCCGATGCTGGCCCCCGGCCTTTGCCGGGGAAGAGTAAGGACGTCTGCTCACAGCTTGTATGCCGCCTTCGCGAGATCATAGGAAAGCGCCTTCGCAAGCTGATGCGCCTCGTCCTCCTCGAGCCGGTGCTCGGCGACGAGCTGGGCCAGGAAAGTGCAGTCCATCCGCCGCGCGACGTCGTGCCGCGCCGGGATCGACAGGAAGGCGCGGGTGTCGTCATTGAAGCCGACCGTGTTGTAGAAACCCGCCGTCTCGGTCGCGCGCTGGCGGAAACGGCGCATACCCTCGGGGCTGTCATGGAACCACCAGGGCGGGCCGAGCCGGAGCGCCGGATAATGGCCGGCGAGCGGCGCGAGTTCGCGGCTGTACGTGTCCTCGTCCAGCGTGAACAGGATCAGGGTCAGGCGCGGATCATTGCCATAGGCATCGAGCAGCGGCTTGAGGTTGTGGACGAACTCACTCGGCAGCGGGATATCCGCCCCCTTGTCGCGGCCGAAGCGCGCGAGCACGCCCGGATTGTGGCTGCGGAAGGCGCCGGGATGGAGTTGCATCACCATGCCGTCCTCGATTGACAGGCGCGCCATCTCGGTCAGCATCTGGCCGCGGAACAGCTCTGCTTCGGCGGCGCTCGCCTGGCCGCTACGGACCTTCGCGTAGAGCGCCTCGGCCTCGGCGGCCGGGAGATTGGCGGTGAAGGCGCTCGGATGGCCGTGGTCGGTCGAGGTCGCCCCCGCCTCGCGGAAACGCGCGCGGTGGAACTGGTGCGCGCGCAGATAGCCGGCGAAGGTCGAGATATCCTCGCCCGCCGTCTCGCCGAAGCGGGCGATATTCTCCAGGAAGCCGGCAGCCTCCGGGTCCATCACCGGATCGGGACGATAGGCAGTCATCACCCGGCCTTGCCAGCCGCTCTCGCGGATCGCGCGATGATGGTCGAGCGGGTCGAGCGGGCTCTCCGTGGTGGCGATCGCCTCGATGCGGTAGCGTTCGAACAGCGCGCGCGGACGGAAGGCCGGGGTCTTCAGCGCTGCCTCGATCGTCTCGTAATAATGGTCGGCGGTCGCCGGCTCCAGCCGCATGTCGAGACCGAAGCATTCGACGAACACCCAGTCGAGCCACATCGACGACGGCGTACCGCGGAACAGATGATAGTTCTCAGCGAAAATCTTCCAGATCGCGCGCCCGTCGGTCTCGGTCGGGGTACCGTCCCGGGTCGGCACGCCAAGCTTCTCCAGCGGCACGCCCTGGCTGTAGAGCATGCGGAAGACATAATGGTCAGGCACGATCAGCAGCTGCGCCGGATCGGCGAAGGGCTGGTCATAGGCGAACCAAGACGGATCCGTATGGCCGTGCGGAGAGATGATCGGCAGATCCTTGACACCGGTGTACAATGCACGCGCGATGTCGCGCGTCCGGCCCTCGGCAGGGAACAGGCGGTCGGGGTGGAGCGTCAGCTTGGTCATTGGTTGCCTTCATTGTGCGCGAGAACGGCCGGCTCCCAGCGCGGCACGATCAGATGGACGACGAGCAGCGCGAGCAGATAGGAACACGCCGCGAGGATGAAGATCGGCTGGAAGCTGCCGACAGTGGCGAGGATATAGCCGGCATATTTCGCCATCAAGGCGCCACCGATCGCGCCGGCAAGGCCGCCGAGCCCGATCACCGACCCTGCCCGCCAGCGCGGGAAGAGATCGCCCGGGATGGTGTAGACATTGGCGGAGAAGCCCTGGTGCGCGGCGCAGGCGAGGCCAATCAGCCCGGCCGCGACCCACATGTTCGGCGCGGCTGTGGCGAAGGCGATGGGCAGCGCGAACAGCGCCATGAAGAACATCGCCGTCTTGCGCGACCGGTTGATGCTGTAGCCCTTGCCGATCAGCCGCGACGAGATCCAGCCGCCCGCCACCGAGCCGACATCGGCGATCAGGTAGATCATGACGAGCGGCGGCCCGAATTCGAGCATCTTCACATTATATTGCTTGTTGAAGAAATCGGGCAGCCAGAACAGGAACGTCCACCACACCGGATCGATCAGGAAGCGGCCGGCCATATACGCCCAAGTCTGGCGGTGGCGGAACAGCGCGCGATAATCCTGGACCAGCGCCACCACACTCTCGACGAAGCCGCGCTTCACCCGCACCTGCTCTGGCTGGGCCGGATCGGATTCGATGAAGGCAAGCTCCTCCGGCGACACGCGCGGATGCTTTGACGGCCGGTTGTAGAAACCGAGCCAGGCGGCCAGCCAGATCACCGTCAGCAGGCCGGTGAGGATGAACGCCCAGCGCCAGCCGAACGCGATGGTGATGATCGGCACGAGCAGCGGCGTGACGATCGCACCGATATTGGAGCCCGCGTTGAAGATACCGATCGCAAAGGCCCGCTCGCGCTTCGGGAACCATTCATTCGCGGCGGCGAGCGCTGAGGGGAAAGTGCCGGCCTCGCCGAACGCAAGCGTCAGCCGGGCGATCATCATGCCGGTCGTGGTGGTGAACAGCACATGGCCCATATGGCCGATGGTCCAGAGGGTGACGGCGATGGCATAGCCGATCTTCGCCCCGACCCGATCGACCAGCCGCCCGAAAATCACATAGGCGATGCCGTAGGTGAGCTGGAACGCGACCGCGAGATCGGCATAGCCCTGCTCGGTCCAGTGATATTGCGCGGCGAGATCGGGCTTCAGCACCGACAGGACGAGCCGGTCGATATAGCTGAGCACGACCGCCGCGAAGAGCAGCCCGCAGACGATCCAGCGGACCTTGCCTGAAGGCTTGGGCAGGATCGGCGCTTCTGCGCTGGTGGTCGCGTTCATTGAAATCCCCTCGCCTGCCGGCCTCTCATGGTCGGACTCACCAGTTGGTCATGGTGCCGTCCTGGAGACGGTTCACCGGGAGATAGGCGCGGCTGTATTCGTACGTCGCGGCGAGGACCTCATCGAGGTCGACGCCGAGGCCCGGCTTGTCGCCCGGATGCATCAGGCCGTTGTCGAAGCTGTAGGCATGCGGGAACACCGCATCGGTCTCGTCGGTGTGGCGCATATATTCCTGCACCCCGAAGTTCGGCACCGACAGGTCGAAATGAAGCGCCGCCGCCATGCACACCGGCGACAGGTCGGTCGCACCGTGACAGCCGGTGCGGACATTGTGCAGGTCGGCGAAACTTGCGATCCGGCGCAGATGGGTGATGCCCCCGGCATGGACCACGGTCGCCCGGATATAGTCGATCAGCTGCTCCTCGATCAGCTGCTTGCAGTCCCAGATCGAGTTGAAGATCTCCCCCACCGCCAGTGGCGTGGTGGTGTGCTGGCGGATCAGGCGGAAGGTCGCCTGGTTCTCCGCCGGCGTCGCATCCTCGAGCCAGAAGGGCCGGTATTGCTCGAGGTCCTTGCCGAGACGCCCTGCCTCGATCGGCGTCAGCCGGTGGTGGATGTCGTGCAGCAGGTGCACATCCCAGCCAAGCGCCTCGCGTGCCTTCTCGAACAGCGGCGGCACCGAGCGCAGATACTTCTCGCTCGACCAGACATTCTCGGTCGGCAAATCGGCATCGGCCGGCTCGTAGAAATAGCGGTCCTTCGATACGCCGTACGTCGAGGCCAAGCCCGGCACGCCCGACTGAAGCCTGATCGCCTTGTAACCGAGCGACTGGTAATGAAGCGCGTTGTCGATCGTCTCCTCGATCGTCGCGCCATTGGCATGGCCGTATACCATCACGCCTTCACGGCTTGCCCCGCCCAGCAGCTGATAGACCGGCAACCCCGCGATCTTGCCCTTGATGTCCCACAGCGCCGTATCCACCGCGGCAATCGCCGACATCGTCACTGGACCCCGCCGCCAATACGCCCCCTTGTACAGGAACTGCCACACATCCTCGATCCGGTGCGCGTCCCGCCCGATCAGGCACGGCACCACATGATCCTCCAGATAGCTCGCAACGCTCAGCTCCCGGCCGTTCAGCGTCGCGTCCCCAAGACCGTACACACCCGCGTCAGTCTCGATCTTCAGCGTCACGAAATTACGCCCGGGGCACGTCACGATAACACGCGCATCTGTGATCTTCGGCATGGTGCTTCCAGTCAGGCGATCGTGAGGATCGCGGATTGCAATTTGGCCGAGCTGTTCCCGACCATGATTTCGACCCGGCCAGGCTCGACGACTTCCTTCATCGCGAGGTTCCAGATGCGGAAAGCCTTGGACCCGAGCGTGAAGCGCATGGTCCTGCGCTCGCCCGGCGCGAGCGTGACGCGCTCGAACCCCTTCAACGCCAGCACCGGTTGGGTGACCGACGCATCGAGATGGCGGATATAGAGCTGCACCACCTCGTCCCCGACCCGAGTGCCGCTATTGGCAACCTCTACTGATACGGTGACAGTGCCTTCCCGCGCGATCGTCGCGGCGGAAAGAACCGGCACCCCGACCGTGAAGCTGGTATAGCTCAACCCGTGCCCGAACGGGAAAAGCGGCGCCGCATCGTCGAACAGATACCCGCGCCGTGCGCTCGGCTTGTGGTTGTAGAAGAACGGGATCTGCCCCGCATCCCGCACGATCGTGACCGGCAGCTTGGCGCCCGGATTGATGTCGCCGAACAGGGCCTCGGCCATGGCGGTGCCGCCCTCCTGCCCGACATACCAGCAATCGAGGATCGCGTTGGCCTTCGCGGCGACAGTGGGCCAGCTTGCCGGCCGCCCATGGATCGCCACGACCACCACTGGTTTGCCCAGCGCGTGCAGCGCCTCGAACAGCATATTCTGCTCGCCCAGCAGGTCGATCCCGGTCCGGTCGCCGAGATGGTTCTTCGCAAAGCCTTCGCGGCTGGTCAGCTCGTTGTCGCCCACCGCCAGCAGGATCACATCGGCCGCCCTGGCCGCCTCGACCGCCTCGGCGATCAGCGCGCGGTTCTTCGCCGGATCGGCGAGGATCACCTCATTGTCGGTCGGGTTCTCGCTGGTGGTGATGAACACGCCCTGGGCATGGATCACCTCCACCCCGCCAAGCTTCGCCTTGATGCCGTCGAGCAGGCCGATCTTCTGCTTCGGCACGCTCGAATAGCCACCCAGCCGCGCGACCACCGCATTGGGGCCGATCACCGCGATCTTTTGCGCGCCGGCCTTCAGCGGGAGAATACCATCATTCTTGAGCAGGCAGATACTCTTGCGCGCCGCCTCAAGCGCGAGCGCACGAGCCTCCTCATTGCCGGTGATCCGCGCGGCCAGCTTCGCATCGCCATAAGGATTTTCGAACAGCCCGGCACGGAACTTGAGCGTCAGCAGGCGCGACACGGCGGTATCGATCGCCGCCTCGCTCACCCGTCCGGCGCGCACCTCGCCGGCCAGCAGGCGAAAGGCGAGACCGTCGGGCAGTTCGCAATCCACCCCCGCCGCCAGTGCCAGCCGTGCGCCCTCGGCCTGATCCGCCGCGACATGATGGATCCTGTCGAGTTCCTGGACCGCGCCATAGTCGCTCGCGACCATGCCATCGAAACCCCATTCGCCGCGCAGCACGTCGTGCAACAACCATTTGCTGGCGTGGCTCGGCACGCCGTCGATCTCGTTATAGGACGGCATCACCGCACCGATCGCGGTGCGCTCGACCACCTCGCGGAAAGGCGGGAAGAAATTCTCGCGCAGCTCGCGCTGCGATATCTGGGCGGGGCCGACATTGGTGCCCGATTGCGGCTGGCCATGCCCGGTCATGTGCTTGAGCGTGGCGAACACCTTGTCATGCCCCAGCCGCTCGTTTTTGCCGGCGCCCTGCAACCCCTCGACCGCGGCAACGCCCATCTCGCCGCAGAGATACGGGTCCTCGCCGAACGTCTCCTCGATCCGGCCCCAGCGCGGGTCGCGCGCGATATCGACCACCGGCGACAGCACATAGGGCACGCCCCGCGCCCGGGATTCCCGCGCGATCACCGCATTCACGCGGCGTACGAGACCCGTCTCGAAACTGCCCGCCAGGGCGATCGCCTGGGGAAAGCTGGTCGCCTCGGTCGCCATGAAGCCGTGCAGCGCTTCTTCATGGAACAACACGGGAATGCCGAGCCGGGTCTTTTCAAGCGCCCAATGCTGCGCGGCATTGTTGAACGCGATATTGTCCGCCGGCGTCCGCCAGCGCGCGCCGGTCCCGCCCTCGGTATTGACGATGCCCGGCCCGCCGCGCTTGTCCGACGGGCGGCTGATCTGGCCGATCCCGTCAGGATAGGCAGCACTCGCCCTGGCGGGATCGAACGCCAGGCCGTCCATCACATCAGCCTTGGTCGCCCAGAGCGCGATGGTCTGCGCGACCTTCTCCTCAAGCGTCATCCGCCCAAGCAGGTCCTTCACCCGGTCGATGATTGGCGCCCGTGCATCCTTGTAGAGCGGCGTCGGCGCGCGCGCGAAAGCCACGCCCGGCGTCAGCGCCGCGGCGCTGGCCGAGGACAGCCAGACCAGCAGCTGGCGCCGCCCGATCACGGGGCCACCGTCAGGGTAGCGGACTTCACGTCGACCGAGTTCGGCCCGGCCATGATCTCGAACTGGCCCGGCTCGACCACGCGCTTCATGTCGAGGTTCCACATCTGGAACGCGCGGCGATCGAGCGTGAAGCTCAGGGTCTTCGCCTCGCCCGGCTGGAGCGTCACGCGGCGGAACGCCTTCAGTTCCTTCACCGGCCGCGTCACCGAACTCACCATGTCGCGGACATAGACCTGAACCACTTCGTCACCAGCGCGCTTGCCGGTATTGGCGACATCGACCTTCACGTCGACCTGCCCGTCAGGGCGGATCGTCGTCGCCGAAAGCTGCGGCGCGCCGATGGTGAAGCTGGTGTAGCTCAGCCCGTACCCGAACGGAAAAAGCGGCGTCGCCTCGCTGAACAGATAGCCGCGATGCGCCGAGGGTTTGTAATTGTAGAACATCGGCAACTGCCCGACCGAGCGCGCGATGGTGACGGGCAGCTTGCCGCCCGGATTGACGTCGCCGAACAGCGCATCGGCCACCGCGTTGCCGCCCTGCTCGCCGAGATACCAGCCCTCGATCACTGCATTGGCCTCGGCCGCGACCTTGTTGATCGACAGTGGTCGGCCGTTGATCATCACCACCACGACCGGCTTGCCCAGCGCCTTCAGCGCGTCGAACAGGTCCTGCTGCTGCCCGACCAGATCGAGGCTCGACCGGTCGCCGAGATGATTGTTCGCCCAGGCCTCGCGGCTGGTCTGCTCCGTGTCGCCGATCGCCAGGACGATGGTGTCGGCGCCCTTCGCCACCTCGACCGCGGCAGCGATGCGTTTCCTGTTCTCGACCGGATCGGCGAGCTTGACAGTGTCTTCCCACCAATCGTCATTCTCGGTGATCTTCACGCCTTCCGACGTGACGATATTGGCGCGGGTCCCGAGCTTCGCCCTGATCCCGTCGAGGATCGAGACGGTCACCGGTGGCTGGCCATAATAGCCGCCCAGGCGCGCCACCGCCGCGCTTGGCCCGATCACTGCGATGGTCGGCTTGGCTACGCCGGCCGCCGGCATGGCGAGCGGCAGCGTGCCGTCATTCTTGAGCAGCACCATCGACCGCGCCGCCGCGGTCCGCGCCAGTGCGCGCGCCTCGGCATTGTTGGTGATCTTCACCGCCGTCGCCGCGTCGGCATAAGGATGCTCGAACAGTCCGGCGCGGAACTTGATCTCGAGCATCTTCCGCACGGCATTGTCGATCACTGCCTCGGAGACCTTGCCGGCACGTACCGAATCGACCAGCGTCTTGTAGCTGTCGCCCTCAGGCAGATCGCTGTCGACACCGGCATTGATCGCCAGCAGCGCTGCCTCCGTCCGGTCAGCAGCGAGATGATGGATCGATTGAAGCTGGTCGATCGCATCGTAATCGCTGGTGATCGCGCCACTGAAACCCCATTCGCCGCGCAGCACGTCCTGCAACAGCCATTTGCTCGCATGGCTCGGCATGCCGTCGATCTCGTTATAGCTGGGCATTACCGCGCCCGGCGCGGCGCGCGCGATCGCCTGTTCGAACGGCGGGAAGAAATTCTCGCGCAGCTCGCGCTCGGAAATCTGGGCAGGACCGATATTGGTCCCGCTTTCCGGCTGCCCATGTCCGGTCAGATGCTTGAGCGTCGCGAACACCTTGCCCGACGCGAGCTTCTCGGCCTTGTCGCCCTGCAGCCCCTGCACCGCCGCGACGCCCATCTCGCCTACAAGATACGGGTCCTCGCCGAACGTTTCCTCGATCCGCCCCCAGCGCGGATCGCGCGCGACGTCGACCACCGGCGATAGCGCCAGCGTCACGCCGCGCGCAGCAATCTCGCGCGCGGTGACGGCGTTGATCCGGCGGATCATGTCGGGGTCCCAGCTCGACGCGAGGCCGATCGGCACCGGGAAGCTGGTCGCGTCCCGCGCGGCATAGCCGTGCAGGCCTTCCTCATGGAACAGGATCGGAATGCCGAGCCGTGTCCCGGTCAGCGCATGGCGCTGCAGCGTGTTGACCACCTCGATCGTGCCCTTCACGTCGTGGCCGGGCACCACGCGGGGCGATCCGGCGCCAAGCGCGTCGGACGGACGAGCGAAACCACCGAAGCCATTGGGGAAGAGCGCGGCGACCCTGGCCGGATCGATCCGCTTCTTCGCGTCGAGCATTCGGGCCTTGGCGCCCCATACCGTCAGCAGCTGGCCGACCTTCTCCTCCAGCGTCATCCGCTTGAGCAGGTCCTCCACACGTGCGGCAACGGGTGCGGTAGCATCCTTGTAGAGCGGACTGGCCTCAGCAAGCGGCGAAGGCAGGGGTGCTGTCCCGGCAAGCGCGACAGGAGCGACGCAGGCGAGCAGAATCGCCAAAGTGCGATGAGCTGAACGCAACGCGACTGATGGCATTTCGGCTCCCCTTCGGTGGCGCTGATTCGTCGGCCGACAACCGCGCCAGCGCCTTTTTCTGATAGCGCTACCATGATAAGTCGGGCAAAGACTGTCAATCGCCGATGGCCACTAGAAGGACCAGGGCGCACGAGTTTGGAGAGGAATGACATGGGTCGGTTGATCGCCTGTTGCGTGGCATTGTTTTTGACGCTGGGCGTCCTGCCCGTCGCTGCGCACGCCGAGGACGGCTATGATCTCTGGCTGCGCTATCGTCCCCTCCCTGCCGACATCCAGACGCGTGATCGTACCCGCGCGACGGCGGTCGTCTTCGACGTCGACCGGCACGATATCCCGACCCTCAAGGCAATCGACGAGATCGAGCGCGCTCTCGAAGGCATGCTCGGCGCAGCCGTGCCGACCTACAGCCAGGCCGTGCAGGCCAACGCTATCGTGCTCGGCACCAGCGCCGAACCGCGCATCAAGGCGCTGAACCTGCCGCTCCGCCAGCTCGGCACGGAGGGCTATGTCATCCGCAGCGCGACGATCGACGGCAAGCCGGTCACCGTCGTCGCGGCGAACAGCGGCGCCGGCGTGCTCTATGGCAGCTTCGCGCTGATCCAGCATCTCCAGCGGGGCCTCGGTCTCGACCGGCTCGACATCGTGTCGGCGCCGAAACTCAAGCTTCGCCTGCTCAACCATTGGGACAATCTCGATCGCACGGTCGAGCGCGGCTATGCTGGCCAGTCGATCTGGGACTGGTGGAAGCTCCCTGACTTCAAGGACCCGCGCTACACCGACTACGCCCGCGCCAATGCCTCGATCGGCATCAACGGCACCGTGCTCAACAACGTCAACGCCAAGGCCGACAGCCTGACCGCACCCTATATCGCCAAGGCAGCCGCGCTGGCCGACGTGTTCCGCCCCTATGGCATCAAGGTCTATCTCTCCGCACGCTGGTCCGCCCCGATCGAGATCGGCGGGCTCAAGACTGCCGACCCGCTCGACCCACAGGTTGCCGCCTGGTGGAAGGCGAAGGCCGACGAGATCTACAGGGCGATCCCCGATTTCGGCGGCTTCCTGGTCAAGGCCAACTCGGAAGGCCAGCCCGGCCCGCAGGATTATAAACGCAACCATGCGGAAGGCGCGAACATGCTCGCCGCCGCGGTGAAACCGCATGGCGGCATCATCATGTGGCGCGCCTTTGTCTATCAGCACGAAAATCCGGAGGACCGCGCCAAGCAGGCCTATGACGATTTCAAGCCGCTCGACGGCCAGTTCGCCGACAATGTCATCGTCCAGGTGAAGAACGGCGCGATCGATTTCCAGCCGCGCGAGCCTTTCCATCCGCTGTTCGGCGCGATGCCGAAGACGCCGCTGATGATGGAATTCCAGATCACCAAGGAATATCTCGGGATGGCGACTCACCTCGTCTATCTCGGGCCACTATACGAGGAGGTGCTGCAGGCCGACACCTTCGCGAAGGGCAAGGGATCGACCGTCGCCCGGGTGATCGAGGGCGCGCTCGACGGCTACAAGCTGACCGGCATGGCCGGCGTCGCCAATATCGGCACCGACCGCGACTGGAGCGGATCGACCTTCAACCAGGCCAACTGGTTCGTCTATGGCCGCATGGCCTGGAACCCCGAAGCGTCGGCGAAGCAGGTCGCGGGCGAATGGTCCGAACTGACCTTCGCCCCCGATCCCGCAGTCACGCCGGCCGTGGTGAACATCATGACCATTTCGCGCGAGGCGGTGGTCAACTATATGACGCCGCTCGGGCTCGCCCATCTGATGGCGACGAGCCATCATTACGGGCCGGGGCCTTGGGTGAAGGATCTCGCCCGCCCCGAATGGAACCCGGTCTATTACCACAAGGCCGACCGCAACGGGATCGGCTATGACCGGACGAAGACGGGCAGCGACGCGGTCGCTCAATATGCGCCCGAGGTCGCGCGCATGTTCGCCGACGTGAAGACCACGCCCGAGCGCGACCTGCTGTGGTTCCACCATGTCGGCTGGGACGATCGCCTGAAGTCCGGCAAGACGCTGTGGAACGAGCTGGTCGCTCGCTACACGCTGGGCGTCGGCGAGGTCGCCGACATGCACCGGGAATGGCGGGCACTCGCCCCCCATATCGACCGCGAGCGCTTCGCGAAGACCGACGCGTTCCTGTCGATCCAGCAGAAGGAGTCGCAATGGTGGCGTGACGCAAGCCTTGCCTATTGGACCAGCGTCTCGGGCCGCCCGCTTCCCGCCGGCGAGGCGCCGCCGGCAAAAACCCTCCCCGAATATGAAGCCATCTCCTGGGCGCACGAGCCCGGAAGATGAACGATAACATGATGGATAACCTGAATAAAATTAGACCGAAGCGGGAGGATTGACAGTTTCATAACATCAGCATACCTCTTTATGTGATCGCTACCATCTATCGTGGAGAGGCGACGACACGGGCCCGCAGAGGCCCGGCACAGGAGGGGTGAAATGGCTATCGAACTGTCCCGTACGGTCGCGCCGCGTCGATTCGCGGCAATCGGCGCACTCTTGCTCGCGGGCACGGCCTGGCCGGCGCTGGCGCAGAGCGGCTCCACCGAACAGGCCCCCGCCGCGCAGGAAAATGCTCCCGCCGGCGTCGCCGGTCAGGCCGAGGAGGACATCGTCGTCACCGGCTATCGCGAGAGCCTCCAGAGCTCGACCAATGCGAAGCGCAATTCCACCGGCTTCACCGATTCGATCTTCGCCGAGGATATCGGCAAGTTCCCCGACACCAACATCGCCGAGACGTTCAACCGGATCCCCGGCATCCAGATCAGCCGCGAGACGACCGGCGAAGGCCTGAACATCGCGATCCGCGGCCTCGGCACCAACTTCACCAAGATCCTGCTGAACGGCGCCCCCGTAGCGATCGCCTCGACCGGCCGCACCGACGCGCAGAGCACCAATCGCGAGGTCGATCTCGACCTGTTCCCGATCGAGCTGTTCACCCAGCTGACGGTCAACAAGACCCAGGCCGCCGACATGATCGAGGGCGGCACTTCGGGCGTGGTCAACATGCGCAGCGCCCGGCCGTTCGACAAGCCGGGCATGCACCTGACCTATGCGCTGCAAGGCGTTGAGAACACCAGCGCCGGCAAGCTCGGCGCGCGCGGATCGCTGATCGCGAGCGGCACCTTCGGCGACTTCGGCATCCTGGTCGGCGCGGCCGGCTTTCGCAACAAGGTCCGCACCGTCGGTTATGAAACGATCGGCCTGACCAACCCGAATCTCAGCGCCGCCCAGTTCGGCGCGGCGACCGGCGCCAATGCGACGGGCGGCGGCAACTGGACCATTCCCGGCACCGTGCCGGCCAATGCAGGCAATAGCCTGACGACGGGCGCGACGATCGACAATGCCTTCCTGCTTGCCCGCAACCCCGGCGCGAATATCGGCCAGATCGACAACGGCCTGATCCCGCGCCTCGGCCGTCCGTCCGACGAGTTCGGTACCAAGGACCGCTATAATTTCATCGCGAGCATGGAATATCGCCCGAGCGACAACCTGCATTTCTATGTCGACGGCATGTACGGCCGGAAGAAGAACAACCTCCAGCGGATCGACATGAACTGGGTCGGCCGCAACGGCGCGACGATCCCGCTCAACACGCAATATGACCGGTCCGATTGTTCCACCGGCTGCGTCGTGACCAAGGGCACCTATGCCAATGCTCAGTTCTTCCTCGAATATCGCCCGTTCATCGAGGACACCGAATTCTGGGGCGTGAACCCGGGCGGCGAATGGAGCATCACCGACAAGCTCAAGCTCACCTTCCAGGGCAATTACACGAAGAGCAGTTTCCACCGGGAATCGCCGACCGTCCTGGTCATCACCCCGCCCAACGCAGGCATCACGGTCAATTACGACTATAATGGCGGCGGCGTGCCGATCATCGGCGCCACCGGGGTCAATCTCAACGATCCGACCGCCTTCGGCTGGAACGGCGGCCGGGTGAACATCCAGGACGAACGGCGGCGGACGGAGACAAAGGGCTTTCGCGGCGACCTCAGCTGGGGCGACACGCGCCTGAGCCTGAAAGTGGGCGGCGCCTATGACGATGTCTCTCGCCGCATCCAGGGCTTCGACAACAGTCAGGCGTGGCAGAACGCCGTGTGCGGCAACAGGCCGAGCATCTTCGTGCCGTCGCCGAACACGCAGCCACCCTGCCTGGGCCAGTCGGTGACGGGCACCGGCGCCGCGCTCAATGCGTTCGACTCGCGCTATCCGCTTTATCCGGGTTACGGGACCAATTTCACGGCGGGGTCGACGACGCCCTATACCTATGCCGGCTCGCTGATTCCGCAGACCGCGCTGGCCGGCTATCTCAAGCCTGGCCCCGACGGTTTCGTCACCCTGGACTGGGACAAGTTCAAGGCAGCGTCCAATTATGACGCGTTCCACGACGCGGCCCCGGAATCGAGCGGCACCAACACCGGCGCGAGCGGCGGCTATGTCCGCGAAAAGACGACCGGCGCCTTTGCCGAGGTGAATGGCGACCTGCCGATCGGCGACAACCGGGTGCAGTTCAACGCCGGCCTGCGCTGGGTCCATACCAACCAGACGATCGGCGGCTTCGTGTCGCTGCCCGATCCGCGCAACACGCCGGCTGCGCCCGCGGTGGCACCGGCGGACGGCGGCAAATATCCGAACATCGTCAGCTTCGTGTACCGCGAGAACAGCTATGACAACTGGCTGCCCTCGGCGAGCGCGGCTTTCCATATCGGCAGCAGCGCCGTGGCCCGCGCCTCCGTGTCGCGGACGATGACCCGGCCCGATCCGAATGCGCAGCTGCCGGGCCTCAGCTTCTCCAGCCCGTCCGCCGATGTCGGCTCGATCGGCAACTCGGCCTTGCAGCCCTATCTCGCCACCAATTTCGATCTCGGCTTCGAATATTATACCGGCAAGGAAGGCTATGTCGGCGTTGCCGCATTCCGCAAGGCGATCACCGGCTTCACCACCAACGGCACCACGACACTGCCCTTCTCGGCGCTGGCGGCGTATGGCGTGACCTATGATACGCTGTCGCCGACCCAGCAGCAGGCGATCACTGCCCGCGGCGGCCCGAACTCCGCTACCGTGGTCATCAACCAGCAGGTCAACGCGGCCGGCACGCTCAAGATCAACGGGCTCGAATTCAACTGGGTGCAGCCGCTCGATTTCGTGCTGGGGAAATATCTCGGCCTGAACGGGTTCGGCTTCAGCGCCAACCTGACCCTGATCGACCAGAAGGGCGAGGGAGCCGCCGCGACCTCGGCGGTGGCGCTTGGCGTGGCGCCGGTATCCTACAACGTCACTGCCTATTACGAAAATCACGGCCTGACGGTCCGCGCGTCGACCACGTTCAACAGGGGATCGCAGTCGTCGGGCCTCAACCAGAACGGTATCCCGCTGGCGGCGCTCTTCACCGACGATTATCAGCAGTTCGACCTGTCCTCGAGCCTCGACCTCAACAAGGTGTTCGGGTCCGAGGGACTGCCGCAGCTTACCTTCGACGTGGTGAACATCTTCAACGCCGAACAGCGGTCCTACTTCCAGTTCAAGAACGCGACCTTCACCTCCTACAAACCGGGAACCACCTTCCTGTTCGGCCTGCGCGGCCGCTTCTGATGCGGATGGCGGCGGCAAGAGGGACGCCCGCCGCCATTCCCTACC
>CZQE01000391.1_pt1 | contig 14981 bp, 13 predicted proteins | sample 734431 | NCBI WGS metagenome assembly CZQE01 (sample SAMEA3597869, study PRJEB11362) | hydrothermal vent metagenome | biome: marine hydrothermal vent biome; feature: marine hydrothermal vent; material: ocean water | place: Atlantic Ocean | collected 2010-09-19/2010-10-04
TACGGCTGTAGCGCAGGCCCGCCATGAGATCGAACCGGGAACTGAAGTGATAGGTGGCATCACCGAATACGGCGATCTCGCTGTACGTCGACGGAACCGAAACCTTGAGCGCCGACGGCAAACTGACGGGTAGCGGACCACCGGTTGCCGCCATGAAAAGCGGCAGTTCCTGGGTCACCATCGAGCTTTCGTGCGTATAGAACAGCCCGACCTGCCAAGCGAAGCGCTGGCCGGAAGGCGAACTCAGGCGCAATTCCTGCGTTACCTTTTCCAGATTGGACTGGCCCTGGATCGCTGCCCCGAGCCCGGGCAGCCCCAGCGCGTCGCTCAGCATCGGTCCGTAGAGCGGCGTGGCGTCGGTGTTGATCCGCGACGTCAGCTTTCCATAGCTTGTCGCCGAGACGAGGTCCGCTGCGCCCAGATGACCTTCGATGCGGACATCGTAGAGATTGTAGGTGGCCCGGGTGGCGCCCGTGCCCGGCGCACGCACCTGACGCAGATCGCCGTACAGGAGCTTGCCGGTGGCAAGATCGAAGTCCTCTGTCGGTGTGCCGCGCCCGCTCTGATGTTGGATGAGAGCTGATGCGCGTACGGTCCAGTCCTCGCTCACGCGCCAGCCCAGCGATGCCCGACCACCAGTGAAGCGGGCGCCGTTTACATTGCGCGCATCGCGAGCCGCATCATCGATGAAGCCTGGATCCCAGCGGTTGAATCCACTGACCCGCAAACCAAGATTGCCACCGAGCGGTATATTCGCGGCTGCCCGCACACCATAACCGGTTCCACCGCCGTCGATCTGATTTCCGTCGACCTGAATGCGACCGCTGAACTGTTCGAAATTCGGCGCCTGAGTCACGAATTTGACGAGTCCGCCCATGCTGCCCGCCCCATAGAGCGTCCCCTGTGGGCCGCGCAGCACTTCAATCCGGGTAAGGTCGGAAGGGTCGAGATCCGGTGCGAAAATCGCGCCACCGCCAAGGTTGGTGCTGGAACCGAACGGAGCGTCATCGATGTAGAAGCCCACCGTGGGGTTTCCGCCGCCGCCAGTGGTCACGCCACGGATGGAAATCTGATTCAGCCCGCCGCTGGCGGACGCATTGTTGATGTTCAGGCCGGGTGATTTCGCCGCGTAATCCTCAAAGCCGTTCGCGCCACGGCTAACCAGCGCCTCGGCGTTGATCGCGGTGACTGATGCCGGCACGTCCATCAGGCGCTCGGTGCGCTTGTTGGCGGTAACGACAATGTCCTGCTCCGGCACCCCTTCCTGCGCGCCAGGACTTTGAGTGACCGGGTCTGGCGCCGACGCCTTCGAAGCGTCAGCCAGGGCCTGAGCCTCCGCCCCAAATGATGCAGCCAAAGCCAACGAACAAGTGGCCATCAAGGCCACGCGGCGAGCTGGATTCATACCGTCCCCCTCCTCGAGATTGGTTTCTTATTTTTTAGAGTATTGACTCTACTATTTATCGCTGGCTCCTGCTGTCAAGCGGTTTTAGAGTAGCGGACCTATTTTTTAGGAGATGATATGACCGGACCCACCAAGAAGGCTGCGGCGCGTCGCTCGGAGATTCTGGCGGCGGCCGGCATCTGCTTTTCCGAAAAGGGCATCAAAGAGGCAAAAATCGACGACATATGTGGCAAGCTTAATATCAGCCCAGGCCATCTATATTATTATTTCAAAAGCAAATCCGAGATAATCGATGCCTTGATTGACGCGCATACTGCGAGAATAGAGCAAAGAGGCGAAGAACTATTAAACCGCCCTGACGCACTGAACTACTTCCTGTGTGATGATTTTGTTTCCGCTCAACTGGAAGCCGACGACAACGAATCATATATCTGGGAAATTTACACCCGAATGCGCGGGGATTCCCACATGGCGGAAAAGGGGCGCCGCCACTGGCAGGTCAGTAGCGATGCGCTCCGAAAGATCGTGCTGTCGGCGAAACACCACGGGCACCTTCGCCCCGACGCAGATGTGGATACCGTTCTCACGCTTCTCAGCATGATGGTCCTCACCGCCCAATTCGCCGAGATGGCCGACCCTGATTACGACCTGACGCGCTATCAAGCAGCGCTGCGCCTCGCACTGAAGCCCTTCACGGCCGAGCCCTGAGCTATCCTCGCGGTCGGCCAGCCGCCCCACCACAGGAAGGCGACAGGGTGACGCGGCGCAGGAACTGATAGCCGATTGCTATCGGGATGAGCGGAACCAGAGTGTAGCCGATCCGAAGCCCGGCCAAGGTCAGGGCGGATTGATGGCCGCCGCCGGGCGCAAAACCGATCAGGTCCAACATGCCGCCCGCCATGAGGCTGCCCATGGACGCGCCCAGTTTGAAACCGGCCACCGTGATGCCAAGGTAGAAGCCGGTGGCGATCCCGACCTCATGTTCGATGAGCTCCAGGGCGATCGTCTGCAATAGAATGGTCGCGGCTCCCGCAGCGAGGCCGACGCCGCCGATGGCAATCCAATTCATCCAGGCCGGACCGTAGCTTGCCGGAAAGAGCGCGCTCAGCATCGCCGCGATCGCGAGCGTGCATGCGCGAACCGACTGCCCGGCGCCGAAACGCCTCACGAGCCAGGGCGCAAGCGACATGCCGCCGACAGCGCCCGCCCCCGAGGCCGCCAGCAACATGGGAAGCCCGTGCTGACCATTTTCCAGAACATATCTCGCCGCGAACGGCAGAACGCTGCCGATAAATGCCGAAGCGGCGCTGAGACAGAGCACACCGGTCATCAGAAAATAGAAAGCGCGATTGGAAGCCGTGATCCGGATCGAGGCGCGTAGTGACAGGGGCGCCTTGGCCGGAGGGGGTCGCCGGACAGGAACACGCGCCGTCGTCGCGACGAATACGCCGATGGCGATGGCCGCTATCGCCGCGACCTGCACCGCCATCACCGAATAGCCCGACCGACCGCCGCCCGACCAGGAGACAAGCACAGGCGCCATCACCGCCCCCGCGACCAGAAACGCCTGACCCACACCACCCGAAAGCGACAACAGCCCGCTCAGTTCATTCTCGTTCGCGCTCAGTTCGGTGGCGAGGGCGAACTGCGAAACCGTGAACGCCGTCTCGGTCACCGACAACAGGATCAACAGCGCGATGACCGTGATTTGAATCGACAGCGCCGATTGCAACTGCGGCAGCGAGAAAATGAGTATCAGCGCCGCGAGAAACCCGGCGCCGGAAATCAGCGCGATCGGCGTGCGCTGCTTCATCCCGGCCGCCAGCCGCTCAACCCAACCGCCGATCCCCGGGCCGAGCAACGCATCCCACATCTTCGGCAAGGCGATGACCATACCGGCCTGCCCCGCCCGCAACCCCACCACCTCGGTCAGATAGAAAAGGAGCATCAACGTAATCGGGCTCAGTCCGATCATCAGCCCGGCATTGCCCAACGCATAGCCGAATCGTCGCCACCAGCCGAAACCAGCACCAGTCACGCGTGTCGCCTGATCGTATGAGCGGATGCTGATACCGGTCCCTGCCATGTCGACGCTCACTGGGCGCCGCGCGACCCGTTAGCTGAGCGCCCCCGCTTCCGCACGTCAAATTGCACGCGATATTCCGGTCGCGAAAGCGGCTCATCCCCACTCCCGGATCACCCACGCCTCGTCGGCCAGCAGCGCGTCGATGAGGAAAATACCCTGCCAGTCGAACGGCACGAAAGCAGTCATTCAGCGCCCTCCCGTTTCGCACGATCACTCTTGCAAGGCAGCGCGATTTGCTTCAAGCTTGAAATAGTTTGGAGACGGATCGATGCGTATCGCATGTGTCGGCGGCGGACCGGCGGGACTCTATTTCGCGATCTCGATGAAGCTCCGCGATCCGGCGCATGAGATAGAGGTGTTCGAGCGCAATCGGGCCGGCGACACGTTCGGCTGGGGCGTCGTGTTCTCGGATCAGACCGTCGAGAATCTCATGGCGAACGACGCAGTGAGCGGCCGCATCATCGCCAGCGAATTCGCTCATTGGGACGATATCGAGGTGTCGATCGGCGGCGAGTCGATCCGCTCGTCGGGCCACGGCTTCATCGGGATCGGCCGCAAGCGGCTGCTCCAGATCCTGCAGGACCGGGCACAAGCTCTTGGCGTCGTGCTCCATTTCGAGCATGAATCGAGCGACAACCTCGCCGACTTTCCCGATTATGATCTCGTCATCGCGGCCGACGGCCTGAACAGCCGTTTCCGCAAGCGCTATGCCGAACATTTCGGGGTGGATATCGACGTTCGGCGCAACAAGTTCATCTGGCTCGGCACGCACAAGACCTTCGACGCCTTCACCTTCGCGTTCGAGCAGACCGAGGCTGGCTGGATCTGGGCTCATGCCTATCGCTTCGCTGACGATCTCTCGACGTTCATCGTCGAATGCGCCCCCGATACCTGGGAAAAGCTCGGGTTCGGTGAGATGGAACAACCCGAGGCAATCGCGCTGTGCGAGAAGATTTTCGCCCGTCACCTCGATGGCCATGCGCTGATGACCAACGCCACGCATCTGCGCGGGTCGGCCGCCTGGATCAATTTCCCGCGCGTGCTGTGCGATGCCTGGGCGTACGACAAGCTGATCCTGATGGGTGACGCGGCGCACACAGCGCATTTTTCGATCGGCTCGGGCACCAAGCTCGCGCTGGAGGATGCGATCAAGCTGGCCGAGGTGCTCAACCGGCCCGGTCTGTCGCGCGACCAGGGGCTCAACGAATATCAGGCGGAGCGCACCGTCGAGGTGCTCAAGCTGCAGAATTCGGCCCGCAATTCGACCGAATGGTTCGAGACGCTCGACCGCTATCTCGGGTTCGAGCCCATCCAGTTCGCCTATTCGCTGCTGACCCGGTCGCAGCGAGTCAGCCACGAGAATCTGCGGTTGCGCGACCGCGCCTGGCTGGAGGGTGTCGAGCGCTGGTTCGCGGGCGGCACGAATAAGGCCGTGGCACCGATGTTCGTGCCCTATCATCTGCGGGGGATGACGCTGGCCAACCGCGTGGTCGTCTCGCCAATGGCGACCTATTCGGCTACGGACGGCACACTGGGCGACTTCCATCTCGTCCATTACGGCACCCGGGCGCAGGGCGGCGCTGGCCTCGTCTATACCGAGATGACCTGTGTTTCCGCCGATGGCCGGATCACGCCAGGCTGTGCCGGCATGTACGCGCCCGATCACGTCGCCGGCTGGCGCAGGATCGTCGACTTCGTCCACGCCAACAGCGCAGCGAAAATCTGCCTCCAGCTCGGCCATGCCGGTCCCAAGGGTTCGACCAGGGTCGGCTGGGAAGGCTATGACGTTCCGCTCGACAAGGGAAACTGGCCGTTGCTCGCGGCCTCCGGCGTGCCGTGGAGCGCGGCAAACCAGACGCCACGCGCGATGACCCGCCCCGAGATGGATACCGTACGCGACGCCTTTGTCGCGGCGACCCACATGGCCGTGGATGCCGGCTTCGACATGATCGAGCTCCACGCCGCGCATGGCTATCTGCTCTCGAGTTTCATCACGCCGCTGATGAACAAGCGCAGCGATGAATATGGCGGACCGCTCGAGAACCGGCTTCGCTTCCCGCTCGACGTCTTCGCCGCGATGCGCGCCGCGTGGCCGGCCGATCGCCCGATGTCGGTGCGCATCTCGGCCAATGACTGGGCGGGAGAGGACGGCGTGACGCCGGACGAGGCAGTCGAGATCGCGCGCGCCTTTGCCGCTGCCGGCGCTGACCTGATCGACGTGTCGGCCGGCCAGACCTGGGCGGATGCCAGGCCGATCTATGGCCGCATGTTCCAGACCCCGTTCGCCGATCGCGTCCGCAACGAAGCGGGCGTCGCGACGATGGCGGTGGGCAACATCTTCGAGCCCGATCACGTCAATTCGATCCTGGCCGCGGGGCGCGCCGATCTGGTCGCGCTTGCCCGGCCCCATTTGATCGATCCGATGTGGACGCTGCGGGCCGCCGCTGCTGCGGGCCATCGCGATATCTTCGTGCCCCCACCTTATCTCGGCGGCCAGGCACAGCTTGCGCGCAATCTCGCGCGTGCCGCGGAAATGGAGGCGCGCGCATGACGCAACTGGCAGGACTGCACGCCGTGGTCACTGGCGGCGGCACGGGGATCGGTGCCGAAATCGCCCGCGCGCTGGCTGACCAGGGTGCCAATCTGAGCCTGATCGGGCGACGGCGCGACAAGCTCGAAGAGGTCGCCGGCCAAATCCCCGGCGCCTGCATCGCGCCCGCCGATGTATCGGTTCGCGCGGAGGTCGACCGCGCGTTCGAGACCGCGCGCGCGGCGCACGGTCCGATCGCGATCCTCGTCAACAATGCCGGTATCGCCGCGAGCGCGCCTTTCGGCCGGGTCGCCGAAGACGATTGGCGAGAGATCATGGCGGTCAATCTCGACGCGCTGTTCCATTGCTGCCAGGCCGCCCTGCCCGATCTCAAGGCGGCAGTCGCGGGTCGGATCGTGACAATCGCCTCGACGGCTGGTCTGCGTGGATACGCCTATACCGCGCCTTATGTCGCAGCGAAGCACGGTGCCATCGGCCTGACTCGCGCGCTCGCACTCGAACTGGCGAAGACCAGGATCACCGTGAATGCCGTATGCCCCGGCTTCACCGACACGGCCATCGTCGCCGATGCCGTGGCGAAAATCGGGAGCACGACCGGACGCAGCCCCAAAGAGGCGGTGACCGAACTGACGCGCTTCAATCCGCAGGCCCGGCTGATCCAGCCGCGCGAGGTCGCCGACGCGGTATTGTGGCTGTGCCAGCCCGGCAGCGCGTCGATCACCGGCCAGGCTATTTCGGTGTCGGGCGGAGAGACCGCATGACGGCGAAACCTGCCATCATCGAAAAGCATGAAGGCGCGCTCGACGACCGCGCCAGCGTGCGCATCTGGCTGCGCCTGCTCAGCTGCACGATGACGATCGAGAAGCTGGTCCAGCGCAGGCTGGGTGCAGAGTTCGCCAGCACCTTGCCGCGGTTCGACGTTCTCGCAGCCCTCGACCGCAGCGCTGGCGGCATGACGATGAGCGAGCTGTCTCGTGCCCTCCTCGTCGCCAACGGCAATGTCACGGCGATCATCCAGTCGCTCCGTCGAGATGAGATGGTCGTCACCACCCCGCATCCCACCGACAAAAGATCGTCGGTGGTCAGCCTGAGCGATGCCGGGCGGGCGCATTTCAACGACATGGCCGCCGCCCATCATGGCTGGATCGACGATCTCTTCGCCAGCCTGACGCCTGACGAAGGCGACGCGCTCTATGCCGCGCTCGGCCATCTCAAATCCTCGCTCGGCGAGGCGACGCGAAAGGAACAGCCATGAACCCGGCCAGCTTCACCCCCATGCATTTCGGCTGGGAATTCTCCGACGGTGTCGCGACCGTCACGCTCAACCGGCCCGAGCGCAAGAACCCGCTGACGTTCGAGAGCTATGCCGAGTTGCGCGACGCCTTTCGCGCGCTCGTCTATGCCGACGAGGTGAAGGTCGTGATCGTGACGGGTGCAGGCGACAATTTTTCGTCGGGTGGCGACGTCCATGAGATCATCGGCCCGCTGACCGGGATGGCGATGCCGCAGTTGCTCGCCTTCACGCGTATGACGGGCGATCTCGTCAAGGCCATGCGTGGCTGCCCCCAACCCGTCATCGCCGCACTCGATGGGGTCTGCGTCGGTGCCGGTGCGATCATGGCGATGGCGTCCGACATGCGGCTGGCGACACCCGAGACCAAGACCGCCTTCCTCTTCACCCGCGTCGGCCTCGCCGGTTGCGACATGGGGGCCTGCGCCATCCTGCCACGCATCATCGGGCAAGGCCGCGCATCCGAACTGCTGTTCACCGGCCGCGTCATGTCGGCGAGCGAAGGAGAGCGCTGGGGGTTCCACAACCGGCTGGTCGAACGCGCCGCGCTGATGAACGAGGCGCGGACACTGGCGGCATCGCTGGCGAGCGGGCCGACCTTCGCCCACGGCATCACCAAGACCCAGCTTGCCACCGAATGGGCAGTCAGCATCGATACGGCGATCGAGATGGAAGCCCAGGCGCAAGCGCTCTGCATGGCGACCCGGGATTTCCGACGCGCGTTCGAGGCCTTTGCCGAGAAACGTTCGCCGGTATTCGAGGGCAATTGAATGGCCGACCGCGCTTTTCTGGACTGGCCGTTCTTCGAGCCGGCGCACCGCACGCTCGGCGAGGAGCTCGATGCCTGGTGTGGCGAGAACATCCAGCCGCACCATGGCGGTGACGTCGATGCCGAGTGCCGCGCGCTGGTGCGCAAGCTCGGCGATGGCGGCTGGCTGCGCTATTGCGTTCCTGCTGCATATGGTGGCGCGCTGGAGGGTCTCGACGTGCGCTCGCTGGCGCTGATCCGCGAGACGCTCGCGCGCCATTCGGGGCTCGCCGATTTCGTCTTTGCGATGCAGGGGCTCGGCTCGGGCACGATCACCCTGTTCGGCACCGAGACGCAGAAGCGGGCCTATCTGCCGGCCGTGGCGCGCGGCGAGAAGATCGCAGCCTTCGCGCTGACCGAACCGGCTTCCGGCTCCGACGTCGCGTCGATGGAGATGGCGGCGGTCGAGGAAGGCAATGGTTACACGCTCAATGGCGCCAAGACCTATATCTCCAACGGCGGCATCGCAGACTATTACGTCCTGTTCGCACGCACCGGCGAGGCGCCCGGCGCCAGGGGTGTCTCGACCTTCATCGTCGATGCCGGTGCCGCGGGCCTCGACGCGAGTGAGCGGATCGAGGTCATCGCACCGCACCCATTGGCGACCTTGCGCTTCGATGATGTCCGACTTGACGCCAATACACTGCTTGGCGAACGCGGCCGTGGCTTCGCCCAGGCGATGGCGACACTCGACATCTTCCGTACCACCGTCGGCGCCGCGGCGCTCGGCCTTGCGCGCCGCGCGCTCGACGAGGCGACCGAACGCGCGCTGACCCGCCGGCTCGGCGACGGCGTCCTCGCCGACAATGCCGTGACCCAGGCGACGCTCGCCGAGATGGTGCTCGACATCGATACCTCGGCGCTGCTCATCTATCGCGCCGGTTGGCTCCACGACGTCAAGCAGGTCCGCAACACGCGCGAGGCAGCCCTCGCCAAGCTCCATGCCACCGACAGCGCGCAGCAGGTGATCGACAAGGCAGTGCAGCTGTTCGGCGGCATGGGCGTGACCGTCGGGGCAACGGTCGAGGCGCTTTACCGCGAGGTTCGCGCATTGCGCATTTATGAGGGCGCGTCCGAAGTCCAGCGCATGGTCATCGCCCGCGAGCATCTCAAGGCGTTCCGGCCGTGAGTCATGCTTTCTCAGCACGGCACCGCCTTCGCTTCGCACACTGCGACGCCGCCGGGATCGCGTATTACCCGCGGCTGCTCGAACTCGCCGACGCTGTCATCGAGGACTGGACCGAGCAGGTCATCGGCGTGCCGCGCCGTATCCTTCATCTCGAGCTGGGCCGCGGATTGCCCACGGTCGATATGCGGGTCCGGTTCGCCGGCCCCAGCCGGCTGGGCGACTGGCTCGACTTCGCGCTCACCGCTGAACGGATCGGCACCAGCTCGATCGATCTCGCGCTCGCCATGTCCTGTGCCGGCGAGCACCGGCTATCCGCGCAGTATACCCAGGTGCTGGTCGAGCTGGACGCGATGCGCTCGCTGCCCTGGCCGGCCGACTGGCGTGCCCGTATCGAGGAGACGATGCAGTGAGTGTCCATGATATCCTGCACCCCCCTGGCCGGGTTCGCCCCAAGGGATATGCCAACGGCATCGCCGCGACAGGCCGGATGGTTTTCACCGCCGGTGTGATCGGCTGGAACGCCGAGGAGGTTATCGAGGCGGACGATTTTGTCGGCCAGTTCCGCCAGGTGATCGTCAACACGCTCGCCATCCTGGCCGAAGCCGGCGCAGGTCCCGAGCATATCGTCCGCATGACCTGGTACATTACCGACCGCGACGAATATCTCGCGGCGGGACGCGAGATCGGTGCGATCTACCGTGAGATGCTTGGACGAAATTTCCCGGCCATGGCCGTGGTCATCGTTGCCGGCCTGATCGAACGAAGGGCCAAGCTCGAGATCGAAACCACCGCGGTGGTGCCCGAGCGATGATCACGGTGCATGTCGACACGTTCGTTCGTGACCGGCTGCCGCCATCGTCACTCCAGCCCGAATTCCGGTTCGATCTGCCCGAGTTGCATTACCCCGATCGCCTGAACGCGGCGGTTGCCCTGCTTGAAGGCCATGATCCCCACGCGGTGGCGATCATCAACGAAACGGGCAGCTGGACCTATGGCCAGTTGCAAGCGCGCTCGGATGCGATCGCCCGCATTCTGGTCGAACAAGAGGGCCTGGTACCGGGTAATCGCGTATTGTTGCGCGGACCCAACACAGCGCTGATGTTCACCGCGTGGCTCGGCGTTCTCAAGGCTGGCGGCGTTGTCGTCGCCACGATGCCGATCCTGCGCGGAAGCGAGATAACGACGATTCTCGATCGTGCGCGGATCACGCATGCGATCGTCGATCGTCGCAGCCTGAGCGATTTCCAGGCGGCGCAGGGGAACGCACCCACGCTCCGCTCTTGCCTGATATATGATGGCGATGCCGGCACGGGCGACGTCGAAGCGCGGATGGCCGCCGTCGCGCCGGGGTTCGAGCCGATCGCGACGCATCGCGACGACCCGGCGCTTATCGCCTTCACCTCCGGCACGACGGGCAAGCCCAAGGGCTGCGTCCAGTTCCATCGCGACATTCTTGCGCCCGCGGACACGTTTGCCCGGCACATCATCGCGCCCACCGCGCAGGATCGCTGGCTATGCTCGGCGCCGATCGCCTTCACCTTCGGCCTCGGTATGCAGTTGATCTTCCCGCTGCGTTTCGGCGGCGTCGCGGTCACGGCCGAACAATCCTCCCCGCAAGGCCTTTTGGGGACCATCGAGCGGTTCGGCGTCACGATCCTCGCCACGGCCCCGACTGCCTACAAGGCGATGCTGGGAATCATATCGCGCATCCCGTCATCGCTGCGCCTCTGTGTTTCAGCTGGCGAGCACCTTCCCGAGACGGTGTGGCATGCATGGCGCGATGCGACTGGCCTGGAAATCGTCAACGGCCTCGGCGCGACGGAGATGATGCACATCTTCGTTTCAGCGGCCGGCACCGACAATCGCCCCGGTGCGACCGGCCGCGCGGTCCCCGGGTACGAGGTAACGATCCTCGACCAGGCAGGCCGCGCGATAGCGACGGGAACAGGACGGCTTGCTGTCAAGGGCCCCACCGGCTGCCGCTACCTCGATGACCGACGCCAGGCTGACTATGTCATCAATGGCTGGAACATCACCGGCGACACCTATCGTCGCGATGAGGACGGCTATTTTCATTTCGTAGCGCGCTCGGACGACATGATCGTCTCCAGCGGCTACAATATCGGCGCGCCCGAGGTGGAAAAGGCACTGTATGGGCATCCGGCCGTGCTGGAGTGCGCGGTGATCGGGGTACCCTGCGTCGAGCGCGGCATGAAGGTGAAAGCCTTCATCGTCGTGGCGGAGGGATATACGGCTGACCCGAGCTTGGCGAAGGCGCTGCAGGATCATGTCAAGGCGGCAATCGCGCCTTATAAATATCCGCGCGAAATCGCTTTTCTCGATGCGCTGCCGAAGACCGCGACCGGCAAGATCCAGCGTTTTGCGCTGCGCCAGGCATCCGTGGAGACAAGACCTTGACTGACTTTGCAAAGACCCGTGACCTGTTCAAGCTTCCCGAGGGTATCATCTATCTCGACGGCAATTCGCTGGGCCCACTGCCACGCGGCGTCGAACGCCGGTTGCTCGACACCGTGAATGCCGAATGGGGCGATCGGTTGATTCGCGCCTGGAATGAAGCCGACTGGATGACCATGCCGCGGCGGATCGGCGATCGGGTCGGCCGACTGATCGGCGCACCGACCGGTAGCGTCGTGATGGGGGACACGCTGTCGGTCAAAGTCTACCAGGCACTCGCGTCGGCGCTCGAGTTGAACCCGGAACGGCGGGTCGTCCTCACTGACAGCGGCAACTTCCCGTCCGACATCTACATGGCGGAGGGGCTGCTGACCTCGCTCCAGCGCGATTATGAGCTGACCATCGTAACGCCCGAAGAGGTTGAAGCGGCGATCGACGAGACTGTCGCCGTTCTTTTGCTGACCGAAGTCGATTATCGAACGGGCCGGCGACACGACATGCCCGCGCTCATCCACAAGGCGCACGCGGCGGGCGCGCTGGTGGTTTGGGATCTCGCACATTCCGCAGGCGCGCTGCCGGTCGATGTCGCCGGTGCCGACACGGATTTTGCGATCGGCTGCACCTACAAATATCTGAACGGGGGCCCGGGTTCGCCCGCCTTCATCTATGTGGCGCCCCGGTTCGCCGACCAAGTGCGACCCGCCTTGTCGGGCTGGATGGGGCATGAAACCCCCTTCGCGTTCGATCTGTCCTATCGTCCCGGTGCCGGCATCGAACGCATGCGCGTCGGGACCCCGCCAATCCTGGCGCTCGCCGCGCTCGACGCCGCGCTTGATGTCTGGGACAGCGTCGATATGGCAGCGATCCGCGCGGCGTCGCTGGACCTGGCCGAACTGTTCATCGCCGAAGTCGAAAGCCGCTGCCCTGATCTTGTGCTCGCATCACCGCGCGACGGAGCCCGGCGCGGCAGTCAGGTGTCGTTCCGCCACCCGGACGGATATGCGGTCATGCAGGCGCTCATCGCCCGCGGTGTGATCGGCGACTTTCGCGCACCCGACATCCTGCGATTTGGCCTGACCCCGCTCTACATCGACAAGCGCGATATCATCGGCGCTGTCGACGTCCTGGCCGACGTCATCGACCGCCGGCTGTGGGATTCGCCCGAATATACGACAAAAGGACTCGTCACATGAGCGGTTGTCCCTACAATCCGGCAGTCGAAGGAGCAGAGATGTCTTTTGACGGCCGCATGTCCTACGGCGACTATCTCCGTCTCGACCTCATCTTCGATGCACAGTCGCCCTTGTCGGATGCGCACGACGAACTGCTGTTCATTATCCAGCACCAGACATCCGAACTGTGGATGAAACTGGCGATACACGAACTCAGCACGGCGATCGGGGCGATCCGCGACGATCATCTTCAACCAGCGTTCAAGATGCTCACACGAGTCTCGCGCATCTTCGAGCAATTGAATAGCGCGTGGGACGTCCTGCGGACGATGACGCCAAGCGAATATACGACGTTCCGGGATTCGCTCGGCCAGTCGTCCGGCTTCCAATCGCATCAATATCGCGCAATCGAATTCCTCCTCGGCAACCGCAACCTGGTGATGCTCAAGCCGCATGCCCATCGCGAAGACATCACCGCGCTCCTGGAGGCGATCCTTGCCACGCCGAGCCTGTACGATGAAACGCTTCGCTTGCTGGCGCGGACCGGTTTCGATATTGGCTCGGAAGCTGAAAGGACCGACTGGCGCGGCTCACGACAGGAGAATCCGCAGGTCCTAGCGGCCTGGGCGAAAATCTACCGCACCCCGGAAGAACATTGGGCGCTTTACGAGCTGGCCGAGAAGCTCATCGATCTCGAGGACTATTTCCGCCGATGGCGGTTCAACCATGTCACCACCGTTGAGCGCATCATCGGTTTGAAGGCGGGAACCGGCGGGACGGGCGGTGTTTCCTATCTCCGCCGCATGCTCGACACGGTATTGTTTCCCGAATTGTGGAAAGTCAGAACCGAGCTCTGAAAGAATGCCGGGTCTGACCGCGTAGTCACGAGATCCCCGGCCCGCCGCGTCGTCGCCCGAGCGACCAGTTGATCCCATCACCAAGCATGGTGCCGGAGACCAGTCGCCCGATACGGCGACTCCGTGATGCGCGTGTGGCTTTCCCCGGAATATCCGAGGGGAGCTTCCAAACCGATCCGACTGGTTCGGATTCTTTATCGCGTCCCGACAGTCATCATCGAAAAATTACGCGAACCGCTACCGCCCGCAAACAGATCTGGGCGTGCAAGCACCGGCGTATCCCGCACGACGACCAGGACAGCACCATGTCCGGCGGCGAATGGGCGTATGTTTCCATGAAACGCCGATCGACGAAGCGCCTCCTGGAGAACAACGCTGTGCGGGTAAGCGAGCTTGCTCCGTTCGCCGACAAGAACGACACCGCTCACCCCAAGCCGGTCCAGTATGGCGCTCGCCCCGCTCGGGGATCGTACGGTCAGTGCGTACCCGCGCCCCATGAAGTCGCTGGTCGACAGCCATTGCGAGGCGCGCGCAACCCAGATCCGGCGTCGGCCGCCATCGGCATAGGCGGCGGCGGCGATCACCGCGCCCTCACCGCCCGCGCGGCCGTCGACCAGCCAGACGCCCGGCCTATTGACCATTGCTTGCGCAACCGCCGGAGCCCCGAGATCAGGCTTGACGGTCGCATGCATCAAGGTCGCGACCGGCACAATGAAAGCGACGGCGACGCATGCTGCGGCCGCAAGACGTCCTAGGTCGTGAACATTCCACAGCGTTCGGACGCCCAGTGCTGCCAGGAGGACGCACCATGGCAACAACGGCAGAATATAGCGATCTGCCAGTGCGACCGGGACGCCGGCCTGGAAGACCAGCGTCGCCAGGATCGTAGCGAGAGCGATTCTGACAACCGGTCCCGAATGGGGATCCCTCCACTCATGGACCGCCCCGAGCGATGCGAGGAGCAGCCCTACCCAGCCGATATTGTCTCTGACCGCCGTGCAATTGGTCACAAGCGAGGCCCATGCATAGGCGAATCCCGGCTGGTAATTGAAGCCGCCGGCCGAGATACGGAAGGAGATCAGATACCAGGGCAGGATCAGGAAGAAGGTGATCGCCCCAACGGTCCAAAGCCTCCTGTCCGCAAGCAGCCTCCATCGTCGCGACAGGCCGATCTCGATCGCGGGGATGAGCACGACCAGCGTGCCGTTGCCCTTGACCAGGGTGGCGAAGACCGCGAATGCGCCGAACAACGCGTAGCGCCACCAGG
>CZQE01000275.1_pt1 | contig 14927 bp, 12 predicted proteins | sample 734431 | NCBI WGS metagenome assembly CZQE01 (sample SAMEA3597869, study PRJEB11362) | hydrothermal vent metagenome | biome: marine hydrothermal vent biome; feature: marine hydrothermal vent; material: ocean water | place: Atlantic Ocean | collected 2010-09-19/2010-10-04
ATGGGCTTGCCCATGGGGGACGGCCCCGGCGACTGGGGCGTCTCGCGCACGCGCGTGACCCGGTCGGTCGAAGATGCGCTGCGTCGCCTGGGCACCGACCATATCGATCTGCTCCAGCTTCACGCCTTCGATGCCTCGACGCCGGTCGAGGAACTGCTCGCGACCCTCGATATGCTGGTTGCCGCGGGGAAGGTTCGCTACGCTGGCGTTTCCAACTATCCCGGCTGGCAGTTGATGAAGGCGCTGGCCGCGGCAGATCGTCATGGCTGGCCGCGCTTTGTCGCTCACCAAGTCTATTACTCGCTGATCGGCAGGGCCTATGAAGACGACCTCATGCCGCTGGCCGCCGACCAGGGTGTTGGTGCGCTGGTGTGGAGCCCGCTCGGCTGGGGCCGGCTGACCGGCAGGATCCGCCGCGATGCTGCCATCCCGGACGGGAGCAGGCTGCATCAGACGGCCGCCTTCGCGCCGCCGGTTGAGGACGAGCATCTCTATCGTGTCGTTGATGCGCTGGATGTCGTTGCCGAAGAAACCGGCAGGACAGTGCCCCAGGTGGCGATCAACTGGCTGCTTCAGCGGCCGACCGTCTCGTCAGTCATCATAGGCGCCCGGAACGAGGCGCAGCTACGCGACAATCTCGGCGCCGTCGGCTGGTCGCTGACGCTTGCTCAGATCGCGGCCCTGGATGCTGCCAGCGCCGTCATCCCGCCCTATCCCCACACACCTTACCGGCAGCAGGAGGGTTTTGCCCGCCTGAATCCGCCGCTGGTTTGATCGTCGAGGCTTTTCCATGAAACTCAATCTTCCTCTCCTCGCCCTGGCGGCCGGTGCGTTCGGCATCGGCGTGACCGAGTTTGCGCCGATGGGCCTGCTCCCGGTGATCGCCGCGGACCTGAACGTTTCCATTCCCGCGGCTGGATTGCTGATCAGCGCCTATGCCCTGGGCGTCATGCTCGGCGCGCCGTTGATGACGCTGACCACGGGCCGAATGCCGCGTCGGAGGTTGCTGATCGGCCTCGCGGCGATCTTCACGATCGGCAACCTGCTGTCGGCGGTATCGGACAGCTACGGCATGCTGCTTGTCGCGCGTGTCATCACCTCCCTGAACCATGGCGCGTTTTTCGGGGTCGGCTCGATCGTGGCCGCAAGCCTTGTGTCTCCCGACCGGCGCGCGGGAGCGGTTGCCGCGATGTTCATGGGCCTGACCATCGCCAATGTCGTGGGCGTGCCGCTGGCCACCTGGGCGGGCGATCAGCTTGGCTGGCGCGCTTCCTTCTGGGGCATCGCCGGGCTTGGAGTCCTGACCATGGCAGCCCTGCGCCTCACCTTGCCGCCGATGCCGACGCCGGAAGGTGGAAACATGATGGCTGAACTGCGCGTGCTGACTCGCGGCCCCGTCATTGCCGCCCTTTTGCTGACTGTGATTGGCTCGAGCGCGATGTTCACCGTCTTCACCTATATCGTGCCGATCCTGCACGAAGAAACCGGGGCATCGCTGGGTTTCGTGACGGCCATGCTGATCACCTATGGAGTCGGCCTTACCGTCGGGAACTGGCTGGGGGGCAAGTTCGCCGACCGGTCGGTGGACCGCACGCTGATCGTCACATTGGGAGGGCTCTCGGTCGTCCTGATCGCCTTTGCGCTTCTCCTGCGCCATCCGGCGCCGACTGCCATTCTCGTGTTCCTCTGGGGTGTGGCGAGCTTCGCGCTGGTCCCGCCGTTGCAGCTACGGGTCATGGCGGCTGCTTCCGATGCGCCCAACCTGGCGTCTTCGGTCAATATCGGCGCATTCAATCTGGGCAATGCCCTTGGGGCCGCGCTCGGCGGCGCCGTGATCGCCATGCGGCTCGGCTATCCCGCCGTCGCCCTGGCCGGTGCCGCGACCTCCGCTCTTGGCCTGGCGATGGTGCTGGTCCTGGCGCGGCGTGCGAGGGAGACATCCGATGGGCAGCCGCTTGCGGCGGAGGCCTGCTAGCTGGCTGACATTGCCGCGCCGGCCTGGGATCAGTCGATGATCGCGTCGGCCAGCAGCGTCTGTGTGGTCGCCTGGAGCGGAGGTGCCGTATAGGACAGGAACTGGGTCATGCCGACGAACAGCAGGTCGTTGGCCGGATCGACCCAGAACCAGGTGCCGGCGGCGCCGTCCCAGTGATAGGTACCAGTGCCGACCGGGACGCCCGCCAGCGCTGGATCAGTGAAGACGATGCCGTTGAAGCCGAAGCCAAATCCCGGTCGGATGCGCTGATGCCCGGCGAGGAAGCCATGCTGCATCAGGGCATCCGGCAAATGATTGCTCATCATCAGCGTGGCTGCCTCGGCGCTGATGATGCGCGCGCCACCTAGTTCGCCCTTGTTGAGCAGCATCTGGGCGAAGCGCGCATAGTCGCCGATCGTCGATACCAGGCCGCCGCCGCCCATCGCCAGTGCTGGCTCGCTGTCATGGTCCTTGCGCAGCGGATTGGCGATCTGCGTGAGCGGCATTTCGCCGGTCTTGAAATAGAGCGTCGCCAGGCGGTCCGCCTCTTCCGGCGAAGTGTAGAAACCCGTGTCGACCATGCCGAGCGGCGCGAAGATCCGTTCGCGCATGAACGCGGCGAGAGATTGCCCGCTCAGCCGCTCGACGATCGCGCCCTGCACGTCCATGCCGACGCTGTAGCGCCAGGATGATCCCGGCTGATAGGCGAGCGGCATAAGCGCCAGCCGCGCCATCATGTCGGACAGATCCTCTGCCTCCCAGATCTTCGCGTTGCGATAGGCCGTATCGACCGGATCGTTCGGATCGGACAGCGCCGTGCCGTAGCTGAGCCCGGCGGTGTGGGTGAACAGTTCGCGCAGCGTCGGCGGATGGTCCGGGTCTTCCAGAAGGATCATGCCGTCTTCAGCCGGTCCGGCAAAGACTTTCAGCCCGGCGAACTCGGGCAGATGCCGTTCGATCGGGTCGTCGGGATGCCAGCGTCCTTCGTCGTAGAGGATCATCATGGCGACCGCTGTGACCGGCTTGGTCATGGAGAAGATGCGATAGAGACCATCGACCCGTGACGGTTCGCCCGAGGCGATGTCCTTCAACCCCATTGGGTGGACATGGACGATCCTGCCGTGGCGCGCCACGAGCGTGATCGCGCCCGGGATATTCCCAGCGTCGATCTGCCCCTGGACATAGGCATCGACCTTCGCGAGCCCTTCGGACGAAAGGCCCGCATCCTCCGGCGTGGCCTGGACCGACGGCGCTCCCATCAGATGAGCCCCGAGCGGGCGATCGCGCCGAGATGATGGGCGCTCGGCTTGGGCGTGCGTGCGAAGGTCTCGTAATCGACATGGACGAGGCCGAAGCGCTCGCCATAGCCGCGGGTCCATTCGAAATTGTCGAGCAGCGACCAGCAGATATAGCTGTGCACGTCGATGCCGTCGGCAAGGCATTGGCGAACTTCGGCAAGCGCGGCGTCGAGATAGGCGATGCGCCGGGTGTCGTCGTCAGTGCAGATGCCGTTCTCCGTGACGTAGATCGGCCGCCCGATTCGCTCGTGCGCGAAGCGGATCGTGCCCCCGAGCGCCTGGGGATAGAATTCGTAATGGGCGCCGGTCATCTCGGCATCGGCGGGTGGCGACAGGCGGCCCTCGGGGCCCACCAGCACCCTCGTATAGGTCTGCACCCCGACGAAATCCGCGTGGCGCGCGGTTTCGAGCCATGGGCCGTAGAGCATGTCGATCAGCGCCTCGGCCTGGTTGCCTTCACCGACGCCCTGAACGTCCTGCATCGTCAGGGTCAGGCCGACCGGGAAATTGCCTGGGCCGGCCTTCATTGCCGCCATCGCCTTGGTATGGGCGTCGACCATCACCGGTTCGCTGGCCTCGATCGGCGCGAAGAGGAGCGAGGAGAAGCGATCCGATCCGCACGCCCTGGCGCATGCCGCGATCATCGCGTCGATCGCCTGCCCGACACCAGTACCGCCGCGCCGGAGTTGCGCGACGAGGCGCTGGATGTTGGCCTCGTTGAAGGTCGAGGCATAGGCGATCAGGTCGCCCAGATGGTCGGTCGCCTTCCCGGCGAAGCGCGCGAAGAGGTCGGCGCCGTCGGCTACCTCGAATCCGCCACGTGCCGCAAACCAGCGCGGTACGGTGAAATGGTTGTAGGTCACCATCGGCGCCAGGCCGCGGGCATGGCAGGCATCGAGCACGCGGCGATAATGGTCGAGCGCCGCCGTTGAGAAGAGGCCCTGTTCAGGTTCGATCCGTGCCCATTCGATGCCGATCCGGTGGCAGTTGAAGCCGAGGTCAGCGGCGATCGCTATGTCTTCCGCGTAGCGGTGATAGCTGTCACAGGCGTCGCGCGACGGCTCGGCATAGACGGTTGGCTTCACCGTCTCGCACAGCCACGCGTCCGAATTGACGTTGTTGCCCTCGCTCTGGTGCGCGGAAATGGCGGTGCCCCAGAGGAAATTCTCGGGGACGGGAAGGCGAGGGGTATCGGTCAAGGGGAATCCTTCAGGTCTTGCGGTCGAGATCGGGATAGAGACGGCGCATCAGCGTGCTCAGCACGGCAAGCGAGCGATGGACGTTGGCGGTGTTGCGCGTGACGACTGCCTCGAGCGCGAGGCCGCGGACGGCGGCGACATAGAGTTCGTGGATCGCCTCGCCCTCGGGGTGCGGCTCGATCCCGGCGGCGCGGATTCGCTCGCCGCTCCATTTGTGCGCGCGGGTGTCGATCTGCGACTGTGCTTTCGACAGCTTTTCGGCGAGATCGGAGTCAGAGCGCGAGGCGAGCAATATCTCCATCACGGCGATGCCGGACGGGCGGCTCATCACGCGCCACATCGTCTCCGGAAGGGCAAGGAGCCACTCGACCGGCTCCATTTCCTCGACCGACTGATTGTACATCGCCGCGTCGTCGAGGAAGACAGCCTCGACCACTGCGACCATCAGGTCTGTCTTCGCGGGAAACTGGTGAGTCATCGCGCCTCGGCTGACCCCGGCTTCCTCGGCGACGGTCGAGACGGTCGTCGCGCTGTAACCCGATCGGTTGAGGCAGGTGATGGCTGCCTCGATCAGCTTGGCGCGGGTGTCTGCGCTGCGCTCTGCCTGGGGGCGGCGCTGGCGGCGGGCGGATGTGTCGGCGTCGGTCATCCGTTCATGATTACCGGCTATCGGCACCGGCGCCAGCACCCCGACGCTCATGCCAGATGCTCCGACCAGAACGCGGCGATCTCGGACCAGGCGGCGCGGCCCTCGGGCGTCGCGGCGAGGATAGGCTGGAAGACGTGCGGCATGCCTTCATAGACTTCAAGCCGCGACATGCGACCGGCGCCGGCAAGCGCGCGATGCAGTCGAACTGAGTCGCTGAGCAGGACTTCCCGGGTGCCGACCTGGGTCAGGACCGGGGGAAATTCCTCCGTGAAGTCGCCATGGATCGGCGACACCAGCGGATTGCTCCAGTCGGCCTGATCGGCATAGGCGCGCAGCCCCGGCTCGAGCATGCGCCGTTCGAGATAGTCGACCGGCGCCAGAGTCGCATTGGTGTCGCCGCTGCCCGCGAGATCGACGACCGGGGAGAGAAGGACCAGGGCCGACGGCAAGGCCAGGCCCCGCTCGCGTAGCAGCAGCGTAGCTGCCGTTGCGATGCATCCACCGGCGGAATCGCCGAACAGGCCTGGGGGCGCTTCATGCCGTTCGAGGATCGCCTGCCAGGCGATCACGACCTGGTCGAGGATGACACGCCATGTCGCGCGCGGGGCCAGGGTGTAGTCGATCGAATGGACGATGCGGCGGCTGGTCGCGGCGGCAACCGCGGCGGTAAGGAGATTGGCCCGCGCCGAACCGCTGACAAAACCGCCGCCATGGATATAGACGAGGGGCGTTGCGCCCGGCGTGGCATTCTGCGGGCGAACCGTCAGCACCGGTGTACCGTTCGCGTCCCATCGCTCGGTCTCGGGACTGAGCTTGGCGAGCGGGGCCGCCATGATCTGTTCGGCGAAGGCCGCGCCGCGGACATTGGCCGAATCGAAATCGGCCAGTGTCGCGGGGGGCTCCCGTTGCGGCATCGCGGCAAGCACGGCGCCGACGGTGCGAAGGATCGCCGCCGCCTCGGGCGAGACGGAGGCTGCGATATGGAGGCGAGGATCGGCCGGTTTGGTCATCATGCTGTACCGGGTGCGGCGACCTGGACCGCCGAACCCGCCTCTGCGTCAGAATCTGGATCAGAATTTGGCATCGAGCGACACGCCGATGGTCCGGCGCGATTCCGGTCCCGAGATTTGCGAGAAGGACAGCGGATCGAGCTGCTGCCGTGCGACGGGCGTCGCGAAGCGAACCACCGGCCGGTAGATGTCGAACAGGTTGCGCGCGAAGACCGAGATGCCGAAGCGTTCGTCGACGGTGCGTACCCCGATCCGTCCACCGAAGATCGCTGCGGGCGCGTTGGTGTTCTGCGGGCTGTAGGCGGCGTCGAAATTGATCCGCGAGGTATAGGCCATGTCGGCCTGAACGAAGCCCTGGATGTTGCCGGTCAGTGTCGCTGCATATTCGCTGAACGCCGTCACCTTCCATTCGGGCGCGCCGGTGAGGCGATTGCCGCCGGCATCGTCCACTGTGACGCCCGGGGCGATGGTCATGCACCCCTGCGCCGCCGTCTGGCCTTGCGCGCAGGCGACGAGATAGCCGGCGCCATATCTGGCATCGTTGTAGAGCGCGCCGAGGTTGAGGGTGAGGCCGCGCGTCGGCCGTCCGGTCAGGTTGAACGACACGCCCTTGGTGGTCAGCTTCGGCGCGTTGCCGAAGATGAAGGCGCCTGCGGTCGGATCGAAGAACTGGGCCTGGAAATTGTCGATCCGGTTGTAGAATCCGGCGATGCTCGCGGTCAGCCGTCCATTAAAGACGTTGGCCTTGACGCCGATCTCGCCGGCGTGCGGGATTTCGGGCTGGACGATCTTGGGAATGTTGCCGGTGCCGGTCTGGTCGTTGATCGACGGGCCTTTATAGCCGCGCGTATAGGTGCCGTAGAGCATCACGTTCCGCGTGACATCGAACTGCGCGCCGACCCGATACGAGAAATAGGTGTCATGGATACCGGCACTGATCGGCGCGATGCTGAGGACGCCGGTGAGGGCGCCCGGGACCAGCACGCCGGTGGTCCGCGCATCGACGTCTTCCCTGCCATAGCGTGCGCCGAACAGCAGCCGGAACGAAGGCGAGATGTTGAGCGTGGCATTGCCGAACGCTGCATAGCTGGTCGTCGTCGCGCTGGTGGTCTGCACCTGGCCAACCGGCAGCGCGCAGAGGATCGCCGGGGGACCGAACGGGGCGAGCGGGCACAAGGCAGCGGCCGGGCCCGAGGTGAAGTCACTCAGGATATTGCCGCGCTGGGTATTCGTCCCGTCAAGCTTGCTGTCGAAATAATAGAGGCCGACGACATAGTCGATCAGCCCGCCGGTTGGCGAGGTCAGCCGGAACTCCTGGCTGAAATTGCGCACGCTGGTCGGCGATTCATTGACGTTCAGGCGGTTGATCGGGACGCTGTCGACATCGGTGCCGCCAAAGGTCGATTTGAACGCGCGATAGGCGCTGATCGAGGTGAGGGTGAGGCCGCCGATCTGCGCGTCGACCTGGCCGGAAAAGCCATAGCTCCTGGTCGTCGTCGCGTTGCCGCCATCGATGCAGCCCTGTTGATTCTCCGGGCCGACGACCACGCCGCAGGCGGCCAGCCGCTGCGAGAGCAGGCTGCCCGGTGTCGATTGATAGACCGTCCACGGCGTGCCGCCCTTGCGGTCGAACTGGCTGTAATCTGCGCCGAGGTTGATCGTCAGCGCGTCTATCGGGTCCCATTTGAAGCGACCGCGCACGCTCTTCCCGGTGTTCCGGAAGTAGCTGCCGTCATAGCGGTTATACTGGGTCTCGGGCGCCTGGCTGTACGATCCCGCGACGCGGAGTGCTGCGTTGCCGGAAACTGGCACGTTGATCACCGCCCGGCCGATATAATTGTTGCGCGTGGCGATATCGGCATGGCCGATCACTTCCCATTTGTTGGGGTCGGGCGCGACGGTGGTGATGTTGACGACGCCGGCGGAGGAGTTGCGACCGAACAGCGTGCCCTGTGGCCCTTCGAGCACTTCGACCCGCGCGATATCGAACAACTGGGGCGGATTGGTCGATGTATTGGCGAGGGCAACGCCGTCCACCACGACACCGACCGATCCCTCGGCCGAGCGCGCGAACGAGATCGATCCGACGCCGCGGATGCTGAGGGCACCGAACGGCCCTGCGGAGTTGAGTGCGGGCGTGCTGCGTACCAGGTCGGTGACTTCGTTGATGTTCTGCTTGGTGATCTGGTCGCCGCCGATCACTGAAATACTGATCGGTACGTCGTGCAGACGTTCCTCGCGCTTGTTCGCGGTGACGATGATGTCGGCCATCGCGTCGTCCGCAACCGGGGTGGTCTGGTCTCCCGGCGTCGGCGATGCGGATTGCGCGAATGCCGGAACGGCGGCGTTTGCCAGGATGGTCGACGCAGCGAGAATGCCGAGCCTGTGCGAAACCTTCATCATCATCTCCCTGTCGGACGGTCGTTCGCCGTCTCCGGGCAGGGCCAATATCATTCAACTTACAAAACGTACATCCTTTTTGTTGAGTGATTCCGATTTTGCTGTATGGCTGCTCCATCAACGGGCGCAGACCCGATGCGAATGGGAGACGGAGATGACGGCGAGCATGGCGCGCGAATGGCAGGCTGACATGGCGTGGGAGCGCGGTTCATGACCCCGCGTGGAAAGCTGCCATTCGGGCAAAAGCTCGGCTATTCGGCCGGCCAGGTCGTCGACGGAATCGTCAGCCAGTCGCTCAGCATCTTCCTGCTCTTCTACGTGACCACGGTCTGCGGCCTCCCCGGCGGCCTCGCCGGAATCGCGCTGGCGACAGGTCTGATGGTCGACGCGGTGATGGATCCGCTGATCGGGTCGCTGTCGGACGGGTGGCGATCGAGAATGGGCCGGCGGCTTCCCTTCATGCTCGCGGGATTGCCGGCGGTGGCCCTGCTGTTCGTCGCGATCTTCACGCTGCCGACCGGTCTCGGCACCATGGCGCTGTTCGCGTGGCTGACCCTGTTGTCAGTGCTCCTGCGGATCGCGATGTCGCTGTTCATCCTGCCCTATTCGGCGGTCGGTGCCGAGCTGAGCGAAGACTATGTCGAGCGGTCGTCGATCATGGCCTGGCGCTGGGGCATCGGCATGCTCGGCACGCTGGTCGCGGTGGTGCTTGGCTTCGGGATATTCTTCGCAGGACCGGGCGGAACGGCGAATCACGGTGCCTATACGCCCTTCGCGATCACCCTCGCGGTGATCTTCGTGATCGGCGGGCTGATCTCGGGCCCGGTCGTTGGCCGGACGCTGGATCGCCAGTACCCGCCTGCGTTCGGCGAGGGCGGAATCCACACACGCGTGCTGCGCGAGCTGGGCGAAGTATTCCGCAATCGATCCTTCCGCGTGTTGTTCGGCAGCGCGCTGCTGTTCTTCTCGGCTCTCGGCACGCATGCGACGCTCGGCCTGCACACCAACACCTTTTTCTGGCACTTCACCTCGGCCCAGACCCAGATCGTGACGCTGGCGGTGTTTGCCGGCCTGTTGCTTGGCGCGCCGCTCGCCGGCCCACTCCTCAAGCGGCTGGAGAAGCGCACCGTCTTGCTGATCGGGCTGGTCGGGCTGGCGGTGTCCGAGACGGTGCCGGCCGGATTGCGGTTGCTTGGCCTGTTCCCGTTTCAGGGCACAATCTTGATGTGGGTGTTGTCGGGCATCGTGTTCGTCGGCGGTATCCTGATGGCGGCCGCCGCGATCGCCTTCGCGTCGATGATGGCCGACGCTGCGGACGAGCATGAACATCTGTTCGGCGCGCGGCGGGAGGGGCTTTATTATGCCGGCTGGGCCTTCGCCAGCAAGGCGGCGGCCGGGGTTGGCGCGCTGATCGCCGGCACCGTGCTTCAGATCATCCACTTTCCGACCGATCTCGCCGAGCATGGCGGGCTGGCGGCCAGGCTGCCCGACGGCATGATCCACTGGCTCGGCTTCTTCTACGGGCCGGGCGCAGGGCTGCTCTATCTCGGTGCGATCATCGCCACCTTCCTCTACCGACTCGATGCGAGCAGTCATGCCGGGATCATGCGGGATCTCACCGAGCGCCGCGCCGCGACGGTGGTGGCGATTCCATGACCGGTTCAGCGGGCAGCCCGCCGGCGGTCGGTGTCATCGGTTGCGGCATGGTCAGCCATGCCTATCTCGGCACCATCCTGCGGTCGGACGCGGTTCGGTTGAAGGCGGTTAGCAGCCGGACATTGGCCTCTGCCGCGGCACAGGCGTCGCGCTACCACTGTACGGCGATGACAACGGCCGACCTGCTCGCCGATCCGGAGATCGAGTTCGTCGTCAACCTGGCGCCGCCATTGGTCCATCATGCGATCGGCCGGGCCATCCTTGAGGCGGGCAAGCACCTCTACAGCGAGAAGCCGTTCGCAACCCGGCTCGAAGACGCCCGGGATCTGCTCGATCTCGCCGAACGGCGAGGTCTCAGCATCGCTTGCGCCCCCGACACCTTTCTTGGGGAGGGCAGCCAGCGCGCGCGGCGGCTGGTCGACCGGGGAGCGATTGGGTCGGTCATCGGCGGAAGCGTGGCGATGCTGTCGCGCGGCATGGAATCCTGGCACCCGAACCCGGCTTTCTTCTATCGGCGCGGCGGTGGGCCATTGCTCGATGTCGGGCCCTATTATGTGACTCAGCTGGTCAATCTGCTCGGCCCGGTAGCCGAGGTCGTCGCGATCGGCACTCGACCCCATGAGACACGCAAAGGCCGCGAAGGCGAGCCGATCCCTGTCGAGATTGCCACCAGCGTCAACGCTGCGTTGCTGTTCGAAAGCGGCGCCAATGTCGCGCTCAGCCTGTCCTGGGACGTCACCCGTCATCGCCGCGCGCCGATTGAGCTTTATGGCGACCAGGGTTCGCTCCAGGCACCGGATCCCAACGTCTTCAGCGGTGTGACGCGCACTAGCAAGGGCGGCGACTGGGCGGTGCATGGCGTTGAGTCGGCCGGACCGAAGATCGATTCCGCTGGTCTCGCCCGGGCCGTTCGACTGATCGGGCAGGGCGTTGATCCCGTCTCGGGCAGGCCGCTCGGCGCAGACTGTCTGCTCGCGGTCGGGGACAAGCGCGGAATCGGCCTGCTCGACCAGGTGGAGTCAGTGCGGCAGGATCGCCCGGCGCGCGCAAACGGCCAATTGGCTTACCACGTCCTCGAGGCACTTCTTGCGCTCGAAGCCTCGGCTGAAGGCATGGGTCGCGTTGCGATCGGGTCGCGCGTGACGCGCCCCGCGCCTCTGCCGGAGGCGGGCGATTGAGCACTGCCTGTTTCGTCGGCGTGGAGACTGGTGGCACCAAGACCGTTTGCCGGATCGATCGGGGTGGTGAAACCATCGCTGAGGAGCGCTGGACGACAACGACCGCGGAAGCGATGGCAGATGCGGTCGAAGCGCTGGTCGCGCGGTCAATGCCGCGTGCGGCATCTGTCGCGGGTATCGGTCTGGCTGCATTCGGGCCGCTCGTCGTCGCACGCGATTCACCCGATCGGGGCCTGATGCTCGAAACCTCCAAGCCCGGCTGGGCGGGGTCGAATCTGCGAGCCTCGCTTGCCGCCCGGCTTGGGGCGCCGACGCTGGTCGATACCGATGTCAGCGCTGCCGCTGTTGCGGAGCAGCGGCTGGGCGCGGGGCGTGGATGCGACAGCCTCGCCTATGTGACCATGGGCACAGGGATCGGTGGTGGACTGGCGATCGGCGGGCATTCGCTGGCCGGCGCGCTTCATCCCGAGATCGGCCATATCCGCCTGCGCCGTCGTGCGGATGATCGCGTGCCGAGCGCATGTCCCTTTCACGACGATTGCGCCGAAGGCCTGGCCGCCGGCCCGGCGATCCTGCGGCGCCTGGGTCCCGGCAGGCTGCTTGGCGACGACCCGGATACGCTCGATCTGGTCGCCGGGTATCTGGGCGCTTTGCTCGCGACGCTGGTTCTTGCCTGGTCGCCCGCCCGCATCGTGCTGGGCGGCGGCGTGATGGCGACCGTCGGCCTGCCCGAGGCGGCGGCCGGCTATATGCGTGCGGCACTTGGCGGTTACGGAGTCGGTCCGGCCGCACACGCACCCGATTTCCTGTGCCGCGCCGGGCTCGATCATGCCGGGCTTGAAGGCGCGATGATCATGGCACGCGAAGCTGGAGGATATTCATGACCGGAACTGCAATGCCGGAAGGGTTGCCCGACTGGGCGCTCGGCCCGTTCACTGCCCCGCAGCGTGTGCTCGAAGAACGCGGCGATGTCACTTTCTCCTGTCCGCTCTCCGCCGGTCCGATCGCCTGGGCGGCCAAGGATGCGTTCAATCCCGGCGCCGTCGTGCACGATGGGCGTATCTGCCTGTTGGTGCGCGGCGAGGATCATGTCGGACGTTATGCGGGAACGTCCCGGATCGGCCTTGCGACCAGCGCTGACGGTTATCATTTCGAGCTCGACCCGGAGCCGGTTCTCGCCCCCGGCAATGATCGCTGGCAGGCCTGGGAATGGCCGGGCGGGCTGGAGGACCCGCGCGTCGCCGTTTCACCCGATGGCGGCTATGTCTGTACCTACACGGCCTTCGACGGCAAGGTCGGCTGCCTGTTCGTCGCCACCTCGGACGATCTGCGCCGCTGGACCAAGCACGGTCCGGCCTTCGCGCAGACGCCCTATGTCCGTCGTCCGACCAAGGCCGGGTCGATCGTGACCGAGCTTCGCGACGGCAGGCTCGTCGCGGCCAGGGTCGATGGCCGATACTGGATGTATTGGGGCGAGGGCATCGTCTATGCGGCGACCTCGGACGACCTGATCCGCTGGACGCCGGTCGAGACGGATTCGTGCCCCGATCGCTATCTGACCTGGGATCCCGACGCGCGCGACGGGGAAGGGTGGTGGCAACTCGACCGGGTCGCGGTACCGCGCGCGTTGCAGCACATCGCAGGGCCACGGCGCGGTCGTTTCGATTCGATGCTGACGGAGCCCGGCCCGCCCGCGCTCCTGACGGAACGCGGCATCGTGCTGATCTATAATGGTGCCAATCACTATGCTGGGGGTGCGCCGGGGACGCCGCCGGGGGCGTATCAGCCGGGCCAGCTGCTGCTCGACTCCGCTGACCCGACCGCTGTGGTGGCGCGGCTTTCCGAGCCCTTCCTTCGAATCGATCCTGCCGAAGCGCACGGCCAGGTCGGCAATGTGTGCTTTGCCGAAGGACTGGTCGCTTTCGAGGGGCAATGGTGGCTCTATGTCGGCCTTGCTGACTCGCGCCTGGGCGTTTCCACCGCACCGATCAGGCAGGGGTAGACGAGGCCCCGACCGTCCTTGTTCCCGGTTGCCCCGATCGCGCGGCCTCACTATGGGATGGACTCATCCCCTCCAGGGGGATAGGTCATGCAAATGACCTCTTTCACAGATCTGCTCCAACAGGGCGCTGCGCACGCCTGGCTGTTCATCCCGACCGCGATCCTGCTCGGCGCTCTGCACGGGCTCGAACCGGGCCATTCCAAGACGATGATGGCAGCGTTCATTATCGCTGTGAGGGGGACCGTGAAGCAGGCCGTGCTGCTTGGCCTTTGCGCGACGCTCTCCCACACGGCCATCGTCTGGATCATCGCACTGGGCGGACTCTATCTGTGGCAGGGGCTCGCACCGGAAACGATCGAACCTTATCTTCAGGTCGGGTCTGCCGTCGTCATCATCGTGATGGGGATGTGGATGCTCTGGCGGACGCGCCGCGAGCAGAGTTTTTCGGCGATACACGATCATGCCCATGGCGATCATGGACATGACGAGCCGATCCGGATCGATACCGGGCACAGGGTTTTGCGGCTGGCAGTTTTCGAGGACGGCGTGCCCCCGCGATTTCGGATTACGGCTGAGCGTGGTGGCCTCTGGCCCGCAGGAGACGTGACCCTCGAAACCGAGCGGCCTGACGGGGCACGGGCGGCCTACAGCTTCGTCCAGCGGACTGGCTTCCTCGAGGCTCGCGAAGAGATTCCCAAGCCGCATGATTTTGTCGCGCGCCTACACCTGGCTCATGGCGATCATGGGCACAGCTACGACGTGGCGTTCGTCGAGCATCATCATGGCCATGATCCAATGCATGAAGGGTTGCGAGGTCTGGATCTGACCGCCGGCTACCAGGACGCCCATGAACTTGCTCATGCGGATGACATCCGCCGCCGCTTTTCCGATCAGTCAGTCACCACCGGGCAGATCGTTATTTTCGGTCTTACCGGTGGCCTGATTCCGTGCCCCGGCGCCATCACCGTCCTGCTGCTGTGCCTGCAGCTCAAGGCTTTCACTCTGGGCGCCGCCCTGGTGCTGTGCTTCAGCATCGGCCTCGCGCTGACCATGGTGACATCAGGGGTGATAGCAGCGATCAGCGTCAGGCAGGTTGCCCGGCGATTCAGCGGCTTTGGCGAGATCGTTCGAAAGGCGCCCTTCGTTTCGGGCGCTGTTATTGTGTTGATCGGTCTCTACCTTGGCGTCAACGGATGGCTTCATCTGCCGACGACATGACCAGGGAATTGTTATGAGCCATGCATCCAACCCGGACCTGCTCAATCGTCTGAAACGGGCGCAGGGCCATCTGGCCAAGATCATCACCATGATCGAGGAGCATCGGGACGGTCTGGAAACCGCCCAGCAACTCCAGGCGGTGGTCAGCGCGCTCGACAAGACCAAGACCCTGCTCGTGGCCGACCATATCGAGCATCATCTCGAGGACGTGGTCGGTCCCCTGTCGCGCGACGCACGCGAGAAGCTTTCCCGCCTGACCGATCTTGCCAAATATCTCTAGATCGTCTGGCGAGGACTGGCTGGCAGCGCCCGGTTGCTGACCGGACGCTGCCGTGGAGTCAG
>CZQE01000307.1_pt1 | contig 14858 bp, 13 predicted proteins | sample 734431 | NCBI WGS metagenome assembly CZQE01 (sample SAMEA3597869, study PRJEB11362) | hydrothermal vent metagenome | biome: marine hydrothermal vent biome; feature: marine hydrothermal vent; material: ocean water | place: Atlantic Ocean | collected 2010-09-19/2010-10-04
CGTCACTCCCAAGAAGAGACATGGGTTCATCCCTTGTAGCTGACTTCCTGCGCATCACGACAGCGGCGTTATATTGGAAAATCCGCGATTATGCCTCTGAACCGCTCTCTCACCGCGACGTAGTACTCCGCATTTCCGGATCGTAGACCAATTTACCGGAGCAACCCGGCACCGGCCCGCCGAATGATCGGTAAACGCACCCCTAACTATAATGCATCGCAGCAAATCTTCATTTTGGTTGTATTTCCGAATCAGCGAACAGAAACTGCCCCGTGTGGCATTTTGCTTCAGGCCTGTTATGGATGTTCATTGACATGTTCGCGCGGAAAAGGGGTGCAGGCAGGTTGGACGGGAACCCCCGCACACACTCAGCGAGCCCGGCGTGGCGCTTCACGCCCGGCTGGTCGGCAGGCGCGATATTGGCCCACACCCTGGGTACGGCCCACCAGGTGAGCGGCCAATCTCATGGACCTCAGGCGCTGGAGGAGTTCGAGCGATGACCCGAAGCATCTATCTTGTCGACGACGACGATGCTGTCCGTGCGTCCCTGCACAGCCTGTTGTCACTGCAGTCGGACCTGCTGGTCCGCAGCTTCCGCAGCGGCGACATGTTCCTGACCAGCGCGTCCGATCTCGATCCCGGCGTGCTCCTGCTCGATTTCCACATGCCCGGATCAAACGGGATCGACGTGCTCAACGCACTGCAGGACGCGGAGCCGAAGAAATATGCGTCAGTGATCCTGACCGGCGAGGGCAATGTCGGGCTGGCAGTTCAGGCGATGAAGGCGGGTGCGCTCGACTTCATCGAAAAGCCCTATGAGGCCGAGACGCTGCTGCGCACCGTCGACGCTGCCTTTTCCCGCCTGGCCCAGGACAGCGCCGCCGCCAATCATGCCGAACAGGCAAGGGCCAAGATCGACGGCCTCTCGCCGCGCGAGCGCGACGTGCTGATGGGCCTGATCGAGGGCCGCGCCAACAAGGTGATCGCCTATGAACTCGATATCAGCCCGCGCACCGTTGAGATCTATCGGGCCAACCTGATGACCAAGCTGGGCGTCAGGAGCCTGCCCGAGGCTTTGCGCATCGCCTTTGCGGCAGGGCTGATCCCGCAGCCCTGACAGATCGTCAGGCACGCGCCAGGCGCCACCGCGCCAGCGTTTCGGCCACGCCCGTCAGCGCCTGCCCGTGACGGACGATGCTGAGCGGGTCTCCGGCATCGCCCTCTTCGGTATCGTCGGCCAGCGCGATGACGCCACGCCAATGCCTGCTGGCGGCCACCGCCTGGAGCCGGCCGCCCAACGTCGCCTTGTCGATCACCAGAATCCGGGGCGCCGGCGCCACGCGGCGGATATAGGGATCTTCCGGATCGGCCTCGAGCGTGACGAGGCTCTCGCCCTGCAGCGACAGGCGCGCGGTCAGCGCGCTGCGCAGGCCGCCATCACGCACGATCAGGACAAGCAATTCCTTTGACGTCACGACAAAGCCGATCTCGATAGGTGCAATCCCCCGCCGCAAGGGTAATCGCGCCCGGTGGGGTCATCTGCTTGGGGAAACCACGTAACCGACGGCGGCGGCGCCTCGATGCGGCATCGATAGATGACGCAGGATGGTTACCCGAGGGTTGCCGGGGACTTATGTAGATTCCCGCATGGTCATGTCCGCCTTGCCTGTGGTCCGTATCGCGGACTAGTCTTGGCGCGGGCGCAGGCCTGGCCATGGCTGCGTCCGGCGGGAGTTGACGATGACCCGACTGCGCCTTTCGTGGTTTCGCCACGGCCCCGGCAGAAAACCGGCCGTCCTGCGGGACCGGTCCGTTGCCCGAAGGGCAGTCCGATGAGCGCGACGTCGCCGGGCAGCGTTCTGATCATCGACGATTCGCTGACGGTGCGCGCGATCATCGAGGAGATGCTGTCCGGCGACAGGGACCTGCGGGTCGTCGGATCGGCCGGCGATATCGATACTGCGCGCATGCTGATCCGCCAGCATCAGCCGAGCGTGATCACGCTTGACCTTGCGATGCCGGGAATCGGTGGCATGACCTTTCTGGACGAACTCGCAGCGGGCCCGCATGCGCCGGTGCTGGTCGTTTCCTCGCACACGAGGGATGGCAGCGACACCGCGCACGAAGCGGTCGCGCGCGGCGCCATCGCCTGTTTCGACAAGGCGCATCTCGTCAGCCACGCCAAGGACTTCCGGCGGGCACTCAAGAAATCGGCCAGATCGAAACCGCGTCAGCCTAGCCTGGCCGCCCCCTCTACCTGAGCGCAAGGGCAGTCCGGCACGATCAGTTCACAGGATGATGCGGAACAGCGCCCCGCCAATCCGACCATCGGCAATGTCAATCGAGCCGCCATGCGCCACCACGACCTGCCGCGCGAGATTCAGCCCGACCCCGGTGCCTTCCGCTCGCGTGGTGAAGAAAGGCAGGAAGATGTCGCGGCGCAGATTCCGCGGCACGCCCGTTCCACTGTCCTCGACCTCGATCCAGATACGCCCCGAAACGGCCGACAGCGACAACCGTACCCAGTGCGCGCCGCTGCCGCGATGCGCCGCCTGCGCCCCGTTGCGCAGCAGATTGATCAACACCTGCGCCAGCAGGTCGGGATCGGCATCGAGGACGATGTCCGGCTTGACCTCAACGACCAGCTGCACATCGTCCCATTCAGCCGCGAACAGCTTGGCCAGTTCAGCGACGAAAGGCGCGGCCTCGAACGGACGGCGGCGCAGCGCCGGCGCATGCGAGACCGCGCGATAGCTGTCGATGAAGCGACGCAACCCGTCTGCCCGGCGCGCGAGCGTCGTCACTGCGACGCGTGCATCCGGCACGTCAGGCGGCTCCGCATCGAGCAATGCCGCGGCGGTGCCGGCCAGCGAGGTCACCGGGGTAAGCGAGTTCAAGATCTCGTGGGTCAGCACACGAACCAGATCGGTCTGCGCCGCCATCTCGACCGTATCGAGCGTGCCCTGGACCGGTTCCACCGTCACCACGCGGATGCGCAGGCCGAGCCGCTCGAGCGACGCGGTTCGTACGATCGCACGCTGCGGCCCGCCGGGCATGCGCAGGATCAGCAATTCCTGCCGCGCCTCCCCATCGTCGGCAAGTCGCGACGCGAAGGTCGCCCCATAGACAGCGTAATCCTCAGGCCGGACACCCTGGTGCCGCCCGAACAGCCGTCGCGCAGCCTTGTTGGCCGGCGTTGCGCCGTGCGTGGCATCGACCGTCAGCAGCGCGACCGGCATGTCGTCGACCAGCGCCTCGAGGTAGCGCATCTCCCGCGCCGACCGGTCGCGCTCGTCCTGCAGCCCGCGCATCGCGGCATCGAGCGCCCTGCCCAGTTCGCCGAAACCGGCACCGCCGCGCCCGTCGAAACGGGCGGCGAAATCCTTGCTGTTCAGCGCCTCGACGAAGCGCGCGACGGTGCGGTTGGTGCGGTCGACATGATGCCACAGGCCCCTCGCGGCGAAGAGCACGATCAGCCCGGCGACGATCCGCGTCGCGCCGAGCCCTTCCACCTCGCAGGACCAGATGAATCCGGCGAGCGCCACGAGCAACGCCCCGATCCAGAGCCCGAGGACGAGCGTGAAACGCCGGTCAAAGCCCATGTTTCTCCATCCGCCGATACAGCGCCGCGCGCGACAGGCCGAGCTCGGTTGCCGCCATCGAGATATTGTAGCCGTGCTTCTTCAGCGCTTCCTCGACCAGCCGGCGCTCGACCTTCTCCAGATTGAGCTCGGACGCAGCCGGCGTGACCACCGCGTCGGGCGCGACACGCGGCGCCGAGGCGCCGAGCGGGAAGTCCTCCGCCTCGAGCGGCGCATCGCCCGCCAGGATCACGGCGCGCTCGATCGCATGGCGCAATGCGCGGACATTGCCCGGCCAGTCATGCGCGGCGAGCGCAGCCCGGGCCCCGGCAGTGATCTCGGGCGCCGGCCGGTTGTAGCGCCGGGCATAGTGGTCGAGGAAATGGCTGACCAGCGCGGCCACGTCCTCACGCCGCTCCCGCAGCGGCGGCAGCTCGATCTCCACGGTGTTGAGCCGGAAGAGAAGATCCTGCCGGAAATGCCGGTCGTCGCGCAGCATCTGCGGCGTCATATTGGTCGCCGCGATCACCCGGATATCGACCGGAATCGGCCGGTTGGCGCCGACCGGCGTGACCTGGCGCTGCTCGAGCACGGTCAGCAGCTTCGGCTGGAGATGGAGCGGCAGGTTGCCGATCTCGTCGAGGAACAGGGTGCCGCCGTCGGCCGCCTGAATTCGGCCGATGCGATCAGCGCGCGCATCAGTGAAGGCACCCTTCACGTGACCGAACAGCTCGGAATCGATCAGTTCAGTGGCGATCGCGCCGAGATCGACCGTCAGCATCGGCTGGGGCGCCCGCAGCGACTTGGCGTGCAGCTCGCGCGCGACGATCTCCTTGCCGGTGCCGTTCTCGCCGAGCACCAGCACGTTCGCCTCGGTCGGCGCGGCGCGGGAAATCAGCGAATGGACGCGCGCCATCGCCGGCGACTGGCCGATCAGCGGGGTATTGGTGCCGGGCTTCGTATCAGTGATCGCCACCACGCGCGCCTTTTCCACCGCAACCGCGCGGCGCGAGCGGCGAAGCGACGCAGCGGTGCGCACGGTCGCGAGCAGGCGTTCGTTCGACCAGGGCTTGGACACGAAATCGGTCGCCCCGCGCTTCATCGCCTCCACCGCGATGTTCACGCCGGCATGCGCGGTGATCATCACCACCACCAGATCCGGGTCGATCGCGAGCAACCGATCGAGCCAAGCAAGTCCTTCCGCCGCATCAGTCGCCCCGCGCGCGAAATTGGCGTCGAGCAGCACGACATCGGCCGACCGGCCGGCGATCGCAGTGATCGCCTCGTCCGGCGCGCGCGCGGTCACCACCTCATTGAACAGGCCGCGCAGCAACAGCCGCGCGGCGGTCAATATATCCTCGTCGTCGTCAACCACGACGCAGAGATCGAATTCCGCCGATTTCCCCATTGACCGCTCCCGTACAATCCGCGTGCGAAATCGGACAGTCAAATTCCGTGCCAGGATTGTCCCCCGGAGACGAAAGCCCGCAAATCCGCCGATTTCCGTATCTGGCACGCCTCATGCTGAACGGAGGATTGCCAACCGGCACTACCCAAGGAGATCGACGATGAAACTGACCCTGAAGCCGCAAATCCTGAGCGCAATCGCCGCAATGGCAATCACCGCCTGCCTGACCTTCGCTTCCTCCGCGCCGGTCGTCACGGTCGCCTCGCTCGTCGCCGGCCAGACCGCGTGATCGGGATTCGCGTCCGGTTCCGGACGTCACTGTCCGGAACCGGACACTGGATCAAGGGCTGACTCGTGACCTTTCCTGAGACCAAGGCTGGCACGCCGCTTGCTGAGCATGACCCCAACAGGGGAGTGAAGATGAGTGTCGTACACATGAAGGGGGACCAGCCGGGCGACCGTCCGGTGACGGGCAGCGGGATGGATCGGGTCGTCGAGACGCGCAAGCTGTCCAGGCGGACCAAGATCATGATCGGTGCCGGGACGCTGCTGGTCGCAGCCGTGCTTTTCTGGTTTCTCGCGCCGCGCGCCGGCTCGCAGACCGTTGCTGCCGACCGGCTGACGATCTCGCCCGTCAGGACCGGGAAGTTCGAGGATTTCATTCCGCTCCGCGCCCGCGTCACCCCGCTCCTCACCGTCTATCTCGATGCGATCGAGGGCGGCCGGGTCGAGAAGGTGATCGCCGAGGACGGCGCCAGCCTCGCCAAGGGCGAACTGATCGTCGAGCTGTCCAATGCCGAGCTCCAGCTCTCCACGCTCGCCCGCCAGACGGAGGTCGAGCAGCAGATCAACAATATGCGCAGCCAGGAACTTGCCCTGGCCCAGACCCGCCTCGCCAACGAGCGTTCGATGATCGATGCCGATCTCGCCGCGACCAAGGCGCGCCGCCAATATGAGCGCGAGGAACCGCTTGCCGCACGCGGCTTCGTTTCGGGCAAGCAGTTCAACGATACCCGCGACGACTATCTCTCCACGCAGAAACGCATGGAAGCCGTCCGCCGCAGCCAGGCGACCGACGAAAAGCTCCAGGGCAGTCAGCTCGCCCAGCAGCGCGCTTCCGCCGCGTCGATGCAGTCGAGCCTGAGCCTCGCCCGTGCCAATCTCGACGCGCTCAACCTGCGTGCGCCCGTCGCCGGCCAGCTTTCCGGCTTCTCGATCCAGGTCGGCCAGTCACTCAAGCCCGGCGAGCGGATCGGCCAGATCGACAGCCCGGGCCGCAACAAGCTGATGGCCGGCGTCGACGAATTCTATCTCGGCCGAGTCCAACTCGGCCAGAAAGCCAGCATCGACTGGAACGGCAAGAGCTTCGCCGCCAGGGTGACCAAGATCTATCCGCAGGTGCAGAACGGCCAGTTCCAGGTCGACCTGCAGTTCCTCGGCACCGAGCCGGCCAACATCCAGCGCGGCCAGACGCTTCAGGCCAAGCTGACACTGGGCGATCCCGCCCCGGCGCGGCTGATCCCCGCCGGCGCCTTCTACAACGAGACCGGCGGCAACTGGGTATTCGTGGTGTCGCCCGATGGCGGCAGCGCGATGAAGCGCCCGGTCCGGCTCGGTCGCCGCAACCCCGATTCGATCGAGGTGCTCGAAGGGCTCGACCCAGGCGAGCACGTCATCACCTCCCCCTATACCGGTTTCGCCGACAAGGACCGGCTCGACCTGACGGCCAAAGGAAAGGACTGACCTTATGCTTGAGATGCGCGCGCTTTCACGGGCCTACCGCTCCGATACGATCGAGACGACCGCGCTCGACGCGATCGACCTTGAAATCGCCAACGGCGAGTTCGTCGCAGTGATGGGCCCGTCGGGCTGCGGCAAATCGACCTTGCTCAACCTGATGGGCATGCTCGATTCGCCAACGAGCGGCTCCTATGTGTTCAACGGCCAGGAGGTTGCCGGTCTCGGCGAGGGCAGGCTGGCCGAGGTGCGCAAGGCGAATATCGGCTTCATCTTCCAGAGCTTCAACCTGGTCGACGAGCTGTCGGTGCGCGAGAATATCGAGCTGGCGCTGCTGTATCACGACGTGTCCGCCGCCGAGCGCAAGCGCCGCACCGATGTGGTGATGGACCGCGTCGGCATCGCTCACCGCGCCCGCCATCGGCCAAGCCAGCTTTCGGGCGGCCAGCAGCAGCGAGTCGCCGTGGCCCGCGCGCTGGTCGCCGAGCCCAAGCTGATCCTCGCCGACGAGCCGACGGGCAACCTCGACACCAATCATGGCGACGAGGTGATGCGCATGCTCCAGCAACTGAACGCCGAAGGATCGACCATCGTGATGGTCACCCATTCCCCAGCGCATGCCGACTATGCCAGCCGCGTCGTCAACATGCTCGATGGCCGGATCCTGCAGCAGCATCGCCGCGCCGCCTGAACGACCCAGAATCCGGAGACCCGCCATGTGGCGCAACTACCTGACCGTCGGCATCCGAGCGCTTGCCAAGAACCGCGCCTATGCCTTCATCAACATCGCGGGCCTCGCGCTCGGCATCGCGGCATGCCTGCTGATCCTCGGCTTCGTGCGCTACGAATTCAGCTACGATAGCTGGCTGCCCAATGTCGACCGCACCTTCGAGCTGCAGGATTTCTATCAGCCCACGGAGTCCGGCGGCCAGGAGATGAAGCTTCAGGTGACGAGCTATGCCGCCGGCGTCGCGCTGAAGAAGGATTTCCCCCAGATCGAGCGTGCGATCTATGTGAAGGGCACCGGCGCCGTCGTGCTCAAGGACGGCCAGCCCTCGACGGTCCAGGATACGCTCCTTGCCGACGGCCCGCTGTTCAGCGTGGTGGAGGTGCCTTTCATTCATGGCGACCCTGCACATGCGCTCGACGACCCGCATTCGATGGCGCTGAGCGAAACCCAGGCCAGGATCCTGTTCGGCAACGGCAACCCGGTCGGCCGTACGGCGACCCTGATGTTCGGCGATGTCACCGCCGACTACCGCGTGACGGGCGTGTACAAGGACATGCCCAGGAACACCTCGCTCGCGATGAACATGGTCGTGCGCTTCGATCCCCAGGCCTTTTTCGCCAAGTCCCCGTTCGTGCTCACAAGCTGGAACAGCCAGGCCGGCAACTATCTCGTCCGCCTGAAGCCCGGTGTCGACGTGAACACGATCAACGCCGCGCTGCCCGCCTGGGAAAAGCGCAACATTCCCGACGAGGACAATGGCACGCGCAAGCAGAATGCAGGCGACAACCAGGACTGGAAGCTCGTCAACCTCCGCGACATCCATCTCGGCGAGGCACAGATGGCCACGATGCGGCCGGGCAATGACAAGACGACGATCATCACCTTCGCCATCGTCGCGCTGCTGATCATGGCCATGGCGTGCGTCAACTTCACCAACCTCGCCACCGCCCGTGCCACCCAGCGCGCCCGGGAAGTCGCGCTGCGCAAGGTGCTCGGCGCGACACGCCAGCAGCTCATCACCCAGTTCATCGGTGAATCGATCCTGCTCGCGGCGATCGCGATGCTGGTGGCGCTGGCCGTGGTGGAGATCACCCTGCCCGGCCTCAACGCCTTCCTGAAGGCAGACATCTCGCTGCGCTATTTCGCGCTCGACGGACTGATATTCCCGGTGATCGGCCTCACCCTGCTCGTCGGGCTGGCGGGTGGCGTCTATCCAGCGCTCGTCCTGTCGCGCTTCGAACCGGCGCGCGTGCTGAAGGCCAACAAGTCCGCCGCCGACGCCGAAGGCTCCGGGCGGCTGCGCAATGTCCTGGTGATCGGCCAGTTCGCCGTGTCGATCGGGCTGATCATCTGCACCTCGATCGTCTATGCCCAGACCGTTTACGCACGCACCAGCGACGCCGGATACAAGCGGGACGGGCTGATCCAGATCGGCGGCGTCGGCCGGCCCCAGGCGGAAGCCGTGGCCCGGCCGCTGATGGAGGAGATGAGGCGAATTCCGGGCGTCACCGCCGTCGCCCGCTCGACCATCTCGGTCAATGGCGGCAACAATGCGGTGACCTCGGTCAGCCTTCCGGGCAGCCCGAATCCGGTCGCGCTCGGCGTGTACGGGGCCGATCCGGATTTCTTCAAGGCGATGGGCATCAGGCTGATCGCCGGCCGCACCTTCTCCGAGACCCAGCCTCGCGACGACGCGACCACACCTCAGCCGGCCCAGCCCGAGGCTGAGCGTGCACTGGTTCAGCGCGGGCTGAATGTCATCCTGAGCGAGGAAGCTGCGCATCGGCTCGGCTTCGCCCAGGCGGAGACGGCGCTCGGCAAGACGGTCATGACCAGTATAGTCGACGCCGAATATGGCCTGGTGCCGTCGACCGTGATCGGCATCGTCGCCGATGCCCGGTATCGCTCAGCGCGCGACCCGTTGCAGCCGATGTTCTATTTCTACCAGACCAACGGCTACAACAGCATGGCAGTCCGCTTCCAGGGTGTCGAACCCAAGCTGGCCTATGACCAGGTCGCCGCAGCGTGGAAGCGCCAGGTGCCCGACGTGCCGTTCGACGCCAAGTTCGTCGACGATATCGTGCGCGATCTCTACAATGCCGACGAGGCGCGGGCCAAGCTGTTCGGCGCCTTCGCGATCCTTGCGGTGGTGATCGGATGCCTCGGCCTGTTCGGCCTCGCTTCCTTCACCGCTGAGCGGCGCACCAAGGAGATCGGCATCCGCAAGGTGCTGGGAGCCCGTACCGGCGACATCCTGCGGCTGCTGGTGTGGCAGTTCAGCCAGCCGGTGCTGATCGCGAACCTGATCGCCTGGCCGATCGCCTGGTGGGTGATGCGCGGGTGGCTCAACGGGTTCGAGAGCCGGATCTCGCTGACTCCGGTGCCGTTCCTGGTGGCCGGCCTGCTCGCGGTGATGATCGCGATCGGAACCATCTCGGCCCATGCCTGGCGCGTCGCGCGCACCAGCCCGATCCGCGCGCTGCGCTACGAATGACGGGACGTCGCGGCAGGCTCTTTCCTCGGCCTGCCGCGGCACATGTCGGGAAGATCAACCGGGATCGGAGCGCCAGGTCAGAGCGAAGCGACGAACCCCGCCACGAACCGTACGAGCCTGGCGCGCACGGCATCGTCGATCAGGTTGCCCTCGCCGTCGAACGCCTGGCCGGCGCCCGAGACCATAAGCTTCTGGCCGCTCCACAGCTCGGCGCCGAGCGTTCGCAGCGTCGGCAACCAGCCATTCTGCGACAGGATCGTCCCGAAATTGCCAGGCGAGGCACCGATCAGCGCGACAGGCTTACCGCCAAACACGCGGGGGATGTCGGAGGCCGGGCGGGACATCCAGTCGATCGCGTTCTTGAACACACCGGGCACGCCGTTGTTGTACTCAGGCGTGACGAGCAGCAACCCGTCGGCTTCGGCCACCGCATCCTTCAGCACGGCGACGGCGGCGGGAATTCCCTCCGCCGCCTCGACATCGCCATTGTAGAGCGGGACACCGGCGATCGTATGGATCGCCAGTTCGTGGCCCTCCGGCATCGCCTCCCGCGCAGCCCGCAACAGGCCGGCATTATAGGAATGCCGCCTCAGGCTTCCCGAAATGCCGACCAGCCGCACGCCCATCAGCGCTTGCCGTCGACGAGGCGCTCGATCCCGAGCGGGTTGGCCTGCTTCAGCGCTGCCGGGAGCAGATCGTCGGGCAGGTCCTGGTAGGAAACAGGACGCAGGAAGCGATCGATCGCCTTGCTGCCGACCGAGGTCGAGCGGCCGTCGGCAGTCGACGGATAGGGCCCGCCATGGACCATGGCATGCGCCACTTCGACGCCGGTGCCGAAGCCGTTGACCAGGATCCGGCCGACCTTGCGCTCAAGATGCGGGATCAGCTTCGCCGCCTCGGGATGATCAGCCTCGACGATGTGGATCGCCCCGGTAAGCTGGCCCTCGAGATGATCGACGACATTGGTCACCGTCTCCAGGTCGGCGCAGCGCACGATCAGCGACGCGGCACCGAAGATTTCGTCCTGCAGCTCGTGATGAGCCAGGAAATCCTCGGCGCTGGTCTGGAACAGGCCGGCCTGGCCCTGGCAGTGATGTCCGGCCTTGCCGCGCGCGACCGTCTCGACGGTATTGTGGCTGCCGATCGCCTCGACGCCCGTCTGATAGGCCTTGGCGATGCCCGGGGTGAGCATCGTCGCCGCCGGCATGTCGCCCAGCGCCGCCGCCGCCGCCGCGACGAAGGTGTCGAGATCGGGACCGTCGATGCCGAGGATCAGGCCGGGGTTGGTGCAGAACTGCCCGGCGCCCAGCGTCAGCGAGCCGACGAACGCCTTCGCAGTGGCCTCCGCCTTCGCCGCCAGCGCGTTCGGGAACAGGATGACCGGGTTGATCGAGCTCATCTCGGCATAGACCGGGATCGGCTCGGGACGGTTCTGCGCGATCTTCATCAGCGCGGTGCCGCCGCCACGCGAGCCGGTGAAGCCGGCCGCCTTGATGCGCGCGTCGGCAACCAGGCCCTGGCCGATGGTGCGGCCGGAATCGAACAACAGCGAGAAGACGCCTTCGGGCAGGCCGCAATCGGCGACGGCTTTCTGCACCGCGCGGCCGACCAGTTCGGAGGTGCCGGGATGCGCGCTGTGCGCCTTGGCAACGACCGGGCAGCCAGCGGCGAGCGCCGAGGCGGTGTCGCCGCCCGCAACCGAGAAAGCGAGCGGGAAGTTGGACGCGCCGAACACGGCAACCGGGCCGACCGGGATGTTGCGCAGCCGCAGGTCGGGTTTCGGCGCCGGGGTCCGCGCCGGATCGGCATGGTCGATGCGCACATCGAGATAATGGCCGTCGCGCACGACCTGGGCGAACAGGCGGAGCTGGCCGCACGTCCGGCCACGCTCGCCCTCCAGGCGGCCGCGCGGCAGGCCGCTCTCGGCCATGGCGCGCTCGATCAGCTCGTCGCCGATCGCCATGATGTTGTCGGCGATGGTCTCCAGGAAGGTGGCGCGATCCTCGGGGGCGGTCTCGCGATAGGTGTCGAACGCTGCGTCGGCGAGGGCGCAGGCGGCATCGAGATCCTCAAGCGTGGCGCCGCCGAATGCGGGCTCCATCGGCTCGCCGGTCTCGGCCTGGACAGCGCGAATCTCGCCCTGGGTGCCGCGCACGGCGCGCGCGCCGATGAACATTTCGCCGTTGATCGTCATGCTGATCTCCTTGGCCGCTCGCGCGGTCGGTTAGGGGTGTAGGTAATCACGGTTTCGGCGCGTGCGAGGGGCGATGAAGCCCCGACCGGGCAACGCCGATGAATTCTGCGCCGCGACCAGACACGGCGAGGCAGGTCTGTGCCGCCGCCGGTGTCGCGGTGTCAAAGCCCTTGTTCGACGCGGCGGCGCGACCGGATGTCACTTGAACAATGCCAGCGGAACGGCGTCGCCCATCGCGCGGTGGCCGGCGGCGCCGGGATGCAGATGGTCGCCCTTGTCGACATCGGCGCGCATCCGCATCGGATTGGCCGGATCGCGCATCACCGCGTCGAAATCGACCACGGCATCGAAATTGCCGGGCGCGCGGATCCATGCGTTGATCGCCTGCCGATCGGCCTCGTTCTGCGCATCCGGGTGATAATAATCATTGCCGCCATAGGGCAGGATCGTTCCGCCGATCACCTTGATACGGGCCGCGCGGGCACGCTGGACGATCTGCCGATAGGCGCCGATGATCCGGCGGACGAGCGCTGCATGCGCCTCCGGGGTCTGAGGGGCGTCGCGCGTAAAGGTGCCGAGATCGTTCACGCCCTCGAGCACGATCAGATACCGAACGCCGGCCTGGCCCAGCACGTCGCGGTCGAAACGCGCCAGCGCGTTGGGACCAAGCCCGTCGAGCAGCAGCCGGCCGCCGCCGATGCCATGGTTAAGCACCGAGACGTTGCGCGTGGCGGGCGAGGCCTGGAGCCGGTCGGCCAGTCGATCAGGCCAGCGATCATTGCCGTTGGTGGTCGAGCCGTTGCCGTCAGTGATCGAATCGCCCAGCGTCACGATCGCGCGGCCATCGGCCCTGGCCATGACCTCGACCCCGGCGATCTGGTACCAATGCTCGACCGTCTTCGCGCCGGCCAGTTCGATATCCGCCACCTTGTTGCCATGGACGATATAGGAGGTGGCGCGCGACCCGGGATGGCTTGTCTGGCGCGCGGGCGCATCGGGCAGATGCAGGGTGATCGCCACGCTGGCCAGCGCCCGCACCGGCAACCGAACGGGATCGGACAGATAGCTGGCGCCGGCCGGGATGGTCACCTCGGCCGCGCCGTCGAAGGTCAGCACCCGGTCGCTCGCGAGATCGATCTTCGATGACGCGCCGCCCGCCGACAGCGCGACATGCGCGGCATCGATACGCAGCGGTTCAGTGCCGAAAGCGTTCGACAGCATCACCCGGACCTGTGGTCCCCCGGCGCTGACCCGAACCACCTGGCGCAGCGTCGCGTCCCTGAGATCGGCGTCCGGCAGCGCATTGTTCGGTTCGGGAATCTGTTGCGACGAGGCCCAACTCCGCAGCCAGGTTTCGCGCGGCGCCGGCGCCGCCGAGCCGGCCGCCGCCACGCACAGCAAGGATGCGGCGATCGTGCGCGTGATCATGCTCATCGACCAATCTCTCCTATCGTGCCGGCGCCGCAGCCAGCGCGGCCGCGACCGCCGTGCGAAGCGGCCTTGGCTCATAGTTCATGCCGTACGGGCAGCAGCGCTTCGCCAGCCCATCGGGACGCGGCGTCAGGCCCTGCAGCCAGCTATATTTGTCGGAGATTCCCCAGAACAGCACGGTATCGAGCTGCGGATAGGCGAGCAGGGAGTCGAGAAAGGCCCTGGCATAATCCGCCACGGCGCGGTCGCGGATCGCGACGTCGGCCGGCAGCAGCTTGTCGTTCACGTCCATCTCGGTGACGACCAGCTTCAGCCCCATGCCGGTCACCGAGTCGAGGAAGTCGTGCCACGCCTTTTCATCGCGAGTACCGAACGGGGCACCGGCGCCCTGCCCCGGCGCGCCGATATGCGACTGGATGCCCAGCGCATCGACTGGGGTGCCACGCTTCTTCAGCGCTTCGAGCAGCTTGAGCACGCCGCTGCGATGCAGGTCGTTGCCCGGCTCCCAGCTCATATAGTCGTTATAGACAAGCTGCATGCCCGGCGCCGCCGCACGGGCGGTGCGGAAGGCGAGATCGATGACATTCTCCGCGCCAAGCGGCGCGGTCAGCACGGTCTCGCGCAGGTCGCCGGTCTTCTCGTTGACCGCCTCGTTGACCACGTCGAAGCTCGGCAGCACCCCAGCATAGCGGCCAGCCACGGTCGAGACATGCTCTGTCAGCAGGCGTTCCGCCTCGGCGCGCGGGTTGGGGCCGAAATCATGCTCGACCAGCCATTGCGGGTAGCGTTCGGTCTTCTGCCACAACAGGGTATGCCCGCGCACGCCGAGCCCGACCGATGTCGCCCAGGCGATCAGCGCATCGGCGGCACGGAAATCGAAGCTCTTCGCGTCCGGGCGGACCGCCTGCCATTTCAGCTCGTTCTCGGGCACGATCAGCCCGCATTGCGCCACCACCAGCGCACGATAGCGGGGATCGCGCAGGCCCTTGCCGCCCAGGCAGGTCCCGAAGCGGACACCTCGCGGCTTGCCGATCGCGTCGAGCCCAGGCGACGCGGCCAGCGCACTGCCCGGCACGAGCAGGGCAGCGGCCGCCGCCGCGCCGATCGCCTCACGCCGTGTCAGGTCGGTCATGCAAAGGCCTCCACCGTGGCGCGCGCGCCGGTCGCGGCGAGCGCCGCCAGATGCCGCGCGAGCGTGGTGCGGAACACCGTGTCGGCCGCGAGCCCGGACGGGAAGATCGCATCGATCGACAACAGCGCGGTCACCTGCGCCCCAGCATCCG
>CZQE01000066.1_pt1 | contig 14718 bp, 16 predicted proteins | sample 734431 | NCBI WGS metagenome assembly CZQE01 (sample SAMEA3597869, study PRJEB11362) | hydrothermal vent metagenome | biome: marine hydrothermal vent biome; feature: marine hydrothermal vent; material: ocean water | place: Atlantic Ocean | collected 2010-09-19/2010-10-04
CAAATCCCCGCAACAGCAGTGCGCCGTCGACAATGGCTTCGCTCGACGGCTCCTCCGCGAGAAGGTGATCGAACAGATCAGCCATCCGCCGACTTCCTGATCGAAGGGTGCAGAACGGGCCGATAGCCCGCAGCGAGCGCTCGAAAGGTCGATGGCGGCGTGAGCATCGCCGCGGCCTGGGTGATTGCCTCGGGTCCGGCGTAGCCGTCCCTTGTCCAGCGATATGCGTGGCCCTGGTACATCGCGAATGCCGCGCCGTTCGCGGCGATCATCGTCCCGTCGGGAAGCTCGGGCTGCGCTCTCGGGATTGGATGAAGGCGCTTGTGTCCGCGTTCGACCCGTTCATGATGGAGCACGGCATCGATGTGGATCGCCGAAACGCGCTCCCCGCCAGCGGCCGTTGACCACGCATCGCGGAATCGCTCGGCATCCGTCCGCCGGCACAGGAAGCAGGGCCTATGGCCCGCGGCGAGGGCAACCGCCTCGTCGAGGAAGAAGAGTTCGGTCCAACTCCTGGCCGCCATCACGTCGCGGCGACGGCCCTGATAGTCACAGGTGCAGATCAGCCAGGATTTGCTCGCCCAACGCCGGCGCAACAATGTCCTGGACTGGGGATCGTGGATGATCCCGCGATTACCGGTGAACAGGCCGCGCTGGGGGATCGCGACAATCTCGGCAAAGGGGGTGACGCGGTTCTGGAGTGCCATGGTGGCTATTCCAGTACATTCCCGCGCGCACATGCGGAATGCGCCGGAGATACAAGGCGGCGACCGCGCGATGCGGCGACCAGGCGAGGCCGATCTCGCGCAGTTCGCGGGGCTTTGGCTGCGCATCGAGCGATTTGAGCACACGATAGCCTTCCCGAATGCCGAAGTCGTCGGCGGGCAGAATATCGCGACGCTCGAGCGAGTACATCAGCAGCATCTCCACGGTCCAATGTCCGACGCTCTTGATCGAGGCGAGCCGGGCGACAGGAGCCTCATCGCCCATCACGGCCGCCACCTCCCGCACCTGTTGGATCTGCCGCGACCGAGTAGAGGTGCCGCCCGTGACCGCGCTCGTAGGAACCAAGCGCCCGATTTTATCATAAGTCACAGGGCGATCCAGCTACCGCGTGAGCGCGAACAGTTCTGGCTGGAGTGGTTCGGCGAATGCCGCGCGCGCCTCGAGCGCGGCGCTGACCGCCTGCCGGTAATGGATCGTGCCATGGCGTTCGGCCTCGGTGAAGTCGACCGGTGCCCATTCCTCGCCCGGATAGCAGGTGTCATAGATCGCGCGCGCGGCCGCGCGCAGCCGCACGTCGTGCTGCACTTTCCGTCTCCATCGATATCGAATCGCCGCCACTTCCGGCGAGCGATGAGAATTAGAACATAATGTGAACGTTGAGGCAAGCGGCGTTGGGGTCGATTTCGCCCTACGGCAAATCCGACCCTGCCGGGTGCCGCTGGCCGGGGCCATCGATTGCGCACCACGCGGCGCATCGGCGCGCCGCACAGCAAGGTGCCGCCCATGACCGACCCAACCGATGAAGCTGCCGTTGCCCGCGCCGCCCGCGCGCGGGGCGGCACGCCGTTTCTGACGCCCGAGCAGGCGGCCTATTATCTCGGCCTCTCGGTGCGCACGTTGCAGGGCTATCGCAGCGACGGGAGCGGTCCGCGCTATCGCCGGCACAGCCGTCACGTCCGCTATCATATCGACGATCTGGACGCCTGGTCGCAGCGTCTGGGGGAGGCAGGCGATCATGAATGACGCCCTTCGCACCTTCGGCGAAGCGCTGCGCCGCGATCGCACTCGCCGCCGCAAGCTGTGCCGTCGTGCCGGCGCGCTGGCGGCGCTGGTCACCGCCCTCGGCCTCACCATCGCTTTCCGCCCAGCACCGCGGCTCCTCTGGAATGCCAGCACCAGCGCGCCGATCGGCCTTTGGTCGGTCGCGCCGAACAGGCCGCTCAAGCGCGGTGATATGGTGGTCGCGCGCCTCGCGGAACCGTGGCGCGAGCTCGCCGCACGGCGGCGATACCTTCCCGCCAACGTACCGTTGATCAAGCGGATCGCTGCCGAACCGGGCGACCGGATTTGCGCGGTCGGTGCCGACATATTGGTGAACGGCGTGCGGCTCGCCCGGCGACTGCCGCGCGATCGGGTAGGGCGGTTGATGCCGGCCTGGCACGGTTGTCGTGTGCTGCGCGACGGCGCGATGCTCCTCCTGACAGATGATCCGATGTCGTTCGACGGCCGTTACTTCGGGCCGACCGCCGCGAACGCGGTGATCGGCAAGGCGACGCCGATATGGCTCCGCTGAAGACGATCGCGGTTGCCGCGTTGCTCGCCATCACATCGCCCGCCAATGCCGAAACCGTCATCGACTGGCGGCCCTATACGGCGGAAGCATCGCGCCGATTCGGTATGCCGGTCGCCTGGATCGAGCGCGTGATGCAGGCCGAGAGCGCTGGACGAACCCGGCTTGGTGGCCGCCCGATCGTCAGCCGTGCAGGCGCGATGGGATTGATGCAATTGATGCCGGATACCTGGAACGTAATGCGCGCCATGCTCGGGCTCGGACGAGACCCGTTCGATCCGCACGACAATATCATCGCCGGATCCGCCTATCTCCGGCTGATGTACGATCGGTTCGGCTATCCCGGCATGTTCGCCGCCTATAACGCCGGACCGGGACGCTATGCCGCTTATGTGACCCGAGGCAGGCGGCTGCCCGGCGAAACAATGGTCTATCTGGCGGCTGTCACCGGCGGACCGGCAACTGCGTCGGCGAAGCTTCCCGAAACACCTCCGCAGACCCTGTTCATCCCGCTGAATGCCGACCCAAGGAGGGCAGATTCGGCACGTGGGACGGAGCGATCCAGCGGGATATTTGCGATTCGCGGTTCCCGCTGAACGCCGGCGCCAAACGGGGGTGGCGTGACGTCACGTTGCCGCTACCCGCAGGCGCACTCCAATTGCGGGCATTCGATTGCGAAGGTCGGGATCCCATCGGAGCCTTCGATTCGGCTGACAATGGCGGATGCCAGACAGCCGGCTTTTGACGATACGCTTCCGAAAGTGGCCGCCTACAAATGCCGCGCTTCTTCGGGCTCGTTCTGCCAGGCGTTGTTGAGACCATCGGCGCAACGCATGGGTGCATCCAGCAGGTTTTGCGGCGAAAGGTCATCCAGCGCAGCGACATGCACCATGACGAACCTGCCGCCCAACATCGGCATATTGCCATCGTTGTGAGTGGCGATCCCACATCGCTTGCAGAAACGATGGTGCTGCTCGCCCCAGTCACCTGAGCTTCCATAATCGCCAAGGGCATCGGTGCCAGTCAGAAGCCGGAAATTGCCGGGTTCCATCGGAGCGGTTTTCCACATCCGCTGCTTCCAGCAAAAAGTGCAGTTGCACTTGCCCGTGCCATTGGCGAGGTCGATGTCAGCTTCGAACGTGACCGCCTTGCAGTGACAGCTTCCGTGGTAGGTTTTCTTCAAGGGATGCTCCGCGGGGTAGGATCGGCAGTGTCCCTAGGTCGCCAATGAATGACAGAAAACAGGATTTTGACGGTAGGCGTCGTGCGTGCCGAAAGCGCCGGGAGGATTCGCTTGCCGGGGCGGCCTATCATTCGAGCAGGCGCGATGGGCCACGGTAAAAATTGTGCCGGTTCGAACCAGGTTTCTGACACTGTAGGGCCGCAAATCTTGCCCTTCTGCGGTTCCCGGCGCAGTCTGCTGACGTTCAACGGGAGAGGAGTCGCTTATGTATCGTTTTGCACTAGCTCTGGCGGCGATCGCGATGACCGCGTCGCCGGTCGCTGCCGCACCGGCTTGCAAGGACGCAAAGGGCAAGTTCATCAAATGCCCGCCAGCAGCGGCGACGCCGGTGGCAAAGCCGAGCCCTGCAGCAAAAGCGGCGCCGACCGCGAAGCCCAAGCCAGCGCCCGCTGCGAAATCGACGGGCAAGTGCCGGAACGCCAAGGGCCAGTTCGCCAAATGCGGTACGCCGGGCGCCAGGCCGGCTTGAAAATATCAGGGCCGGTGGCGGTTGAACGCTCGAACGCCATCGGCCTTAGTGCATCGTCAGTTGTCTGCCGCGTTATTCTTCGCGCTCTCGAATCTGGTAGGAAATCCACCGCAGAAGCATGCCGACAGCCGAGGCCGTCATGCCCGCAAAAAGGCAGATCATCAGCAGCGGTTCCCGGGAGGCCGACTTCCACGAGGCGATGCCGAGCAGCATGACGCTTGCTATCGAGACCATATAGCCGGCCGTCTTGATCGCGTTCGAAGTGCGCATTTCCGACGGACGATCAGGTAACCGTCATGCGAGGGTGAACGGCAAGCTCACCGGCTCGCCTGCTGTATTCGTTCGCCATCTTGAGATGTGCCATTGCCGCGGCACGGTCTTCGCAGGTAGCGGCCAGTTCTCTCTCCTTGCGTGCGCGCCGGGTGAAATAAGCCCGGTCTTCGATGATGTTCCGCACCGCCATTGTCAGTCTCTCCAAAGACGCGCCCCACGCCCTGGCGGAACCAAAATGCTCAAGATCGTTTCGGGTTTCAATAAACTCGATCAAGCGATCGTCGAAGCCCATCGTTCGTCAATAGCCGAGATAGTGAGACAATACACTTCCGGCCATCGCAAGCCACCAGTCGATATTGGATGGGCCTGGCCTGTTTCAGGAGCGTCGAATGAAAACGAAATAAATCACGCCAAATGCGATAACGATGATCACATTCGTCATCAACCGTTGCCAGAAACGATCCCTGAAGAACGCGAAATCGACGCCGATGATCACGATGATCATCGCCACTACCATGAGTGCCGCCGGCAATTTGATCACTGCCTTCTCCTCCCGAAATCGGCGTCGCGAACCTTGGGATAGATTCCTCATTATGGCCCGCACCGTAGCATATATCTGGACCGACGCGGACGCGTTTCGCCGATGATGCTTGGCCGTCAAACGATGCGAATTGGGTTCTGTTGCCGCGTACGGCGCCGGGCCAGGTCGGTATGTCGATCATCGTGGACCGTACGGCCGCTTGTCTACAAAGCGCGCGTTCTCTCGCAACCGTGACGGGGGCCGGCGTTCTCCGAAGGCGAGAAGGGCGCTGGTCCGTGGCCATCATTGTTTGTGATGTTGAAACGGCTCAGGGCGCGACAGCCGGTTAGGCGAGGATCGGTAACGAGAGCCGAGCGATGAACACATTGCGGTTCAGTTGCCGGGTAAAGGCTCCGCGCGACGCGCGCACCAGCTGTTCGATCAACCCAAGGCCCTGGCCGCCCTCGCGGGGTGGACCAAATTCGGTCTGTTCGCGCCAGGTGAGCTGAAGCATGCCATGATCGACTTCCCCTTCGATCGAGATCGTCTGGCCCTGCTGCAGGGCGCCATATTTGAGGCTGTTGGTCGCCAACTCCCCAAACGCGAGGGCCAGCGCCTGCATTGCCGTATCGTTGAGCTGAACGTCGGGCAAATAGCCGAACTTGAGGAGGGACCCGTCGCCATAGGCTGACGCCAGCAATGGGACGATGTCGACAAAGCGCCTGGTCGATGACGGATTCAGGATGAGATCCTGCACCGCGGCAAGCTGCGCGAACCGGGCGGTGATGTCCTCGGCGAAGGCGCGTGCTTCCGGTCGCGACCGGGCGGACAACATTGTCAGACCCGACGCCACGGTCAGTGCATTTTTGAGCCGATGGCGCATCTCCGCGCTGATCGCGGTGACTCGTTGGCGCTCGGTCACTTCGGCGGTCATATCGCGCGCGATGGTAAGAAAGCGCGCAATCTCATCGTCCTCGCCGCGGATCGGGGTGACCGTGACATCCCACCAATGGATCGATCGGTCGGGCCCCGGACGGGCCGCTTTAACCCGGGCGACCTCGCCGACGCTGGCAGCGGCAAGTGCGGCTTCGACCTGGGCGCGGGCATCCACCGGCCAGCGCTCGACCCAGGATTGACCGATCAGATCGGTAGGTGAGGTCAGCTCCATCGCGATGGCGCCCTCGCGATTGACGAACAGGATGCGCCCGTCGCGGTCGAGCAGCTTGATGCAGTCATGGGTCTGATCCAGCAACGCCGCGAGCAGGACATTGTGGCTGTCGATCAACGTATCGACCGGTTCGGCCACGGCGAGATCCTTCTCCAATGACACAATCCGACCTCCTAGCAGGCTTCGTCGCCGGCGTTATAAACTCGATCAAGTCCCCTCAAAATGCCCGATCGAACGGATCGGGAGAAGGGGCTTCGTCTCGGATCGTCCGAGTATGGCGGCTGCCGGCGCGCCCGTGCAAGGCCGGCGGCCCCTCCAATTTTGTCGCGATAATGAGCGTGCTGCGCACGCGCTTTGTTTGTTTTCAGCGCAACAAAATCGGTTCCTCCGCCGCCGCTGCGCGGTGCCTGCGCTACGCTCCGGCAGCCCTGACAGGCACGCCGTCAACCGCCGTCGCGAGGCTGTCTTCGATGAGGAAGACGTCAATCGGTGGAGGTTCACATGACCATGTTTCAACCAGTCGCTGCAGCATCGGATCGCGTGATGGCAACGCTTGTGGCGGGACTTGAACTCGAATTCGGCCGCAACGCGGCAGAGGGTTTGGCACAGCGGTTCATCGCGGCGGAGGAATGTGATTTCACTTGGGATGCACGGATAGAGGAGCGTTGGCTGGGGACGTATGAGACAACAGAAGGCGAGGAATTCGAGCTTGATCGAGTAGCAATCATTGGCCGGCTGGATGGGCGTTGGTTCACGGCCGCGTGTATCATCGATGGCGAAGGCAGGGTCCACGGCATGACCGGAAAACGGACGTTCGCGAAGGTCAATGCGGCGCGAAAGGCGTTCGCGACGCAACGCTGAACAACGCAGAGTTGCAGCCGGGAGGCGGTGCCGGACAGGCATCGCCTCCCGGCTTTTGCCTCGCCAGGAAGAGAGGGCAGGTGCGAGGGGGATGGAAAGGGCGCGGGCGGGTAGAGCGGCGTAAGGCAAGATGAAGCAATGGTGCCGTCCTCGCGGAGCGGCGCCATAAGCTATTGTCTGCACATCGCTTTTTGGGGCTGCTGCGCGGCGCTGGCGGCACCATCGGTGTGTCGATGGTGCCAAAGCGACGCTGACCCGCACAAATCCTCACTAAATTTGGCACCGGTTTTCAGATGCCTTGGCGGTGCGCATGTTTGCGCTCGAATAGCTTCGAACGGCAGGCCGGCATGGACGGAGACGACGATTTCGAGCCCCGTTTGGGGCGTATCCGCAACACCGGGCGCGGGCAGGGGAGGAAGTATCTCCACCGCGTTCTTGCCGCCGCCAATCTGGCGCGCGCCGGCAGCGGCGGGATCGGCCGTCGCGCACGGTTCGACGGCAGCCGGATTGGCCGGGGTTCGGGCGTGGGTCGCGTGCTCGCCAGTCGCGATGTCTATGCGGCGTTCCGCCAACGCCGCGTCATCGTCAAATCGCGCATCGTCAAACTGGCTGGCAAGGGAGCCGCTGCGGCGCGCGCACACCTGCGCTACATCGAGCGCGACGGCACGACCCGCGAGGGCGGGCGCGGCGACCTCTACGGCCGGGATGTCGATAAGGTCGACGGCAAGGCATTCCTCGACCGCGCCGATGGCGATCGTCACCAGTTCCGCTTCATCGTCTCGGCCGAGGACGGTATCGACTACGACGATCTCAAACCACTGACCCGTCGTCTGATGGAGCGAATGGAGGAGGATCTCGGAACCCGGCTCGACTGGGTCGCGGTCGATCACTTCAACACCGGTCATCCCCATACCCATATCGTCGTGCGCGGCCGGGGCGACCGCGGCAAGGACCTCATCATCGCCCGCGACTATATCACCGGCGGGATACGCGAGCGCGCGGCCGAATTGGTCGATCTCGATCTCGGCCCACGATCGACCGATGCGATCCAGGCGCGACTGCGCGACGAGATCGATCAGGAGCGGCTGACCAGCATCGACCGGACGCTGTTGCGCGAGGCCGAGCGCGATGTCCTCGTCAGCAGCGCAGCACGCGGGGCATTCGATCAAACCCTACGCACCGGCCGGTTGCGCAAGCTCGTGCGCATGGGCCTGGCGGAGAAGGTCGGTGCCTCGCACTGGCGCCTCTCGCCCGACCTGGCTGACACGCTCAAGCGCATGGGTGAACGCGGGGACATCATCCGCACCATGCAACGCGCCTATGCCGCGCGGGGCGTAGCGCCGGTGCTGGCCGATCAGATGATCTACGAGCCCAGCGCCGAAGGTGCGCGGCCGCTCGTTGGGCGCATCCTCGAGCGCGGCCTGTCGGACGAGTTCAACGATCGCCATTACCTGATCGTCGAGGCGACCGATGGGCGCAGCCACTATGTCGAGATCGGCAAAGGCGAGGAGGTCGATCCCCATGCAACCGGCGCCGTGGTCCGCATCGCACCGGTCTCGGTCGGTGTCCGCGAGGCCGATCGCGTGGTCGCCGAGGTCGCCGCTGTGAATGGCGGGCAGTACGATGTGGATGCTCATCTCCGTCACGATCCCGCGGCGACCACGGCATTCGCCGAAACCCATGTCCGCCGGCTAGAGGCGATCCGGCGATTGACTGGCGGCGTGACCCGGGAGCCGGACGGCACCTGGATCATCGCCAATGACCATCTCGATCGTGCCGCTGCCTATGAGGCGGCACGTGCCAGGAATCGCCCCGTCTCGGTCGAGACGCTGTCGCCGCAGCCGATCGAACGGCTCGTCGTTGCGGATGCCGCCACCTGGCTTGACCGCGAGGCGGTCGCAGCCGACCCGGTCCCGCTTCGTGACGCCGGCTTCGGCCATGAGGTCCGCGAAGCGCAGGCGCGTCGCCGGCAATGGCTGGTCGCGCAGCAGCTTGCGATCGAGGCGGATGGTCGGATCACCTATTCCCCCGATCTTATCGACACCTTGCGACGGCGTGAGTTGCTCAGGGTCGGCGCGCAATTGTCGGGCGACATGGGCATGTCGTTCGCCGAGACCGATGCCGGCGCACGGATTGAAGGCATCTATCGGCGTCCTGTCGATACGCTGGGCGGTCGCTATGCGTTGATCGAGAAATCGCGCGAATTCACGCTCGTGCCCTGGCGTCCGGTGCTGGAGCGCCAAATCGGTAAGGGAGTATCGGGTGTCATGCGGACCGATGGGATCAGTTGGAGTTTCGGCCGGGGCAGGAGCGGACTGAATATCTCGTGAAGAGGCCGTATATGAGCAGGATATATTTGGACCTGGCCGTTTTCGGTCTGGCAGTTTTTCGAGTTAGTCGACCAGAGGAACTGTGATAGCGGCTTCTGTGAGGGCAGCTACGCAAGTCGAGGCAGGCCGATTGGCGGCCTGCGATTAGTCTCGGCTGTGAACCGACCTCGTGATTGTGGTTAAAATTTCTGGATTGCCCCTTGCTTTGGACACGGAATCGCCCGAACCCAACGTGACGAAAGCCGTCGCGCGACGGTCGGGGGGAATATGACGATTGCGCAATGTAGACACGAAGACAAACAGAGAGGCATTGTTGTTCATTTTAGAGCACTCACGGCCAGATCCAAATGATCAACACTCTCGCACTGAATTTAGTCGCCAGCGTCATGGCGTGGGACAACGAGCGCGCGACCAAAGAATACGCGTGGCTGCGGCTCATGTCCTCGATGAAGTATGACGGATATTCCGATTTTCGGGCAGGCGTCCGCTTCCTCGAAAGCCTCGTTTCTTGGCTCCGGCACTTCGAGCCTGCCGACCGCGAGACTGCTTACGCTCTCGTTCGGCAGCGCCTAGTGTACATATCGACCGCCGAGATGCAGCGCGCGATCGAGACCTTCATTCCTGAAGTTGTCACTCCGTATCTGCGTAAGGCCGTTGCCAGTGCGATGGGCATCAAGCCATACGAGGTCTGGAAGACCAGAGAGGGGGCAAAGAGCTTCTCCGATCATCTGCGCCGATGCCTGTTTGTCGGCCTGAGCGACGGTAGCCGTATTGACGTCCTGCGACGCGCCAACTCCGGGCGCCTCTCGCAGGAACAGGTTGTACCGATGATGAACGTCGACAATGAGAAGTGGAAGGGGCTTGGGGAGGACCTACGGAAGGAGATCGGAAGCAGCGCTTGTTTCGAGGACGTCTACCTAATCGACGACTTCACCGCGTCGGGTACGACCTTCATCCGATTTCCCGACGGCGGCAAAGCGAAGGGTAAGCTCGCGAAGTTCGAGAAGATCGTCCAGGACGCGCGCGGAGCCCTCAAAGACGCCTTTCCGCTAGCGAAGGGTTATACCCTCCACATCCATCACTATGTATCGACAGCGCAGGCGCGCGAGGCGCTTGAGGGTCGGATCGCGGAAGCGGCCGCGAAACTGCCCAACCGCAGCTACGGCGAGGCGCTCATTTCGGAGGGGCTGCGCCTGCCACCCGACCTGCGGATAGGATCGATTGAGGAGGCAAGCGGCACCATGCTCGCTGCGAAGGCATCGGACGACCCCTATCTTGCGATCTGCGACACGTATTACGATGACGAGTTGTTCAAGCGGCTGGAAGTCCATTGCAAAGAGGCAGGCCAAGTAGACATGAAGTATGGATACGCGAACTGCGCGCTTCCTCTGGTCCTCGAGCACAACACACCGAACAATTCGATCCCGATCCTCTGGGCCGAGACGGAAGGCAAACACGGGCGGCCTATGCGCCCGCTATTCTTGCGCCGCGACCGGCACGGATAAACGCAATGGCCAATCCCTTCCTCCGCCGCGCCACCGAATACGTGCGAGATGATGCGTCCTTCCTGTCGATCGTCAGCCCTTCGCCGCTCACGACCTTCCTCGCGAAGAACAAGCACAAGGACGACATGTTCGAGGTGCCGGTACGCATCATCGGATCGCCTGGTAGCGGTAAGACCATGCTCGCGACGCTCGCTGAGTTCAAGATGGTTGAGGCCATCCTCAAGGACCCTACGAACGCCACGAACCGCACCTTAGCCGCAGCTCTCGCCGAGGCCGGCTTGCTGCAGTCCGCGATTCCTCACGTTGCCGCCGTTCGCGTTCCGATGGAATCTGAGTACCGCGAGTTCTGGGAGTTGCCGTACGACCCGGCCGTGAAGACTAAACTGGCCTTCTGGCTCGTCCAAGCCCGAGCGATGCTGGGCTTGATTAGGAACCTCACGGCCAATCGCACCCGCGACCTCGACGGTATCCAGTTCGTCCCGCGCGCCTCCTACGAAGCCCATCTTGAGCAGATAGGTGGCCTGACTGCACAGGGGGTGCGCGACCGAGCGCTCGCGGTGCAGCGAGCCATCTACTCAGTCGGCGCGGGCCTGCGGCCGCCTAAGCTCCGAGACCTGCCGGAGGACGCGACCGCGCCCTATGCCCCGTTCGACGCGATCCAGCGGATCAGAATCGACTGGCGGGGCAAGCCGATCGAGGTGACCCCCTTGGTGATGCTGGACGACGTTCATGCGCTCCACCACGACCAGTTGGAGGCGATGTTCGAGACGCTGTCGCACCGCGAGATGCGCTTCGGTCGATGGATGATGATGCGGCTCGACGCCCTCAGCCCCGGCGCGGTGCTCCGCTCGCCTGGCGCTCAGCCTTCACATGGGCGGGCGCAGGGCCGCGACTTCGTCGATATCCGTATGCAGGTCGGCGAGGACGGAAAGAAGGATACCGCTCGGCGGCAGTTCCGCACGATGGCGAAAGACATGGCTAAGCGGTACTTGCCGCTGGTCGAGGCATTGCGGAACCGGGGCGCCACCGACATCGAGCGCCTGCTCCCATCCGAGCCGCCTAGTGTGACGCCTGCTCAGCTGCGATCGCTCGCAGAGAAGATGGCGCGCGAGCAGATCAAGCTCGGGGTGAGTCCGTCCCGGCGCGAGGAGATCGACGCTCTGGTCGGCGACTTCCTCAAACGCTCTAAGTCCTACGACGACGGTCCCGAAGTGGCACTGGCAATGGTGCGTATCCTCATCAACCGCTACGCGGTCCGCATCGCGCGGTCAGCGCCATCGTTGTTCGAAGACTTTGATCCAGATCCAAAGACGCCTCTAAAGGCGGATGCTGACGTTGCCCATGGCGCGCGACTGCACCTCTACCACGAGCTTGGGCGACCGTTGCACTTTGGGGTCGATGACATTTGCGACGCTAGCAACGAGAACGCGGAGATATTTCTCCAGTTCGCCGGAGCGCTGGTCGCAAATATCGAGACGAGAGCGATCCGTAACGAGGACCTGCCACTGCCCGCGAAAACTCAGCAGAGCGTACTGACGACCAAGGCGCGAGCAATCATGGATGGATGGGCCTTCCCGCACGCCGCACGGGTGAGAAGCATGGTTGACGCGATCGCCAAGGATTGCCTTGCCGAATCCCTCCTGCCCAATGCACCCCTCGGTGCTGGTGCTAACGCCATCGGCATCCTCGAGGATGAGATGCAGGCGCTATCGTTGGACGACGAGTTGGGCAGCGTGCTGAAACATGCAATCGCGAACGGTGCGATCACCATCGAACGTGACTACGGCCAAGGCGGAAAACTATGGGCCTTGATCGAGCTTACCGGAACGGTCAGTCTCGTACATGGCCTCACCTACAATCGCGGCGGGTTCCTGCCGAAACGGGTCGGCTATCTGCGCGAAGGGGCAGGGCTGGCCGATGCGTGAGCACTGGGCGAACTGCATCACAAACTTCGACGACGATGTCGTGAAGTTCGTCGATGACTATTTCACCGACGAGACGCAGAAAGTGCTTCTCGTCGCGGCGGCAGGGTTTGATCCACGCTCGCGACGGGTTTCGAAGATGCTGGCCGATGCACTGGGCAATCGGCTGTCCGCCTACTACATCCGCGAGGAGCGGCCGGGCGCTACTGACGAGCTCATCAAGCAGGCGGATGCAAATGAGGTCGCGCTGAGGCAGATCGTACCGGACTCCAAGGTGTTCACCTTAGCGGTCTTCGCAGACGACGGTGCTCCCGTAGGTGGCGCGAGACTCGTCTCGGAGTTCCAGAAGAATCCGATCCCCGACGACGTCACCGACGTGATCCTGGACCTAAGCGCGCTCTCGATAGGCATCGGCTTTCCGGCCGCCAAGCTGCTGCTCGAGGACTGCGAGGGCGAACACGGTCGCGCATTCCACCTGATGATCGTCTCCAATCCGGAACTGGACGACCAGATTTCCAGCGTGCCGTCTAACCGCATCAGCCCTGTTAAGGGGTTCGCACCGGATATCGGCGTGAGCGCGCTCGATGTCGCGCAGGTCTGGATACCGCAACTCGCGCGGGGCCGCGCGTCCACTCTCACACAGATCGGCGCGGCGAGCGGCACCTGGTACAAGATCTGCCCGGTGCTCCCGTTCCCCGCCCGCAATCCGCGACGCGCCGACGATCTGCTGAGCGAATATCAGACCGAGCTGGTCGACGAATGGGAGATCGATCCCCGGGATATCGTCTACGCATCGGAGAAGAATCCGCTCGACTGCTATCGGACCCTGTCTACCCTCAAGCAGCGCTTCGATCGAACGATGGAGGGCACTTACGAACCCCGCATGGTATTGTCGCCAGTCGGCAGCAAGGTTCTCGCGGCCGGTGCGTTGATGGCAGCGATCGAGCACGGCATGTCGGTGCAATACGTTGAGACGGAAAGCTACGAGTTCGGCAACACCGAACCGTCTGCCAGCGATCCGCCGGACATGATAGTGCACCTCGTCCTGTCGGGCCCCTTCTACCAAAGCTACGCCAACGGAAACGCCTCAGAATGAGGTCGCCGAGGCTGAGCGCGAAGCTGGACGAGTTGCCGGCCACCCTCGAAATGATAGCAAGCTTTGATCCAGCGGCGATTGCGACGTCACTCACGCGCGGCGCCGGCCGGCACGCGCTTGCGATCGGCTCCGGCGGATCGGTCGTCGCGGCCGAATACTTCGTTCGCTGCCGCGATTCCCTCGGTCTGGGCTCGACCTCGGTTGCCACGCCAATGCAGGCGGTTGTTGACCACCATCCGCTCGATACGACGCAGGTCTGGCTCTTCAGTGCTGGCGGTGACAATCCCGACGTCAGCGCGGCGACCCGGGCGGTTGCCGATCGCGGGTGTAAGGACATCAACCTCGTCACCCGCAACCCCGACGGCGCCGCAGCCGGGATCGCGAGGCGCTTCAACGGCGCAGTGCACGTCGTCCCGGTCGCGGACGTGAAGGATGGCTATCTCGCGACCCATTCGCTCCTGTCGATGACGACCGCCCTGCTGCTCGCCAGCGTGATGGCGTCGCGCGAGCCGGTCTCCTTGTCGGCTCCGCTCGGTCGGGTCGCTGGCCGCCTAACCGCGTCACGGGACAGCGTCGAGCGCCGTCGGCTCGTGGAGCGGTGGACGGGACTTCGGACCAGCGATACCTTCGTCATCGTCGCCGATCCGCTGCTGCGCCCGGTGGCGTCCCTGCTCGACACCTCGCTCTGGGAAGCCTCCCTCTGCCCTGTGCAGACAACCGACTTCCTCAATCTGGCGCACGGTCGGCACGCCTGGTTTCACCACCGCGTGGAAGATACCGTCTTGCTCGCACTGACCGGCCGTACGTCCCGCGCGACTTGGTCGGCGATCGACAACGTTCTTCCCGATGGATTGCGGCGCACGAAGACCGATTACGGCAGTTGCGGGAGGCTCGAGAACCTGTTTGGCCTCATCGATGGTCTCGCCGTCATCGAAGCGTTCGGCGAGGTGCTCGGCATCGACCCCGGCAAACCCGGAATTGGCGAGTTCGGCCGCGTGATCTATGATGACCGCTCGCTCGAGAGGCTGGCCGACG
>CZQE01000326.1_pt1 | contig 14592 bp, 12 predicted proteins | sample 734431 | NCBI WGS metagenome assembly CZQE01 (sample SAMEA3597869, study PRJEB11362) | hydrothermal vent metagenome | biome: marine hydrothermal vent biome; feature: marine hydrothermal vent; material: ocean water | place: Atlantic Ocean | collected 2010-09-19/2010-10-04
AGAGTGGTCGATGGATTTTGTAGTCCATGCGGTATTATCTTTCCAATCCGGCATAAAGCAGCGAATAAGACGAATCGCATTGTTGTTGGTGGCGTCAACGAATTTCTGATCTCGGCGAAAACCGAAATTGATCGTGATTTCAACTGTTTCGATAGTCGATCCTGTGGCGCGTATCGCGATACGATCAATCCCGGCGGCGGTGGATGTACACGTATCTGCGCCATACCGTCTCGAACAGAAACCCAATGTCGTCAGATCGTCGATTGCCGCCGAAGGGTTCTTTTTTATTCCAGCCACGGACCCTTTTGGTGCGGCAGGAATGTGCTCGCCGCAAGATGCTGATCCTAGCGAGAGCAAGGGTAAAATCAGGTATCCAACAATTCGTAACTCGATCATCTTCTCACACCTCATGGAAGAGCGGAGAACGCTGTTCTGCCCCAGTATGATGTTCACTCTACGTTCGTGGTTTGTCAACTGCCTGGAAAGCTTCCAAAGCCCGAAGGTTTTGTCGAACATCGTGCCGCAACACAGCTTGCCGGGACGGGAATGTCTGGTCAGTGGGAAGGGCTCGAAGGGTCAAGCTTCACGAACACCCCTTTTCCGCAGCAGAAACATCGCGGTCATACGTTGCGTCTGGGGGCTGAAATCGTTCAGGCCGAGGCGGGCCACTGCAATCTCGTCATAGGTCCTCCCCTGTATTTGGAACATGCCCGAGGCATCTGAAATGCCAGTACCGTAGTAGAATTTTTTCAGATCCTTGAGACGTTTGCGTCCGTAGCGCTCATAATATTGGTGATGTCCATTCGTGCCCTCGGTGATGGAAATCAGAGTGAGAAAGGCCATCAGAGCTGGATTCTTCATATCCTCCTCGGTGATCGCGCGATTGCTCGCCTGATCTTCGGGAGACCGGATATGCTGCGTGCCGATATAGGGCTCTCCATCAAGCATATAAATTTCGTGAGGCTTCCGAGATTTCTCCTTGGCCCCTACACCCGTGGCGGATGCCGGGCCTTCTGTGTTCAGTTTGGCCGCCTCGACGACTGAAAACGCGCCATGGTTGTCACGCGCCTGCCAGGCAGCATCACGCGGGGAACTTGCTTGTGCCAATGTCCGATGTTGAGTGACTGCATAGATGGCCGGCCTGCCTCCACTCAGGCCCTGCTGGATCTGCACGAATCGGTCATATTCCTTCCGTGTCACCTTGCTCCGCACCAGCCGCAGATCTTCCCTGGCGAAGGCGGCCGGGTTTTCAGACGCCATGATGTTCATCATCAGCGCTGCCTCGCCGCCCGGGGCGATCGGGGTCGGGTCGAGATTGGTCTGCGCCAGGCTCCTCAGTGCCTGATCGGTCTCCTCGTCGAGATCCCGGCGCACCGTAGCCGGAATCTGCGTGATTGACGTGAAGCCGGATCCGAGTTGTTCGGCAGTCGCCAGCCCGGTTTCCCGGGCTGCGTCCGCCGCTTGCTTGCGAGAGCGCGCCTGTAGGGAGGCGCGATCATTCAGGTCGTCCAGGGCGTAGCGCTTCAAGACCTCGGCCAAAGGTCGGGCTTCGATCTCCTGCGCGATCGCCGCCTGCCGTTCGGGGGAGAGCGTGCCGTCCTTCTCCCCGGGGGGCAGGAGCTTGTCCACCTCCGTTGCCGCGACCGCACGGGCGAGCGGTTCGAACAGTTCCTCCTCGGTCGCCTGCCGGTCGGCCTGGGTCATCGTGTCGCGCATCAGCCGGTAGCGATTGGCTGCCGCGACCGGATCGCGGTCGGTCAGGCCCTGCACCACGCGCCGCCGGATGTCCGAGCCATAAGCCATGGCACTGCGATCGATCGCGGCCGGGTCGTCACCGCGCGCCATCCCCCGTGCCACGATCGAATCGATCCCGGTCTGGAGATGCTTGTCGAACAGCACGGGATCGTCGCTGTTGTCGGTCGCGTCGTCCGCCGCGTTGCGTTCGAGCAGCATGCTCTGCTGGTCCTGCCCCCGGCGCAGCGCCTGCCCGGCCCCGGCAACCGCGCCGGAAAGATCATAGTCGAAGCGTTCCGCGATCACCTGGTCGAACTGGCCGCGCTGCCGATCGTTCTTCAGCCCGCTCCTGATCCAGTCGCGCAGCCCGCCATAGTCCCGCGTCATGTTCTCCAGCATGCCCTGCGGGTCGGCCCCGACCTTGCCGAGCGCGCCCGCCCGGATGCCACGCGCGCCTTCGGCATAGGCGTTCCACGCCTTTTTGACCTCGAACTCGTCGTTGCGGGCTTGCCGCTCCTGCATCTCGCCCGCGATCCGCGCGCCTGTGCCGCCAAGCTGCTGCATCCCGGCGCCAAGCGCCTGGAGGCCCGTCCCGGAATAGTCGCCGGGCTGGAGCTTCGCGTTCGTCACGTCGGCGATGCCGACGCGGTTCTGTTCTCTCGGGACCGTCGGCATCTCAGAGAACCGATCGCAGGATCGGGAACAGGGCAGTCATGGGCACCTCCTCGGTTTGGAGAAGGGCTTAGGCAGTGGACGCCATATCTTGAATCAACCGGCGCCGGACGGAGATAGATCCGGAATCCGATCTACCATCTCGTTTATCTGTGCGCCTTGAATGCTGTGACATAATAGATTGACGAATCGGAAGCGTAACGTTCGGACGGTAGGTGTCCGTTCCTCGCTTCGGGAACGCTGCGCGCAGAGGAATGACCGGATGCGACAAACGACTTTGTCCGTGGCTCTGGAGGTCAAGCCGGAAAGCCAGGACAAGCTTTCCGCCCTGATCGACCGATTGCACGACAACGGCTCCGCCGCGAGCGCGGGTGGTCCCGGCGACTATGCCTGGTTCATGCAAGGCGTGCCGTCGGTGCATTTCCTGTCGATGAGCATGTTCCCCGGCGCTGATTACGATCCGCTGTTCGTGCTCGAGGCGAATTTCGACGGGGCGCCCGGCATCTTCTGGGGACAACTCGAGGCAGCGATCGGCGTCGACCTGCGCAACATGCTGCGGTGCTGCAAACGCCCGCTGGATCCGTCCGGGCCGCTCTACGACGCCGTGACGGCGCCGGATTCGCGAGCGCCGGTCGCACCCTATATGGAAGCGCGCTCGCTTGAGCCGAGCGTCTACCATCACGGCAATCGCGGCATGACGCGCGACCGTATCCTGGCCGAGGGCGACCTGTTCCGCGCGACCCGGACCGAGATTGCGACCGCCAATGGCGCGGGGCCTAGTCCGTATCGTGGCGCGGTGACCCCGGCCGACATCCACCACCATCTCCGTGCCGCGTTGCTGCCCGCCTTTCCCTGGCTTGCCGAGCGAGCGCCGGCTCGTGTCCCGTTCCTCACGCGTTGCGGCGATTATCTCAAAGTGGCCGTCTTTGCCCTGCTCGTCGTCCTCGCACTCGCGCTGCCGGGCCTGATCCTCGCACCGCTCATGCCGGACAACCGCTTCTTCCTGCTGCTCGCTTTCGGCCTGATCTACACGGGCATCCGCCTCTACATGATCCGCGAGCCGCTGCCGGGCACTGACACGGCGGGGAAGTTCAACCTGATCACTGCCCTGTTCAAGCCCCAGACCCTGGTGCTGATCCTGGTAGGGGCGATTCTCTACGCAGTGCTTGCCCCGCTGATCACCATCACCATCTCGATCATGACCGGCCTGCCGCTTGAGCTGGCGCGTCAGCATGCGCCGCGGATCACCCTGTTCGGCCTCCTCAGCGTGCCCTTCTCGGTGCTGCTGATCCTATGCTGGCTCCGCTATCTCGAACGGCGCGATTCCTCGCAGGATACGCCGCCGATCGATGAGGAGATGGTGCGCCAGATGGCGCAGCGCGAGGACTGGATTCCGCAGAACCACATGGGCTCGGTCGTGCTGATCAAGCCGGGTGTGTTGCGCACCATCATCGTTCGCGCCGGCCATCACGGGCTGGGCCTGATGCTGCGCGCGATGCCGAACAGCGGCGTGCGGGGCTATCTCGGCAGCATGCGCACCGTGCATTTCGCGCACTGGGCATTCGTCAACAATGGCAGCAGGCTGATGTTCTTCAGCAATTTCGACCAGAGCTGGGAAAGCTATCTCGATGATTTCATCGAGAAGGCGCATGTCGGCCTCACCCTCGCCTGGGGATGCGGGGTCGGCTTTCCGGCGACGCGTTTCCTGATCCAGGATGGCGCCAGCCATGGTCGCAAGTTCAAGGCCTGGGCGCGTCATTCAATGGTGGTCAGCCGCTTCTGGTACAGTGCCTATAGCGATCTGACCGTCGATCAGGTCGAACGCAACAACCGCATCGCCAATGGCCTGCGCAAACCGTCGCTCACGAACAAGGAGGCGTCCGCGTGGATCAACGACCTGTGAGCGAGACGCCGCGGAAAAAGCCGCCGAGCTGGCAGCTCAAGGCGCCGCATTGCACCCTGACTCAGGGACTTGTCGTCAGCGGTTTCGCGTCGCTTCCGACCGGGCGGGCGCTGTTCCTCGAATTCACCTGGAAGGGGAAGGGCGGGGGCGGCTGGCTCCAGGCAGTGCAGGAGCTTGCGCCGGTCACCGACGCTGACGGGCGGGACGCACGGGCAACCGCGATCTCATTCGCTTATGCCGGGCTGGAAAAAATGGGCCTGCCGAAACCCGCGCTCGACTCCTTTGCCGCGCCGTTCAAGGAAGGGATGTTCCAGGAGGACCGGTTGCGTCGCCTGGGCGATCGCCGCAAGGGCGAATGGCTCGGCACGGTCATCGAAGGCGGGCCGAAATGGAGCTCGAACGCGCGGCAACGTGGTGCCCTGACCAGCGTGGAAGCGGGGCAATCGCGATCCAGCACGTCGACCGGGCATCGCGAGGAACAGATCGTCACGCCGGTGACCGTCCATGCCCTGCTGCTGCTCTACGACAAGGATGAGGACAGTGCCGAGGCCTGGGCCGAACAGGTCGAGGCGGCGCTGAAGCCGCATGATGTGCAGGTCGTCCACCGCCTGCCGCTCGATCTGCGCCCGGATGAGAAGGGCGTGGCGCGCGAGCATTTCGGTTTCGCTGACGGCATCTCGCAGCCGATCCCGTTCGATGACGAGGACGCGATCATCCTCAGTACGGGTGCCCCGGCGGTACGCGATTTCTGGAACGGCGTGCCGCTTGGCGAGATCCTGTTCGGCCACACCAACGGCCATCACGAAAAGGCGCCCGGGCCGATCGTGCCCGACGACGACAAGGCACGGGCCGCCGGCCTGCCGCCGCATCCGCTGGCGGAGGGCTCCCGCGATTTCGGGCTCGACGGCAGCTATATGGTCGTGCGCGAGCTGAAGCAGGATGTCGTCGCCTTCTGGCAATCGATGCGTGCGAACGCCGCACATATCCGCGAGCGCGATCCGGAAGGGTCGGCGCATGTCACCACCACCTGGCTCGCCGAGCGGGTGGTCGGCCGCAACACCAAGGGCGATCTGCTCTGCCCGGCCGGCTACCTGCCGCCCGATGCCTATGAGCAGCCGGAGAATGATTTCGGCTTTTTCGACCGTGACCTGCACGGCATCGGCTGCCCGGCTGGGTCGCACGTCCGCCGGTCCAACCCGCGCGACGGTCTCGCGCCCACGCCGGCGGACAAGCAGACCCTGCTCGACGCGGCGAACAACCACCGCATCCTGCGTCGCGGCCGGAAATATGGCTCGACGATCAGCGTGCCGCCAAAGGAGGACGGGGTCGATCGCGGGTTGCTGTTCATCTGCCTCAACACTGACATCGCCCGCCAGTTCGAGTTCGTGCAGCAGACCTGGCTGCTCAACCCGAACTTCGCGACCTTGTTCGACGAGACCGATCCGCTGATCGGGCCCAAGGGCAAGATGACGATCCGGGAACAGCCGCTGCGGCGGATCGTCGATGTCGAGACCTTTGTCCGCATGGCCGGCGGGGATTATTTCTTCCTGCCGAGCATCCCGGCACTGCGCTATCTGGCGTCGCTATGAGCGTGCTTTCCTCGACGGAGGTGCTGCGGCCCGGCCCCACGGGCCTCAAGCGATTGCTGATGCAAGGCGTGATGGCGGCGATGCCGTTCGCTTTCCGGCTGCTGCGCCGGCTGAAGCCGATCCCCCGCTTCGGCAAGACCTATGTGGTCACCTTGCATGATGACGTGCGGGAGGTGTTCGCGACCGATCCGGCATTCGGCGTCACCTACAAGGAAAAGCTAGACGTTATCATGGGCGGGGAGCCCTTCTTCCTCGGCATGGCCGATACCCCGCAATATCGCGCTGATACCGCGGCGATGCGCAAGGTCGTCAGGCCGGGCGACCTGCCGCTGCTCGCGGCGAAGGTCGAGGCGCAGGCCGAAGCGATCGTCGCTGGCGCAGATGGCCGGATCGAGGTGGTCGATACGCTGGTGCGGCGCGTCACCTTTGACTTCCTTGCCGACTATTTCGGTGTCCCGGCGCCCCCGGGCGGCGATCTGCGTGTCTGGGGCACGCGGTTATTCGAATATCAGTTCGTCGCCAGCGATGCGCCGCTGCTCGCCGAGGTGGCAGAGATCGCACCGGCGCTGCGCGACCATATCCAGCGGCAGATCGAGGCGCGCCGCGCCGCGCCGGGCAAGGTAGATGACGTCCTTGCCCGCTGCCTCAAGCTGCAGAAGGCCGGGGAGCCCGGCTTCAGCGATGCGCAGATCCGCACCGCGTTGATGGGCTTCATCGTCGGCGGTCCACCCCAGCCGCCGATGGTCGTACCCCAGGCGATGGAGCAGTTGCTGCGCCGGCCCGATGCGCTCCGCGGCGCCCAGGCCGCGGCGCGCGCCGGGGATGACGTGCTGCTTGCCGGCTATGTTCGCGAGGCGATGCGCTTCGATCCGCTCGCCCCCGGCTTGCCGCGCATCGTGCTGAAGGACTGGACGGTCGCTCAGGGCACCAGGCATCAGCGCACCATTCCCGCTGGATCGACGGTGCTTGCCGCCTTTGCCTCGGCAATGCGGGACGGGCGCCGCGTGCCCGATCCCGAGCATTTCAATCCGCGCCGGCTGCCGCATGAGTATATCCATTTCGGCTATGACCTGCACCAGTGCTTCGGCATCCACATCAACAACGCCACGCTTCACCTGATGCTGAAGCCGCTGCTGAAGCGCGAGAATCTGCGCCGCGCGTCCGGCGCTGCCGGCAAGCTGCGCAAGAACGGCGCCTTTGCGGAATCGCTGACGGTGGAATTCGACTGAAGCAGCGTGATTATGCGGGCGGGGCTCGCTAACAACGCATATGGCTTCCCTCGAAACGATTGTCGCCGATATCGCGGCCGAGATGGCGGACGCGCCCGATCGCGGCACCGTGGCTGATTATATCCCCGGCCTTGCGGAGGTCCCCGCCGACAAGTTCGGCATCGCGGTGATCGAGGCGGACGGCACCTGCCACATGGCGGGCGATGCGGAAGAGCCCTTCTCGATCCAGAGCATCTCAAAGGTATTCAGCCTGACCCTGGCGCTGGGCTCTATCGGTGACAGGCTGTGGGACAGGGTAGGGCGCGAACCGTCGGGCAGCGCGTTCAACTCGATCGTCCAGCTCGAGACTGAATCCGGCATCCCGCGCAATCCGTTCATCAATGCCGGCGCCATCGTCGTTGCCGACATGATCCTCGGCGCGCACGAACCGGTCGAGGCGATCGGTGAAATCCTGCGCTTCGTCCGGTCGCTCGCTGACGACGACAGCATCTTCATCGACGAACGCATCGCGCGGGCCGAGCAGGCGACGGGTTTCCGCAATATCGCGCTGGCCAATTACATGCGCGCGTTCGGCAATATCCGTAATCCGGTCGAACGGACGCTTGGCGTCTATTTCCATCAGTGCGCGCTGGCGATGAGCTGCCGGCAGCTCGCGCTTGCGGGCAGATATCTCATGGCCGGCGGGGTCAACCCGGCGACTGGCCATTCGATCGTATCGACCCAGCGCGCCCGGCGCATCAATGCGCTGATGATGACCTGCGGCCATTATGATGGATCGGGCGAGTTCGCCTTCCGAGTGGGCCTGCCGGGCAAGTCGGGCGTGGGCGGTGGCATCCTGGCGATCGCGCCTGGCAAGGCGTCGATCGCCGTGTGGTCGCCCGGTCTCAACCCGCGCGGTACATCGCAACTGGGCGCACTGGCGCTGGAGCGGCTGGTGCAGCGTACCGGCTGGTCGGTGTTTGAGCCTTCCGATGTCCAGGCGGGACTGAAGGCCAATGACAGTTAAGTCCTCGGCAGTGGAGACGCGAACGGGTTTTACGCTGGCGGCGCTGATTTCTTGCCAAACGGATTCTTCTTCCCCGCGACTTGCGAGGCACCGCCCAACGCCGTCGAGAGCTCGTCGAAAACACCCTTCATCAGCGCACCGCCTGCCTTGGCGCGGTTCGCCGAGGCCTCCGACCTGTAGTTGAACGCATTGATGTCGAAGCCGCGCGTCCGTTCGTTGCCGCCCTTGTAGATCTGGCCGACATCTTCGGCGCCGATCATCGCGGTATCCTTCTGGATATCGACCGGTGATCCGAAATTGAGGTCGACGCCGTTCGCCGCCATCGCGGCGGTCTGCGCGCCCTTCATCTGTGCCAGCTCGCGATAGCGGCGTTGTGCCTCCAGATTGGTATTCTCGATCGAATCGCGCGCCTGTTCATTCGCCAGCCGGGCATTCTGGTCGGCGATCTGCGCCTGATAGCGATATTGCTGGGCTTGCCCGATGCCGGCCGTCACGGCGCCGATGCTCGACATGGCGGTGGAGGCGATCAGCAAAGCGGTTGTGGGTTCGCACATCAGCGGCGCTCCTGGGAAAAGGGGACGAAGCGGGTTCCGGCGATCATGGTCACCTCCTTTGCGATGGTGAAGCCGATCCGCCGCAGGAAGCGGACCGCGCGGTCGTTGTCCTCCGCTACTAGGTTCTCCAGCACCGGGGTTGAATCGAACATCGCCGAAAGGATGCGCGGGCCCCAGCGCAGCATCGTGCGCGGGTGGCGGTAGATCGCGTCGCTGCCGAGCATCCAGGGCGCCCCCTCGCCGCACAGTGCGTTCGTCACCACCAGGCCGAACATCGCCTCGGGCCGCCCGTCGACCGTGGCGGTAAGGCATAATGAGGAGGATAGCAGGCCAGCCCGCAATGCCTGCCTCGGCGTATGGCCCATCGCCGCGCACTCGGTCACATCGGCCTCGCGCATCCGTGACGCGATCGGGCCGACATGGACTGGCGTGGCGCGGACCAGCGCGACCCGGTTATTCGGAGACGGAGGGGTCGAGATAGATCGCGCTCACGGTCATCGGCAGCGGGTCGTCCGATCGCACCACCATGCGCGCGCCGCCATTGATGTCGGCGCGCAGATAGGTTCCGTACAGGCCCGTCATCAGCTGGGGCGGCTGGCCGGGACGCTCGTTGACGCGGGCGCGGAGTGGCTCGACCGTCGCGTCGGTCGGCCCTGCCTTCACGCCGCGGCTGTTGACCAGCCGGACCACCGCCCTGGCCTGGGTCTGCGGCTTGGCGATCGTCCAGCCGCCCTGACCCTGCCAGGCAAGCGGCAGCGTCTCGATCGTTGCGCTATAGGGCAGGCCGATCGTCACCTTGCTCGCCGGCTCAGGCAGGGTGATGAGTCCATTGCTGACGACCAGCCCCGTCACCACCCCGCCATCGGCAAGGGCCGAGACAGTCCTGCCTTCCAGATGCTGCAGGTTTCGCAGCACGGTTTGTGGCGTATCGAAACGATAGCTGACCGCGCTGTCGAGGAAGCAGCAATCCTCAACCGCATCCCATCTGGCCGTCGCCATGCGCTCGATCAGCAGCTTCCCGTTCCGTCGCACGGTCAGGTAGAGCCGGTCCTCGCCACCTTCGGAGATCACGCAGACGCTCTCGACCAGGCCATCGGTCTCGCAGATCGTCCAGCCCCAGACCTGCTGCTCCTGCTCCCAGGTGAAGCACAGCAGCTTGCCGTCGTCGCGGACCGCCCAGATCAGCGATCGCGGTTCCTGCGCATAGGCCCAGGATGTGATGTTGAAGCCCCGGAACAGATGTGGGGAGAAGATCGTCACATCGTTGGAATTGATGCTGTCGCTCGAGAATTCATAACCAAGCGTCCGCACGCCGTTGCCGACGCTGGTCTGGTAGAAGACGACGCTGTCGATCACCAGCGGAGACAGGCGCGCCGATCCGCGCCCGTTCTGGCGTCGGCTCACGAAGTCGGTCGCTGTCAGATAGCCATTCTGCCCCCCTTCGATCCTGAAGATGGAATCCGAGGTGAGGGCGAGCAGGCTGGTCGTCGAGACGAGCTGATTCACCGCGTTGACCCGCCCCGAGACGAGCGCGAAGCTCAGGCTGTCCGATGCCTTGAGCGGACGCGAGATATCCATGTTCTCGAAGCTGCCCGACCGCGAGCCCCAGATCGCATTGGGATGGCTTGTCGTGCGGCCCCAGAGCAGGCGCTGTTCGAAGAAGGTGATGGTGGAGGGGTAGTTCCGCAGGTCCTTCGCGGTGATCGTGGTGCTTGCCGCCGTTTGCGGTGGTGTGACGGTATAAGTGCCTGTGCCTCCTGTCGCACCGGTAAGCTGTCCGACGACCAGCGTGCCGGCCGTTATGCCGGTGCCGGAAAGCGTTTTGCCTTCAGTGATCTCGCCGCTCGTCACCGCGGTCACGGTCATCACTGGTCCGGCGATGCTTGCCGCCAGGAGGGCCGGAAAGTCATCGAAAGGGTTTGTGGCGATCGGTGGCCCGTCGGAATAGTCCGGGCCGATATTGTCGTCCACGAAGCTCACGCTCGTCGTGGTGCCGATATAGCCGAATTCCTGGGTGTTGTCGGCCTTGTAGACCCGGTAGCGTGACGCACCGGCCACGGCCGCCCACCCTATTCTGTTGTAGTTGCGCTTCAGCGTCAGGTCGTTGCTGGCGAACTGCTCGATGGAGGCCCGGCTCTCCGTGCCGCTGGCATCGTCGATCGATGTCACGACATACCGGGCGGGCTGGTAGAATATCTCGGTGGTGTTCGGGGTGGTCGCGGTGACGCTGACGCCCGCCGGGGCGGTGAGCGTCGGGGTGAAGTCGATCGTCGAGAAGGTCCAGTCAATATGGTTCTTGCGGACAAGCTTGGTCGGCGCGTGGTTGAGGTGTGCCAGGTACATGGTGTCGGCCGACTGCTCGAAGTCGACTTCGGGCAGTTCCTCGCCGTTGAAAGGCGAGCCGACGCGATAGATGCGGGCAACGCTCATGCCAGTTCGCCTCCGTCGTAGATCGGTTCCACAATCTTGTTGTGCGAAAGGATGCCCGCCGAGACATAGCTATGGGCATCGGCGATCGTGATCCGGGCCACCCAGGCTGATCCGTCCGCGGTACCGATGGCATCGGCGCGGACCCAGTCGCCATCGATCCGGAATCGGTGTTCGGCGGTTGCGCGGATCGTGACGTCGCCGATGGTGCAGGCGAACACTGGCTGCCATGCGCTACTGACCGCCTCGACGGGATAGTCGCCCCATTCCATCGTCACGGCGTGTTGCGTCCTGACGAGCATGCCGACCTTGAGGTGGCGTGCATCGATCTGCCGCCCGTTCGCCATCAGGATGGGTGTGTCGTCCGCTACGCAATAGCCGCTTCTTCCGCCGCCTCCGCCGCCAACCACGGGTGGTGGCGGTGGCGGCGCAGTCGGCGGGACGGGCGGTGGCGGTGGCGGTGGCGCCGGCGTCCCCACCCGGGTCGTGCCCCCGATGTCGGCGGTGAACGGGGTGAAGTCGGTGGAATTCACGTCGATCGTGAAGCTGCCGCCTGCCGTATTCCCTCCCGAAACGCTGAGGATCCGTGCCAGCCGGCCGTTGAGTTCGGCCGTTCCCTCGATCCCGGAGAGATAGATGTGATCGCCGACCGCATAGTCGTGATACGCGGTGTGAATCGTGGTGATGGCGCCCAGGGTGATGCTGATGATCGTCAGCTTCTCCTCAAGCAACAGGCCCCCGAGTGCGGCGGGGCGCATGTAACCCTGCCCCATTTCGAGGGCATAGGTCTGGTCGATCGAAAACTGGAACGGCATCAGCCGGACGCCCTGGTCAGCATAGACTTCGGCGACCAGCCGTGTGCCGGGGCGCTTGGTCACGCCGCCATATTTGAGGATGATGATATTGCGCGCGCGTCGCAGGCCGGTCGCATAGGCAGCGACGTCGACACGCGCGATCAGATCCTCGGCAAGCTCGCCCTTGGAGAAATTCGGCTGTCCGGTGCGAAGCGGCATCAGTTCGCTCCGCTCGCGCAACCGGCCCCGGCACTGCGCGCAGCGGCGACTTCATCGGGCGTGGGCGCATCGCGATTGGGCTGACGGTTGATGTCGTCGGCGATGGCGCGTTGGGCAGCCACCTCGGCCTGCTGGAGCAACTGTCCCTTGGTTTCGCGGCTGTCGCGCAGCGGCACGGCCAGCCGGGCGGCGATGGCATAGGCCAGCGCGTCGCAGAACAGGCCGGGCATGTCCGCCTCGCTCACCTCCCGGGTGGTATATTCAAGGATCGCCCCGCGCATCTGGCTGAACAGCACGCTATCCTCGATGATGAAGGGCTGGGCCAGCACGGGCGCGACGGGCCGGTTCGTCGCGCCGCTCGGCCAGCCGCTCGCCGGCGGTACGAGCCGCTGCGCGGTGGCCAGGTCTGCGGGCAGCGCATAGGCATGCGCCCATTCGCTCGCCCGTGGATTGACGCTCAGCTCTGCGAGCGAGGCGATCCGCGTGGCGAAGCTCCAGTCGAAGCGTTCGAGCAGCAGCTTGAGGCAATGCGCATAATAGCGCTTGCACTCAGCCGCCTCGGTGGTCGCTTCGTCGATATCGACGATCGGGGGTGCGCGAAGCTCGCCAAGGGCGAGATTGCAGACAGTGATGCTGATGGCCATGCGGCGGGATTAGGCCAGCGGTGGCAGGGTTTGAATCAAGGCCGGCGCGCAAGGCCCGGCGGTCCGGACAATTGGCCTGTGCCGGGAAAAAGGTGCTGTTCTGGTGCGTTGGCGCCCGACAGGCCAGTTGACGGGCGATGCGGAAAAATGTGGTAGTCCGCGTATCGGAGAAAGTGGAGAGAATGCAGGACCGCGACCTTCTGGAGGGCGAGACGCGCGAAGTCGGCCGCCGCGTGCGCGAGCAGATTGCGCGTCGCCGAATCTCGCGCCAGGCGCTGGCCGATATGGCGAAGATCAGCCTGTCTACCCTGGAAAAGGCACTGTCCGGCGGGCGTCCCTTCACGCTGGCGACGACCATCCGCCTGGAGGAAGCGCTTGGCGTGACGCTCCGTCCGGTGGCGCTACCGCCGGCTGCCGCCTCTAACGACCTCGCGCCCGAAACCATGGGGGCCTATGCCCGTGCCGCGGTACGCTGGATTGAGGGCCGCTATCTGACGCTGCGGCCGAGCTTCGGCAGCCCGGGGGATATTTTCGCCTATGTCACCACGATCCGCTGGATCGACGAGGCGGGGCATCTCGGCTTTGCTGAATCGCAGCGCACTGACGCGCGGTTCGAACAGGCCGGGCACGTTTCGATGCCGAACCTGTCGGGCCATATCTATCTCGTCACCAATGTGGCGGGGCAGCACCGGCTCGCGATTCTCGGCCGCCCGACGATCGAGGGGGCATTGTACGGGGTGATGACCACGCTCCAGGTCGGCACAGGCTCTCAGCTCGTACCGGTCACCTGTCCTATCGCCATGGTGAAGCTTGATGCCCAGGCCGATCCCGTCATCGGCCGCGTCGTCCCGGGCATGGCGGAGCATCGCGACTATCGCGAGCGGCTGGACTACGCGACGCAGGGCGATTTCGTGCGCTTGTACCGATAGGCGTAGACGAACGGGAGGGCGCGCCCGCGGGGCGAGCGATCCAACCAAACCCAACGGGCCGCCCTGAACCGCGTCCTGCTCACGGGATCGGCCGACTACGGCTTGGCGGTATCGAGAATGATGTCTTGCACCGCGATCCTGCCGCCGCGAACCACGAAGACGTCCACGCCCGATACCTGTTGCGGCGTGCCACGGAACTGCATCCAGCGCAGCAGCGCGACGTCGCCGCCCAGCGGCTCGACCACCGTTTCCATCGCGCGGATGCCGCCGATGCTGTCCTTGCCGGTCAGCACGACGAACACTTTCCGCGCATTCGTCTTGCCTGAATAGACACCCGGCGCATTGGCGGGCTGTTGCGTCGGCACCAGGCCGGGCGGGGTGATGACGACGGTGTCCTCGGCATAATCGGCCATCACCGCGTCGACATTGGCGGTCTTCATCGCGGCGACATGATCCTTCACGACCTGTTCCGGGGTCCGCTCCGCAGCGAAGGCGGGCACCGCCGCCAGCAACGTCAGCGTCGCGACCAGCTTCACCAGATTGGACATCATTTCTCTCCCCGCATTTGTGATTTGATCGGGTCAGCGTGTCTCACAGATATGATATAGGATTCAAGGGGTGGCTAACGAACAAATCGTCTGAATTCCGTTCTGCCTGGAGGATGGATGGTTCCATTCGCGGAGTGCCTTTCCCATATCCCGGCCTTCCTCTTCCGGAGATTCCGCCATGTTGAAGCGACGCCTGGGAACGCAAGGTCTTGAGGTTTCCGAACTGGGCCTTGGCTGCATGGGAATGAGCCAGTCCTATGGCAGCTTCGACGACGCGGAATCGATCGCAACGGTTCACCGTGCCATGGAACTGGGTGTCACGCTGTTCGACACGGCCGAGGTCT
>CZQE01000057.1_pt1 | contig 14573 bp, 9 predicted proteins | sample 734431 | NCBI WGS metagenome assembly CZQE01 (sample SAMEA3597869, study PRJEB11362) | hydrothermal vent metagenome | biome: marine hydrothermal vent biome; feature: marine hydrothermal vent; material: ocean water | place: Atlantic Ocean | collected 2010-09-19/2010-10-04
TAGTAGATCTTTTCGTTCTGAACGCGCCCGCCGCCGGTCAGGGTCAGGTGCGGAACGATCTCCCAGTCGACCTGAGCGAAAGCGGCGATCTGCTCCGACTTCGAGGTCGCATACCAGTTGGCCAGCGAGAAAGCGGGACCGCGAAGGAAAGGCCGCTCGAACGCCACGTTCGCATAATAGGCACCCAGCGTATAGCGGAACGGCTTGTCGCCGGGCGAAAGCAGGCGAAGTTCATGCGTGAACAATTTCGACCGGAACTGGCCGACCTGGATGTTGTTGCCGTTGGCCGTCGGGGAAGATGTGTCGTCCTGGTCCAGATAGTCGTTGAGGCGGAACTTGTCGTAGGAAGTAATCGACACCAGGGTCATATTGCCCAGTCCGACTTCAGCGCGCAGCGACCCGCCCCCGCCGTGATATTTGGTGCGGGAATCGTAGTTGTTGCTGATGTTTTGATTGCTCTCGCTGACCGTGACTCCGGGGAACACGACCCCCGCCGTCTGCCCGGCGACACCGCGCAACAATGCGGTCGGATCGAGGCGGATGAACGGCCGCCCGACGCTCGTATTGCCGTTGAGATAATTGCCCGACAGCGTGATGGTGACGTTGGACGCCGGTTCCCACCGGAGCTTGCCGCGGGCGTTGACCGCCTCGCGCCCGTTCACTTTCTTGCCGTTGAACAGGTTGCGGACGTTGCCGTCCCAGTTGGAATAGCTGGCCGACAGGACATAGCCGAGGTCCTGGCTGATAGGGCCCGACACGCTGAAATTGCCGCCATATTCGCTATCGGTCGTCGCCAGCGCATTGGCGCGGAAGTGGAACGTGTCGGTCGGCTGCCGGGTGATGATGTTGATCAGGCCGGCCGAGGCTGACTTGCCGTACAGCGTGCTCTGCGGGCCGCGCAGCACTTCGATCCGCTCGACGTCGGGCAGGTCGGTGAAAGCACGGGCCTGGAAGGCGAGCGGCACTTCGTCGACCAGCACCGCAACGCTCGGTTCGACGCCGATGCCGAAGGCGAAGGTGCCGACGCCGCGCAGCGACACGTTGGCATTCACCGGATGCTCGGCCGGACGAACCGTCAGGGAGGGCGCGATCTTGCCGAGATCCTGGAACTGCCGGACGCCCGTCGCGTCGAGCTGTGCCTGGGAGACCACGGAAATAGCCAGCGGCACGCGCTGGACGTTCTCGGCGCGCTTCTGCGCGGTGACGATGATGTCGCCGCCATTATCCGGCGACGGCGCTGTCTCGCTGGTCGGGCCAGTCGACGCGCTCTGCGCTGAATTGGCAAGAACCTCGGGTGCGGCATCCTTCGCAAAGGCAGGAGAGGCGCCGAGCGCGAGCGATGCGATCAGTGCGGCGCGGCAAACGGAATTATGATATTTGCTCATTTCAACCCCCTCATATCGGTCGCGGATTCTGCCGTCCGTAAACCTGTCTGACGTGTTGCTAGCAAATGGTCTTACCAAATACAAGCTTTCGCGATCAGCCCGCTGCGACCTGGTGCGGCTGCGTGTTGCGGCACGGCGGCGCCGATGCTAGTCTCACTGTATCTTATGCCGAAAAAACAACTGACCAGACCAATCGCCGCACCCTCGGCCGCCACCCCGCAGCCGGACTCGCGCAAATTATACCAGCAGGTCGCGGCAGCCGTCGCCGGCGCGATCCAGCGCGGCGAGTTCGCGCCGGGTCAGCGCATTCCATCGGAACGTGACCTGGCCGAGGAATATAAGGTCAGCCGCCCGACGATCCGCGAAGCGATGATCGCGCTGGACGTGATCGGACTGGTCAAGACTCGCCATGGTTCGGGCATCTTCGTTGTCGACAATCCGCCCAAGGATGCGGCGATGATCGGGCTCGACATCGGCGCCTTCGAACTGACCGAAGCACGCCGCCTGTTCGAGGGCGAGGCTGCGGCGCTCGCCGCGGTATCGATCACCGACGACGAGATCGCAGCGCTCGAGACGCTGATCGGCGAGATGGAGCGAGAGAATCTCGAGAATATCAGCGGCGAGCACGCCGACCGATCCTTTCACCTGACCATCGCGCGGGCGACGCGCAACTCGGCCGTGGTGGATGTCGTCGAGTCGCTATGGGACGCACGCTACCGGTCGCCGCTCTGCGCGCACATGCTTGAACGGGCACGCAGCGTCGGCGTCCAGCCCCGCATCGACGAGCATCAGCGCATCCTCGCCGCGCTCCGCGACCGCGACCCCCATGCGGCGCGGCGGGAGATGCGCGATCATCTCGCGCGCGTGATCGACGGCCTGCTGACCGCGACCGAGAGCGACACATTCGAACGCGCCCGCGCCGAGGTGGAAGCGAAGCGGAGCGATCTCGCGCGCCGGGTAGCGGTTTGAGCGAAGCCCCGAATTCACAGATCGCGAACGGCCAACTCCGGGCGAACAACAACGAGCTGTCCTCTCTCGAATGAGAAAGAGGACAGACCGCCGTCCGACCAGGCTATTTCAGCGGCAGGAACAACTCAGCGATTGCCTCGTGCTCCGGCACCTCAGGGAGGAAGGCCAAGCGTTGGCAATAAAGCGGGAAGTCTCGTACCTCTTCGCCGCTTGCCGGTAGCCAGTCGCGATAAAGATAGAGTGCTGCGGGTTCCAGATTGTCGGTGTTCCCGACGACGCGCAGCACCGCGCAGCGCCCGCCGGGGATCATACCGGACTCGATCCGCTCGCCCTTCGCGTCGATTGGCCGATCAGCGCCAACGCACAGATCGAGCCGATATTCAGCCGGGGGCGTGGTGCGTGGATCGGAGTGGAAGACGTTGAAGGTCGGGCTTTCCTGCGGCTAGAGCCCTACTCCCTTCCGCCACGCGATGAACCGCTGGATGGTCGCGCCGATCGTCGCCGGATCGCCCCGATGCTCCATGATCGCTACTGGCGTCGGGGCCACATCGCGGATCGTCACATCATTGGTAGTGAAGGGTTTCTGCATGAGCTTGCTCCTCGCATTGTCCAAAGGCCCGAAGGTCGCAAGCCACGGCTCCCAATCGGGAGCTTTCCTGAACGACGAAGGCGATTGCCCGAACCGTTGCCTAAAGGCGCGGGCGAAGGCATCCGGCGCCTCGTAACCGGCATCCATCGCAATGTCCGTGACGCTTTGGGCGTCCCTGTAGGCGAGCCGATACGAAGCACGCTTCATTCGGGCGAGCTGGACATAGCGATGCACGGACAGTCCGAAGGTTGCCGTGAACTGCCGGTGGAAATGATATTTCGAGAAGGCCGCGACGCCGCTTATTGCTTCCAGTCCAGATCATCGTCCAGATGCTGGTCTATATGGTCCAGCACCCGCTGCATCCGGGCATGGTAGTTTTAAGCGCCGCCTTCATCATTCGTCCTCCGTGGCAGCGTCAGCTAGTCGGTTGCGATCCTGCCCCGCTCGACCGATCTTGCTGATCGGCACGAGCGAGGATCATTACCAACGACGGCTGACGAGCGCGCGTGAGGCGTCTGCGATCTAGACCTTGAGTGTGACGCCACGCCGTCCGTCGTGCGTCACGATATCTCCGACCCCGCCATTGACCTGCAGCACCCGTCGTTCACCGGGAGGCAGCAGGAGTGTAAGCGTCCTGTCTCCCCAGCTTCCCGATCCCTCGCGCCGCACCGTGACCGCGACGTGCTCAGGGCCGGCGTGACCGTCGACATGCCAGCGATCGACCGCGGCCTCGCCGTCTCCGGCATCTTCGATCGCACTCCAGGCGAATGCACCTTCCTGCGGCGGGAACAGCCACACGCCGCGCCAGTAGGGCTCGGGCCGCCACCCGCCCTTGGCGAGATCGACCAGCATCGCCGACCCGGCGCGCGCAAGCAGCGGCGGCAGTCCATCGAGCGGTGCCGCGAGGGTGACGTCAGCGCCGCCCCCGACATGCTCGCCGGTCCACACATCGACCCAGTCAGCCCCGGCCGGCGTTCGCAGAGACCGCGTCGTGGCCCCCGGCTCCATCACCGTCGCGACCAGCAGGTCCGAACCGAGCAGATGCTCGTCATTCTCCTCCCAGGCACGCGCGTCACCAGGGAAGTCGAGCCAGGTCGGCCGCACCATCGGCTCGCATGCGGCATGATAACGATGCAGCAGGTCATAGAGGAACGGCACCAGCGTCTGGCGCAGCGCGAGCAGCCGGTGGATGGCCGGCAGGATTTCGGGGTACATCCACGGCTCGTTGACGGTGCGATCGTCATTCCAGCTATGAATGCTGAACCGCGGCATGAACACGCCCGCCTGCACCCAGCGCAGGAGCAGTTCCGGCTCCGGCGCCGGCCCGGCGAAACCGCCGACATCGTGCCCGCTGTTCGAGACCCCCGACAGTGCCAGCCCGATCGCCATCCGCGCATTGTAGCGGATCGTCTTCCACTCGGTGCGGTTGTCGCCGCTCCATGTCTGCGCATAGCGCTGCAGCCCTGCCATGCCCGACCGTGTGACGACATAGGGTCGAGAGGCCGGGGCAGCCTCCTGTTGTGCGCGTCGGGATGCGCGGGCCATCAGCATCGGCTGCACCGGTCGCATCGCGGCTGCGGAACATGGCGAGCCGAAGCCGTGGAAACGGGCGCGCCTGTCCCAGATCTCATATTCGTTATTGTCGTTCCACGTCGCGACGATGCCCTGATCGAGCAGTGCCGACTTGACCTGGTCACGCCACCAGGTGGCTGCTGCCGGGTTGGTGAAGTCGATATAACTCCCGACCTCATCCCAGAACTGCGCCTCGACCGGCGCGCCCTGCCCGTCGCCGACGAACAGGCCGGCGGCGGCAACCTCGTCATAGCGCGGATGGCTGCGCAGCAGCGCGGGCTTGATGTTGGGCACGAGCCGAACGCCCGCCCCGGCATAGCTGGCGACGAAGGCGGCCGGGTCGGGGAACTTGTCGCGGTTCCAGTGGAACACATAGCGCTTGTCGCCGATCGAGGTGTAGCCGGACGACAGATGGAACGAAGTGCAGCCGAGATCATGCTCGCCGAGCTTGTCGAGGAACCCGGCCATCTGCTCTGCCGCGTCCGGTGCATCGGTATAGCTCATGGTCGAGCCGGAATAGCTAAGCGTCCAGCGCGGCATCAGTGCCGGACGCCCGGTGAGCCAGGTGAAACGCCGAGTCACCGCCAGCGGATCGGGCCCGGCGATCATCCACAGGTCGAGGTCGCCGGCATCGGCGACGACGTGGCGGTAGCGCCCGTGATAATTGTCGAGCTCGCGCCCGAAGTCGACGCTCACATCGGCAACGCTGTCGTAGAAGGCGCCGTGGCAGCGGCCCATGGCGTCGGCGACCAGGATATAGGGGATCGACTTGTAGAGCGGATCGCTTTGCTCGGCGTCATAGCCCATCGGATCGAGATTGGTCAGGCGGAAGCTGCGCCCGGCACGATCGCTGTCACCGGTCCGGTCGCCCAGCCCGTAATAGCGCTCGCCGGCCTGACGCGCGCAATAATGATAGACCCGGCCGTCCCACCAGCCGAAGTCATAGGCCTGGGTCGGGCGATCCGCCGCCATCAGCCGCCACTGATCGCCATCGCGCTGCTCCCAGGTGCAGTGCAATCCGTGCAGGCGGATGGTGATGCGCAACAGCATCGTCTCGACGACGATCTGCCCGTCCTCGACGGCAAGGATGAAGTCCGGGCAGGTGAACCCGGCCACATCCATCCGGTCGCGGCCGGGCTCGGCAATGTCGCTTGCCCCCGCTGCGATCGCCCAGCTCGGCGGGCTCGTCACAACGCCGTCGGCCAGCAGGAGGAGCCGCGCGATATCTTCCTCCAGCACGAAGATATGCGCCACGGCGCCGGTATCGGCGACCAGGGTCAGGCGACCGCGACGTTGCTCCGCCAGCGAAAACAGCGGCGGGTTGGAAAGCATGGCACGTCTCATCGGCGGGGCTCCGGAACAATCAGGTGTCTTATGCCGACGATCAGGACGACGGCACCGATCAGGTCGAACACGGACAGGGCAGCAAACAGCGGCGCATAGCCGACCGTGTCCGCAAGCTGGCCGATCAGCAGCGAGAAAAGCAATCCGCCGATCCAGCCCGCCTGGCCGACAAACCCGTTGGCGGTGCCGACTTCCTCCGGCGTGAACACGTCGGCCGACAGCGTGTTGATCAGCACCGAGATCATCTGGTGGGCGAAACCGCCGACGCAGAACAGCGCAATGGCGGTATAGGGACTGACGGCAAGGCCGATGCAACCCGGCGCGATCATCAGCACGGCGGCAAGGCTGATACCCGCAACGCGCGAGGTGATGAGCCGAACGCCGAAGCGCCTGACCAGGAATGGCGACAGATATCCGCCGAGCACGCCGCCAATGTCAGCCGCGAGGAACGGGAGCCAGGCGAACAGCGCGATCTGCTTCAGATCCATGCCGCGCTCGGTGGCGAGATAGAGCGGAATCCAGAAGCTGAAGGTCTGCCATGCCGGCTCGGCCAAAAAACGCGGTACCGCGATGACCCAGAATTTCGTCGAACCCAGGATCTCGCGGGCGCTCGCGCGCGGCCCCGGCACGCTCGGACGATCCGCCGCGATCAGCGCCTGCTCCTCGGGCGTGATCGCCGGGTGCGCCGCCGGGCTTCGATAAAAGGCATACCACGCCGCCGCCCAGACGAGGCCGACCGCGCCGGTGACGATGAAGGCCACCCGCCAGTCAGCCCAAAGCGATACCGCGATCACGACCGGCGGGGCAATGAGAGCGCCCAGCGACGTGCCGGCGTTGAACCAGCCGACCGCCACCGAACGCTCACGCGCCGGAAACCATTCGGCGATCGCCTTGATCCCCGACGGCACCGCAGCGGATTCGGCCAGCCCGAGCAGCCCGCGGAAGAAGGCTAGTCCCAGCCAGCCGGCGGCGAGCGCGTGCAGCATGTTGGCGACCGACCAGGCAACGCCGAACAGCGCGAACCCGACGCGCAGGCCGAAGCGGTCGACGACGAATCCCGCGATCGGCTGCATCACGGTGTAAGCGAGCTGAAACGCGCCGACGACGTAGCTGTATTGCTGAGTCGTTATCGCCAGGCTGGTTTTCAGCTGCGGCGCGAGCACGCCCAGCGAATTTCGCGCAAGGTAGTTCGCGATCGTGCCGGCACAGACCAACGCGACGATCCACCAGCGCAGATGGGGTATCCGCTTCATGCCTCTCCCCTTCCCCTCCACGTCACATTTTCTCGACGCTTCGCGCCCCCGGTGAAAATCGGCAACGGAGGGCAAGCCACCCGCGGTCATCCACGCATGAAGGCTACCGCACCTACAATGGCCTGTCCAGAGAGGTCAGGCCAATTACCACGAAGGCGGACCGGCGACATCGATCGCCTCGCGCAACGATGGCCAAGCTTGAAGGACGGTATCCCGTCGAGGTGATGTTTGGGGAGCCCGCGCGGTCCGGACCGATCGAAACGAAGCCGATCAGGCCGGCATTGATCTCCAGGCGGTCAGCGACAGGCCGAGTGGCCAGCAAGCCGCCTCAGGCAGTGCTATCGGGGATTGCGGGCGGACCACTTCCCACATGTGCGGTGCTACCCTGCGAACCAGTCGTATTGCGGGAGCATGCCGGACCTGCGCCGTTATTTTTTCGGCGTTACCCAAACTGATACCGGCACGGCAAATTTGCCCGGCGCCGGCTTTCCGACCTCGACCCGGTCGGCAGTCACCAGTTCGCCTGTGTCCAGATTGAAGGAGACCCATGGCTTCGGCATGCGGCCGAAGGTGAATTTCTGGATGGGCTGGCCGGTGGCCGTATTCATGATGGTTGCGATGACACTCATCCCCGCGCCGATAGCCATGAGCATGCCGGACTGTCCAGCCAGCATGAGATGAGAAACCGGAATGCGCCCTGGCTCTGACAATGTTGAAAGGGACCTGACATCCCAGCGGCACACCATGCTCGCACATGATCGATTTATAACTTGCTGGCCAAACAGTTAGTAATTGAAGTGCACGTGGCTTCGTGCATTATCGCCGCGCTCATAAGCCACCGGGAGGAAGCCTGCCGGACAAGAAATCAGGCATCGAGCTTGATCGGCACGGAGCAGGAAAGGATGTTCCATGTTGAGGCAACCCAAGGCACTCCTGTGGTTTCGACGCATCGCCAAGGCCTTTGCGCCGCTGGCGATTGCTGCAGGACTCGGCTCGGCAAATGCCCAGGCCCAGTCCCCCACCAATCCAGCCATTCAACCCAGCGCGAGCAGTTACGCTAAATATGCCGACGCCGGCCGATGGGTGTGCCTGCCCGGCCGCGACGATGCCTGCTCGCGCGACCTGCACGCCATCCAGTTGCTGGAGAACGGGACATCGGCGCCTGTTCCGCCGCGCGCGACGGCCACCTCAAGTCAGGTCGATTGCTTCTACATCTATCCGACGGTCGGCCTGAACCTCATTCCAGGCAACCCCGATCCCTATTACGCGGATACCAGCGCAATCGAGGCGGCGACGGCGGCTCAGGCGGCCTCGTTCAACAGCGAGTGTCGCCTGTTTGCGCCCCAGTACCGGCAGGCAACGATTGCGGCATATGCGCTGCCGGAATTCGTCAGGCAGCTCTATATTCAGGTGGCGGCATCCGATATTCTCGCCGCCTTCGACTATTATCTGGCGAACTACAATCAGGGCCGCAAGATAGTCCTGATCGGCCACTCGCAGGGCAGCGAGATGCTGATCAAGCTTATCCAGGGCAGGTTCGACAACTCGCCTGAACTGCGCAGCAAGCTGCTTCTGGGGATACTTGCCGGTATCCCCGTCAATGTGCCGACAGGCCAGAAACTCGGGGGCACATTCACCAATGTTCCGGTTTGTACCCTTCCCGGGGAGGTGGGGTGCTTCATCGCCTTCAGCACCTATGCGGAGGGATCGAACCCGGCGACCGATACACGCCTCCCGACTCCGGCAGGTCAGGAGCGTGTCTGCGTCAATCCCGCCACCCTCGATGACCAGTGGCTTTCTCCCGATGCCCGTCGAAACGGGCGCAAGCTGCTGCAGGGAACGCTCCTGATGCCCGCTGCAAACTCGTCCGGCTTCGTTCGAGACGATGCCCAGACCAAATCCTTCACCCGCCTGAGCGGTGCGTTCAGCGGCGCCTGCGCCACCGCGACCGACCCACGCATGCGCTTCTTTTCGATCAGCGAGGAAATGGCCCCCACGGATCCTCGTCACGGTATCGTCAAGCTCTCTCCGAATGCCCTGGACCAGATCGGCCAATTGGTGACCGGGAACATCGGGCTTCATGTTCTCGATATGCAGTTTCCAATGCAGGAGCTGGTCTCGCTGGTATCGGCGCGACGCCCCTGACACTCACGATCGCCAAGCCTCGCCAGGTTTCGCGCCTTCCCGGGCGGCGGTTCTTCCAGAACTTTCGGAGAACCGCCATGTCGGAGCGTCGAGCCGGCATCTCCTGATTCAGGCAGGACACCATATGCTGAAGAAGCACACCTTGCCGGGCGTCGCACTCGCCGCCTTGATCATCCTGGCCCTGACCGGGCTGCTCTGGTGGTCAGGCGATCGCGGCGTGGAACGGGGGCACGACGATATCGTCGTGGTGCGAGCCACAGCGCGCCCGGAGGCATTGCCCTTCGCCCCGATACCGGCGAGCGACACCAGCGCCGCAGCGCTCGCCCTTGTCGAAAAGCAGATCCTCGAAACGATCGGTGAGCCGGGAACCAGCCTTCGCGACGTCCGCATCGTCGATCAGGAGCGCCAGATCGCCTGTGGCGAGCGTACGAGCCATGGCACCGCAACCCTCCGCCGCTTTGTGTGGCTGAGCCAGCTGCGCCAGGTCGTCACTGACGATGGCGGTCAGGATTTCGCCATCCTGGTCAATGTCTGCAACCCGCCACCGCATTCCTGAGGTGAACCACTCCCCTGGTCAGATGCGCAGGCGCTAACCGTCTCACGCTAGAATCACATAAACTAGCTGGACGACCAGTAAATTTATGATAGAGGGTCGGGATGATCGCAAAGCGGTCGTCCGGGCGCGCAACGGAGCGCCGACAAAAGGGAGAGGCGTTTGTGATGCTGAAATTTCAGATGATGAGTTCGACGTTTGCCCTTGGGGTCGCACTGCTCGCGCCGCCCGCCATTGCACAGACGGCGACCCCGGCCGACGTCGGTCAGCAGGGCCCGGAACAGGCGGCTGATACGGGCCTGGACGACATCATCGTCACCGCGCAGCGCCGTCCGGAGACATTGCTGAAGGTGCCGGCCTCCGTCGAGGTGCTCAGCGGCGACCGGCTCCGGGCAGCGCACATCAACAACCTCGCGAACATCCAGGAAGTATCGCCGAGCCTGATCGTCACCCAGTCCTCGAACCCCAGCACCGGCGTCTTCACGGTGCGCGGGATCGGGACGGCGGTCACCGACCGTGGTTTCGAGCAATCGGTCGGGGTCTATATCGACGGCGTGTTCCGCGGCCGGCCAGGGGCAGCGCTGCAGGATCTGCTGAACATCGAACGAGTCGAAGTCCTGCGCGGCCCTCAGAGCACCTTGTTCGGGCGCAACAATTCGGCCGGGGCGATCAACATCTCGACCGCCCTGCCCAACGCGAAGGCGCTTGGGATGTACGCCGAGGCGACCTACGGCAATTACGACGCCGTTCAGGCCCGGCTCTCGGTCAATGTTCCACTGGTCACCGACAAGCTCGCGGTCAGCGTCGCCGTGGCGGAGAATTACAATCACGGGTTCATCGAGGCGCCGAATCTGCCCCGGGGAAGAACCAACGGCCGCGATCGGCAGAGCGTCCGGTTCCAGCTCTACTGGACGCCGACCGACCAGACCCGCGTAAGGCTGATCGGCGACTATTCGCAGCTCAACGACAGCTGCTGTTCCTACCTGCCGCTGTTCGTGTCCGACACGGCCGCGACGGGTCCCTTCGTGTTCAACGTGCGGGGCGGGTTTATCGGCTATACCGGTCCGACACCGGGCACCCCCGGCGTGTCGCCCAGCAACCCGGCGAGCAGCGGGACATTCTATCGACCGTTCGACCGCAGGACGACGCAGGATTCTCCATCGGGCGAGAAGACGACCGACAAGGGCGTTTCGCTCCAGGTCGATCAGGACTTCGGCAACCTCACCCTGACCGCGATCGGCGCACATCGTCGCTTTCAGTCGAACATCAGCCTCGACATCGACGGCGTGAACTCAGCGGTGACGAACGTCCGGTCCGATCCGTCGACCAATATCCGGGAAACGTCGGCGGAGATCCGGCTTCAGAATGCGGCGGGCAGCCCAATCGAATTCGTCGCGGGTGCGTATTATTTCGACCAGAAGATCGTCGATACCAACCTGTTGCAGATACGGGTCAAGCCGGTGGCGACCACGGTCACCTTCTATAATTCGGTCGGCACCGGGACGGCGGAGAGTGGCGCCATATTCGGCCAGGCGACCTATAACCTGACGAGCGCCTTCCGCCTCACCGGCGGCCTGCGCTACCTCAAGGAAAAGAAGACGGCCAACGTCACTGTTGCGCCCGGCTCCTTCTCCTTCCCCGGCACCGCCGAACGGAATGACGACGCGCTGATGGGATCCGCGACGATCGCCTTCCAGCCGATTCCGGAAGCCAATCTCTATCTGCGCTATGCGCGCGGCTACAAATCCGGCGCGATCAACCTTCTCCTGACCTCGCCAACCATCGCCGCGAACCCTTCGGTCAACCCGGAGACGACCGACGCATTCGAAGCTGGCGCGAAATTCCGCCTGCTCGGCGACCGCCTCAGCACCAATATCGCTGTCTATACCCAGACAGTGAATGATCAGCAGGTTCAGGCTTTCAACAGCCAGACATCCTCGTTCGTCACCCTGAATGCCGCCAAGGTCCGGTCGCGCGGCGTCGAGGCGGAAATCCTCTACCGGCCGGTCAAGCCACTGACGTTCAATGGCAGCATAAGCTATCTCGATGCGACCTATCTCAGCTTCCCTGGTGCTCCGCCGCCTGCCGGGGGTATCGCCCCCAGTCAGAATCTGACGGGTCGGACGCCGCCCAACGCGCCGCGCTGGACCATTGTCGGCGGCGTCAGCCTCGACCAGCCGCTGAGCGACGAGGTTCGCTTGCTTGGCAACGTCAATTTGCGCCACGCGACAAGCTATTACACCGACCTGGCGCTGACGGAGGCTTTCCGGAACGGGAACACGAACTTTCTCGGTGCCAGTGTCGAGTTCGCACTGCGAAACGGGTTCGGCATTCAGTTCTGGGGGCGCAACCTGACCCAGCAGAACGCCTATCTGAGCGGCATCGGCACGCCGCTCGGCAGCGGAAGCCTTTCAGTGTTCGTGAACGAGCCAAGGACCTACGGCGTGACGCTGCGGTTCCGGCATTGATCGTCGGGCCCGGCCGCGACCTCACTGTCGCGGCCACCTCACCCCTGCCGAGACGATTCCGGGGCCGATGCGAGTCCTCACCCCTTGAGTTCACAATGCCTGCAGAGACACCCGCACCATGACCCTTTTCCGCGCCCCGTTCATCTGGACGCCGCAGCAGCCGATCGCCGAGAACTGGCTGCTCGCCTCAAGGGATCTGCCTGAACGAGACGATGGCAAGAACCGGTGGTTTCTGTTCCGGACCGAGGTCGAGCTTGAGACACAGCCGATCGCGGCTCCCACCGACATCACGGTCGATGGACGCTATATCCTGTACGTGAATGGCGAGGAACAAGGGCGGGGCCCGGTTCGGTGCAGCCCCCTCGCCCAGCGTTACGACACTCATGACATTGCGTCCGCGCTTCGGCCGGGGCGGAATGTCGTCGCCGTCCTGGTGCACACCTATGGCGTCGACACTGCCTTTTACGAAGGTGTCCGCGGACTATGGCGGCCGGTGTTCGGCGACGGCGGGCTGTGGGTCGAAGGCCCAGTGATCGACACCCGCCAGCCATGGCGCTGCATCCAGTCGACCGCCTGGGTCCAGGACGTGGCGCAGGCCAATCACAGCCTCGGGTTCATCGAAGCGCTGGATGCCAATGAATTGCCGGCCGACTGGGCCGCATTGGACTTTGACGACAGCGCCTGGGACGTCGCACGCCCCCTGGTTGCCGGCGGGGGCGGTCCGGAATCCCTGTACCAGGGCGTGACCGTCCGTCCGTTTCCTATCCTGCTGCCTCGCGGGATCCCGGCGCTTCGCGCGTTCCCGACGCACGCGCGGCGCATCCGCTGGATCAGGGGTCAGCGACCCCAGCCCGACCTGCCCCTGCACACGCGACTCTATGAGGAGCAGCTTGTACCCGCCCCGCCCGGCGCGGCGCGCAATGTCGAGGATCTTTTGAGCGACGCCCAGGCATCGACGGTGATCAGCACCGCTGATGGGGTCGATACCGCCTTCACGCTCGACTTCGGCCGTATCTTCTCAGGCCATCCCTTCTTCGAGATTGAGGCGAGAGGCGGGGAAGTGATCGAGATCGCGTGCGCCGAACGACTGCCCGGCGAATGGTTCGGTGTGGTTGCCGAAGACGCGCGGATCGAACGCAGGCCTTATATCGGCACCGACGCCCATCTCTGCCGCTATGTCGCACGCGCCGGGCCACAGCATTTCCAGCGCTTCGAGTGGTGCGCCGTCCGCTATATGCACGTCGTCGTGCGCAACGCCCCGGCCGGCATGACCATCCGCCGCCTCGGCGCGATCGAGACCCACTATCCTGTCGACGAACGTGGCAGCTTCTCCTGCTCGGACCCGATCCTGACCAGGCTATGGGCTGCCGGAGCCTATACGCTCAAACAATGCATGCACGATGCCTGGGAAGACTGCCCGAGCCGCGAGCAACGCCAGTGGCTGGGCGACGTGACAGTCGAAAACCTCGCGGGACACGCGGCATTCGGCAGCTCGGCGTCGGCACTGACAGCCAAATATCTGGTGCAGGCAGCCGAAAGCCAGCGGCCCGACGGGTTGACCCAGATGTTTGCGCCCGGGGATCATGGTCACAATGCCCGGCTGATACCCGACTGGACGCTGCAATGGATCCTGTGCGCGGCCGACCATTGGCAACTCACCGGCGATCTAGCGACGATCGAACAAATCTGGCCGTCGATCCGGAAGGCGCTCGGCTGGTTCGAACGGATCGCCGGGCCGCACGGCCTGGTGGTCGACATGCCCTATTGGCACTTCATGGACTGGGCCGGGCTTGGCCGCGACCATCAGGCTTTGCCGCTCAACGCGCAATTGGCGGGTGCGTACCGGGCCGCCGCGACGATCGGCAGCGCGCTGGAAGATAAACGGGCGGCCGGCCTCTATGAGAATCGCGCACGCGCCATCTCCGCCCGGCTCGATGCCGAGCATTGGGACCAGCAGCGCGGCACGTGGGTGGATATGGTCGATCCCGTCAGCGGCGCGCAGATCAGGCGGACATCGCAGCATGGTATCGCCGCGCTCGCGCTATGGGGCGACGCAGCGCCCGAGCGGATCACGCGTGCGTTCGACTGGGCGACCGACCCCGAGCGTGAGACCGCAACGCCGGCGCCGCCAGTCGTCCCCTTCGGAACCCCGCTGGACGAAGAACAGGGGGTCGTCGTGGCGAACACCTTCTACAGCCATTTCGTCAACGAAGCCCTGGTCAAGCACGGTCGCGGCGCGACGGCCCTCGACAATATAAGACGCCGCTTCGCGCCCATGGTCGAGGCGGGCTCGTC
>CZQE01000297.1_pt1 | contig 14564 bp, 8 predicted proteins | sample 734431 | NCBI WGS metagenome assembly CZQE01 (sample SAMEA3597869, study PRJEB11362) | hydrothermal vent metagenome | biome: marine hydrothermal vent biome; feature: marine hydrothermal vent; material: ocean water | place: Atlantic Ocean | collected 2010-09-19/2010-10-04
GACCTTGAACAGGCGCTCGCCGATCGCGTCCTTTCCTCGAGCCTCGTCGTCGCGGCGACACGAGCGCACATGATCCCCTTGATCGAGCGGGATTGGGGTCGCCTGCGTTGGGCTGGCGAACGTGCTGGCACCCGCCCTCAGGCGGCACTTGTCCGGGAACGGGCATTTCGGTCCCGCCTCGGCACGCGGACGGGTGCCACGGTCGTCGGGGCCGCGGGCTGGGTGCTGATTCACGATTTGGATGGGTTGAGCGGTCGCGGCGAAGGAGTGGACCGGGACCGCCTGCTCGACCTGTCACCTAGCCAATATTGGCGCGTCGACGGCGGCATATTGGCGCGGCCAGCACTTCCCTTCGTGGTTGAGGTGACCGGCTTGGTCGAAAGTCTGCGATTGGAGGGCGATCTCGCCAGTCGGTTGGACGTCACGGGCGCCGGGGACGGTCGGTGGCTGTTGACGCCGCGCGAACCGCTCGAGGGGGACGTCGACATCGTCGTCGAACCGCGACGCACTGGGCCGCCACTGCGCCGGCGTCTTCGGCTTCGGCGCGCGGTCCTGGTGCCCACTTTCCGAGGCCCGCCCGAACGCCTGTTCGACGCCGATCCGCCTCCGGCGCCCGCATGGCCATGCGACGCCGAGCACGGGGGGATGGCCACCAGCGCGGAACCGGGCGGGGAGACCCCCACCCAGGCGCTGCTCGATCTCACCGAGGCGCTCGCCGTCAAGACGGGGACCATGCCGCTGACCGACCTGTTCGAGATATCCCGCCAGGTCGTCGGCGGCGCGGACACATCGCCGTGGGATGTCATCCGAGCCTTGGGCGACGCCGGAATGCTATGCTGGCTCGAGGCGCGTGGCGTTCGCGGTCGGTCAGCCCTACCCATGGGACCGCGCGGCGCGATCGCCCGAGTGGGCGCGGACTCGCGGCTCACGCTGGAGGGCGTGTTAAGCGAGACATTTATCGCCCGCCTCGACGCCGCGAGCGCTCGGCTGGATCTGAGACGGGAGACACGCCCGGGGGTGAACGGCTGGTCTCCAGCGACCGAGTGCGTATGGGCGTCGGAGGCGCCTGCGCTTTTGGAGCTCGCGGAGATGGTGGAGCTTGAGGTCGGCTATCTGCGCGCCAGCCCCGATCCGCTATCGCGCTGGCGGGTTCGCGAACCCTTGGGGCGCGCGCGGGAGGACGGCGAGCGCCGCTCGGTGCCTATAGCCGGGCGTCACGCGCCCTTGCGGCACGTGGCGTTCGATCGCATCGATATCGCCTCGATGTGGGAGGTCGAGGGACGCGACGGACTTCGCCACTGGCGCGACCGTGAGGACGCGATCCTCGATGCGTACGCGGAGGTAGACGAGCGAGCGTTCACGATCGCGGAGGGTCTGCTGCGCGCGACGGACGCGCGTCTTCCTATGCAGTTCGCGCGCTGGATCCGGTTATTCACGGGCACGGCCTCCGGACCAATGAAGGACGGCTATGGCTATGCGTGTAACGCAGCGGTCGAGCGGGCCGTGCACGTCATGCGTCCGGCGATCCTCGCCTCGGCTTCTGGTGAGCGCCCCAACGGGCCCGCCCCGAGGTCACGGCGGTGGCGAACCATGGCGACGATGAACAATGGGGAGCGCGAGATCCGGCCGAGCTGGCGGGTCGCGCGGGAGGGGATCTAGACGTGGTGGACGTTCAGAAATGCCAGTTGCTAGGCGAGGTCGAGTACGCGCAGCATAATTTCGCGCGGCTCAAGCCTCTTCTCTACTCGCTCGACGGCAAGCGCTGGGACGGCCAGGTGGAGCGCGCCTGGTTCCCAACCTCCGGCCTTGTCTTTTCCTTGTCCCCGGAACTGCGATACGCCGCCTCTGGCAGCCTCTGGACATTCCAGGTTCGGCCTAATGAGCGTCAGGGTGCCTCCGAGGATGGCAAGGACGCCTTCATGACCATTCAGGTCAAACCCGCCACGCGCTTCCTGCACGACATGGCGCCTCGAGACGCCGAGGCGTTGCGGCGGCTGGCGACGATCGAGGGACTCGAGGCCGTCCCTCTTTCGGGCGGCCTGCTGCTTCCCGAGACGGACGATCAATGGGTGCTGGTATTGGAGTTCGAGCGCGGCGCCGACGATCGGTTTCGCGTGACCAATGATCGTCAGCTCGGCCATATGCGCGTGCTGAGCGGCACACCGGAGATGATCGCCGGCATATCGACCGCCGATGGTCGCTGGGCTCTTCCGATCCTGTACTCCGGGCACGGTTCAGAGATGCGCAACTGGCGCCCCCCGGCCGCGCTGGTCGAGCAACTCGCCACCGATCTGCGCAAATGGTTTCCGCATGCGCCGAACAAGGCGCGCGCCGCCGTCGCCGCGAGCGCGCTTAGGGACCTGGCGCCGGTTCTGGATGGGTTATCCGTGCTCCGCTCGCCGGACACGCGCGCCGCGCTCGATCGGGCGAAGGGGTTGATCGAGGACGCCGAGCGAGCCGGGGTGGATCTTGACGCTCTCGTCGAAACGCTGCTCGCGGCGCCAAGTATCGCGGCCGAGATCGCGGCGGAGCGAGAAAGGCTCCGCGCGGCGTTGGAGGAACAGGCCCGGGCATCGGTCGCGGAGCTTGAATCCGCCGCGCGTGCGCGGCTCGACGACGAGTTGGCGGAGGCTCAGCGAAAGCTTACCGGAGATAGGGAGGCGCTGGAAGCGATCCGTGCGGAGACCGCCGAGGCCGAACGCGCGCTTGAGGAAACCAAGCGACGGCATCGTGGCGAGACCGCGAGCTTCACCAAGTCGCTTGAGAGCCTGATCGCTCGCGCACGGAGCGAGCCGGCGGCTTACGCCGCCGAGTGGCTGTCCCGGCTCGGATTGTCACCTGGCGCCGACCTCCCGGCCCCCGAGCCGGTCGATCCTGTCCCCGGGGCTGGCGTCTCGATCGGGGAAGCGGAACTTGGGCGCGCGCTGATGGAGGTGAACCCGATCCAGGCGCCCGAGCCTTGGTTCATGGTGATGGATAGCGCCATTCGCGCGCGGGAGCTGGTCGTGGCGATCGGTCCCAAGGCGCGCGATATCGTCGAGGCATGGATCGCGCGGATGTGCCCGCTCGCCGTGCGGGTCGGGGCCTCGGACCCTTCCATCCTGAGCCTTTCGGATCTGATCGATGGCGGCGCGCGCGCGGGCGCGGCCCCTCTCGTCGGAGCGATCGCGCGGGCTCGCGCCAATCCCGATCGTTTGGTCCTCGCGCTTCTCGACGATGTCGATATCTCGGCCGGTGGGTTCTGGCTGGCCGAGGCGGCGCGCGCCAATCGCGCGGCGATCGGCCGACTTCCAGCCAACCTCTTGCTCGTAGCGCTTGTCGAGGACGACGCGGAGCGTTTCGCGTTGGCGGACGGCCGACTTGGCGAACTCTTCCCGATGCGGTTCGACGGCGCCACTCTCCTACCGAAGCCGATCGCCGATCGGGGGGATCGCGAGTTGGCGCTCGATCTTATTCAGCCTCCGCTGAGAGGTCTCGCGGTCAGCGACCGCGTCGAAGCGCTCCGCGCGGCGGCGACCCGCGTTTTCGGAGCTGAGGATGTCGAGCGGCTGATGAATGAGTTCGGCGCGTGGACGGGCTGGCTGAAGTCGGGAGGCGCGCGGCCAAGCGAGGAGACGAGCTTGACGGCGCCGCTCAGAATTGGCGCCGATACGATGCGTAAGGGGGATAATAATGCTTGATCCGATCGGCGCGTTCGAGCGCATGCGTGACTATTTCGCCGCCTATTTGGACACCGCCTTCAAAATCAGACGTAGCGATGTCGCTGACGCGCGCCGCGCGCTGCTCGCCACCGCCGGACGGATGTGCGCCGAGCCCTATATCGAACCGATCCTGCGCTATGAGTCCGCTGAATTCGGATTGGAGGCGCTGATCGACACACCGGGGCCGCTCTCGGATTTCTCACGGGAGGGGCGGATCGCTTTCGTGGAGCTCGCGGCCTCCGGCTTGTTCGATGGTGTTGATCAAGGCGAGGGCGGGACGCCGAGCCGGATCCCGGAATACAAGCCGTACCAGCATCAATTCGAAATGCTCGCCAGAGGCGTGCGGCCGGGGCAGCCTGGCATCGTCACCTCGGGCACGGGCTCGGGAAAGACCGAGTCCTTCCTCCTGCCGATCCTCGCGCGGATCGCCGAGGAGGCGGTGTCCTGGCCCGCCCCGAACGGCACGCTCGGGACGGAGGATTGGTGGGAAGGAGAAGATGATTTTCGGCTCGCCAGGAGACTCGAGCATCTGAACCGACCGAAAGCGCTCCGTGCCCTGATACTCTACCCGATGAACGCGCTCGTCGAGGATCAGCTCACGCGTCTGCGAAAGGCGCTGGATTCGGAAGCCGCGCGCGCGGTTTGCGATCGTCGGTTCCAGGGCAACCGCATCTTCTTTGGCCGCTATAACAGCGCCACGCCGCCCACGGGATTCGAGACCCATCCGGTTCGTCAGGACAAGGCGACCCGGGACAAACGCGAACGCGCCGTCGAGAAGACGCGGGGGTATCTGCGAGGCCTTGGGGATAGCCAGGAGATGGCGACGCGCTACGACGCGCAGCTAGCGCGGGACCGCGATCTGGACACGGTCGAGGAGACGCGGTTCCTGTTCCCCTCGGTGGACGGCGCGGAGCTCAACACGCGCTGGGATATGCAGGCGACGCCGCCCGACATCCTCGTGACCAACTCCTCGATGTTGAACGCGATGCTGGCGCGCGAGGTCGAGGAGCCGATCTTCGACCAGACGCGCGACTGGCTCGCTTCCGATCCCGACGCCTATTTCCACTTGGTCATAGACGAGCTTCACCTCGTACGCGGCTCATCGGGCGGCGAGGTGGCGGGCCTGATCCGCATGTTGATCAATCGTCTCGGGCTGGATCGCCCGGAGCTGCGGCACAAGCTCCGCGTTCTCGCCTCGAGCGCCTCGCTTCCCGTCGAGGACGAGGATGCGGCGTCGACCGCGTCGCTCGCCTATCTTTGGGATTTCTTCGGTGAACTAGGCACCTTCGCCGAAGACGGATCGCCCGGCGCCCAGGATCAGGATTTCTGGCGCGGTTGCGTGGTCCGAGGCGAGCCCGTGATTCCGGCGAGCCCGGCGGCTCCCCTCGATCCTCGGCCTTTCGAAGCAATGGTGGCCGCGGCCGCCGGCAAAGAGGGCGGCGCGGTGCTCGAGCCGCCGCCCTTGGTTCGGATCGGTGCGGCGATCACCGACGCGTTAGCGGCGCTCACGGGAGAAAGTACCGCTGATGAGGTTGACCGCGTTCGCGCGCTCGCCGAGGCGGCCGCCGCCCGATTGGTCGCCGCCGCCACCGACGCGGATGGCCCCCGCGCGCGATCGATCACGGAGCTCGGCATAGCGCTATTCGGAGCACCTAACCCAGTCGCGGTGCGCGGAATATTGCTCTCGCGAGGGCTTGGCGACGCCTTACGCCTTTACGATCGCGATGGCCCCCGGGTCGCCCAAACCACACCCTCTTTCCGAGCGCATATCTTCTTCCGCGCGCTCGAGGGCTTGTTCGCCGCCATGGATCAGGACGCCGACAGGGCGCCGGTCTATGAAGCGCTCTCGATCGAGCGCGGAACCGGGCTCGCGCCGCGCGAGGATGTCGCGGACACTCCGGCCAAACGCATGATCGAGGTGCTCTACTGCGAGGCATGCGGCGAGCTCATGCTCGGCGGTATGCGCTCGACCGACAATTCCGGGGCGCCGATCGAGCTGCTGCCGAGCAGCCAGAATCTGGAGGCTCTCCCTTATGCGTCGGCGGGGACCGAGTTCGAGGATCTCGCCTATCGCGAATACGCGATCTTCTGGCCGACGACCCAGGGGCAAGCCGTTCAACCTGAGGTTAGCGGTCAGCGGGATGGCAGCGGCCCGACCTGGGTCACCGCGCGCTTGGATCCCTTTGGCGCGCGGGTCCTGGCACCCGGCGTGGGCACGCCGCGCGAAACCGATTTGCCCGGCTTGCTCTTCCGCCGCTCGGAGACCGATTCGGCTAAGGACGCGCGCGGCCGGGGTCCGGGTGACAGGGGGTCGGCGGCGCCGGCGGCCTGTCCTTGTTGCGGGACATCCTATCTGTTCCGCAACAAGGGCCGATCCAGTCCGATCCGTAATTTCCGGACTGGTTTCGCCAAGACCTCGCAGTTGCTCGCGACCGAATTGTTCGAGCTACTGCACGCGAGTGGTTTGGACTCACCTAAGGCCATTGTCTTCTCGGATAGTCGCCAGGACGCGGCCCGCGCGGCGATCGATCTCGAGGCGAACCACCATCGCGCGCTGATCCGCGACATGACCGTTCGCCTGCTGCGTGAGAGGGTGGATCAAGCCTATCGCGCCGACGCGCTCGAGGCGTTGCGCGCCGCGCAGGAACAGGCGATCGCCAATCGCGAATGGGGCGAGGCTGACCGATTGGAGCGCGAGATCGCACGCGCTGGCGGGCAAGGCGAGGCGGTGGCCGCGCTACGCGCTATCGGTCAGGATCCAGCGGATCCAAGCTATCGCGGCACCCAGATCGATGTTCCTCTGCGCGCCGCTCCGCTCATCGCGGCCATGGCGCGGCTCGGCATTCATCCCAGCGAAGCGACCGTCACCGACGACGATAGTTGGTGGACGCTGTTCCAGAAGAATGGCGACACGATGCTCTGGCAGGCCCCATCGGACCCACGCGCGCGCGAAGCGGTGGTCGACGCGCGTGAGGAGATCGTGAACGGCCAGGAGGCGGCGATCTATGACACGCTGTTCAACAAGACCTATTTCTCGTTCGAGGAAGCGGGCCTGGGCTATCCTACGCTGTTTCCCGAGGGCGAGCGCACGGCGGATCGCGACCGGTTGGACGCCTGGCTACGCGTGTTCGCGGACGCGTATCGCGTTCCCGCCTCGCACTGGGTCGACGCCACCCAAGTGCCGCTTTGGAACGACGCCAACAATGTCGGCGACAAGAACCGTGTCGCACGTTTCGCTCGGGCGATCGATCCGAACGACCCGAACCAGGTGCTCGACGAGGTGCTGTCGGCTTTCGCGGCGCGCGGTCACACCGGCGGCCTCATCACGCTGTTCGCGCTCGGGGTTCGCCTATCCCGAGCGGACGATGATTTCTGGCGATGCCAGTCGTGCGACCGGGTCCATCTCCATCGAGGGCAGGAGCGGTGCACACGTTGCTTCACGCCCTTGGACGAGGCTCCGAGCGGCAAGGTCGCTTCACTTTGGCGGCACAATTTCCTCGCGCACCGGATCGCGCGCGCGGGCGACAATTCGACCGATCCCTTCCGGCTGCGCAGCGAGGAGCTCACCGGACAGACGCGCGACGGCGCCGAGCGTCTTCGCCGCTTCAGGGGCATCCTGGTCGAGGATGGGGCCGACCCGACAGGAGAGCTCCCCCGCCTAGCCAAGGAGATCGACCTGCTCAGCGTCACCACGACAATGGAGGTCGGCATCGATATCGGGCCTCTCCAGGCGGTTTATCAGGCCAACATGCCACCGCAGCGCTTCAATTATCAGCAGCGTGTTGGTCGCGCGGGCCGACGCGGCCAAGCCTTCTCTTTGGCCCTCACCGTGTGCCGTAGCCGTAGCCATGATCTCCACTATTTCAGGCATCCAGGCCGCATCACCGGTGACGCCCCGCCACCCCCGTTCCTGGCGACGGGTTACGAGGACATTCCGCTCCGTATCATTCGCAAGGCTTGGCTTCAGGCGGCGTTCCGGCGGCTCAGGGTCGAACATGGCGCCCGGTATCCAGGTTATGATTTGACGCCACCCGACATACACGGCGAGTTCATCGTCGTTGATCTCTATAAGACGGAGGGGTCGCCATGGCCGTCGGCGCTGCGCGAAGCGCTGCGCGCGACCACCGATGCTAGGGACGCCGCGATCGCCGTGGTGATGGTAGGGCAGACCGAAGCGCTGCTCGAACAGGTACGAAACGCGCTCCATGTCGACGTCCTGATGGACGCGATCGCGACCGTGATCGACCATGAAACGCGCTACGGCATTGGCGTCGCGCATTCCCTGGCGGAGGGCGGCTTATTGCCCATGTACGGCATGCCAACCCGAGCCCGACCGCTTTATCTTGGTCTCGAACATGAAGGCGGAGGCGATTGGTGCTGGGATTCAACTGACCGCGACGCGGATCTAGCCATCTATGAGTTCGCTCCAGGCTCGACCTTGGTCCGAGACAAGCGGCTCCACCGCGCGGTGGGAATTACCTCGACGCTGCCCGATCCCCAACAATGGGGCAGGCGTTGGGTGCTTCCGCGGCAGGACACACGAGAAGCCATCTCCGAGGATTGGTGGATTGGCGCGTGCGCGGCGTGCGGCGGCTGGACCCGCCGCGAGACCGCCGAGGCGACGGAATGCGCCGCCTGCGGAAACGCGATCGCGGCCGACAGCTTCCGTCATTGCATCACTCCAGCGGCCTTTCGTACCGACTTCACCCCCGTGAAGATCGGCGAGGATGATCTGCGTGTGGTCCGCGCCCGCGTGGTTTGCGCCGAAGCGACGCCAGTGGCGACGGTGCCGGTACCTGATGAGAACGTCGCGCTCGCGCTGGAACGGTCGGCGAACATCATCCGCCTCAATCCTGGCGCGAACGGGACCGACCTATTCGATGGCGGCTTCGATTTGAACGAAGGTACGCAGCGCTTCTGGCGTGCGGGCCCTGAAAACCCACGATTCGAGATGCAGAACCAATCCATTCTCGATGACACCGCCGCCGCTTTGCGCGGGTCGTGGATCAATACCGGTCGCTCCGGGCGAACCTGGCTCGCGTCGCGCAAGGTGACCGATAGCTTGTTCCTTTCCCCGGTGGCGATGCGGCCGGAGCTGAACATCGCCTCGGTCGCTGGCCCGAACACCGTCACCTCGATCCGAGCATCCGCCTTCACCATGGCTTTTCTCCTGATCGACCGCGCCGCGCTCGAGCTCGACGTCGATCCCAGTGAATTCGAGATTCTGCCGCCGCGCGTCGCGCACGCCGGCGGTCGCGAGTGGCCGATCATTCAGATCGCGGACACGTTGGTGAACGGCTCGGGCCTGTCGCGGCAACTATCCCTTCCAACTGCCGCGCCCTGGGCGATCGAGTTGCTCGCGTCGATGGCGCGGGAAGAGGCGGCTTGGCCGCTCGCGGATTTCATGCGGGACGGGCATAGGGCTCGGTGTGATCAGGCCTGTTACGAGTGCCTGCAGCGCTATGGCAATCGCGCCTATCACGGCCTGTTGGATTGGCGGCTGGGTGTGTCCTACGCCCGCGCGTTACTCGATCCCACGCACCGGCTGGGAGGCGATGGCGATTTCTCCGCGCCGGAATTGCGCGACTGGCGAGCGGGGGCGCTGGAGGCGCTCGGCCGGGTCGCGCGCAGCGGCGATATGGAGGTGGTGTCCGATGGGCCGGTGCCGGCACTCAGGGTCCGTGGCCCCGCCCAACCGCTGGTGGTTCAGGTGCATCATCCGATGTGGCGGATCGAGGGCCCCGATGTGCCGCCGCTCATCGACGACGCGGTGGCGCGTTTTGGGCCGGGCGGTCGCTGGATCGACAGCTTCGAACTGGCGCGCCGTCCGTTCGTGGCGATCTCCAATCTGGTCCGGGCCGGCTGAAGTCGAGGCCGGCGAGGAACGACCTCGCCCGGTCACCGCCGCCGCGCGCGGTTCTCCCCACCCTCGGCATGTCCGCGACTTCCCGTGCGAAGTGTTCGAGCCTGTCGCGATCGAGCTCGCATTCCCAGATCGTTCGCACGGTCCAACCGGCTTCTAGGAGTGCCGCTTCCTTCAACTGGTCGCGCGCCCGATTGGCCTCGAGCTTCGGTACCCAAAAGTCGAGCCGCGACTTCGGAAGCCGAGCCAGCTTGCAATCAGGATCGGGGTGACGGTGCCAGAAACAGCCGTGCACGAAGATCGCGAGGCGCCGTGAACGAAGGACGATATCCGGGCGTCCGGGCAGATCCTTGGCATGCAGCCGGTAGCGAACCCCGGCGGCGTGTAGCGCGCGACGCACCCGCATCTCGGGCTTGGTGTCCCGCCCGCGCACCTTGGCCATTTGCGCGCTTCGGGCGGGATCGACCGGCTCAGTCGTCCTGGCCACCCGCCTCGTCATCGCCAGGTCCCGCGATATCGCCGAGCGGCGGAATAAGCGGGGCGGAAAGATCGGGATGCTCTTGGCGGAAGGCGGCGAGCACTTCCTCCAGCAGCGAGGCATGGTCGGTGCGCGGTGGCGCGTCGTCCAGATTCTCGTCGATGCGCTCGCGGATTTGCTCAAGAGACAAGGAATCCTCGAGTACCGGGTCGAGCGCCCAGGCCCGGCCCGGATGGACCACGTCCCAGGGTGAGCGCTTATTGGCGCGCGTCTTGGCCGCGTCGCCATGCTTGCTCATGCCCCAACAGGCCTTGGTCTCAGAGTTCCAAAGTGGCCAGAACATGCCGATGAGATGCTTCTCCGCGACCAGCTGGGCATTGGTCGCGCAAACCAGCCGGCGGCAGGTGAAGTCGGCCAGGCGAATGCGGTGCATCCCCTCGGGAAGCGCCGCGTAACCCTCAGCGGTCGCGATGGTGCCGGCATGCTCGATCAGGCGGCCCGTCAGCCGAGGGCCCTGCTCGCGCGATGTGCTCGCGTCGCTGTCGGAAGGGTCGGCCTTGCCGACATAGATGGGCGTCTCGGTACCCGAGATACGGCGATAGAGGGGATGATCCCCTTCGTAATAGATCGCGTAGACGCCCGAGCCATAAGCCGATTCGATCGATCGCAGCGGCACGCGCGCCTGCGCCAGCAAGGCGAGGGCGACCACGCGGCCGATCGTCTTGGGGTCGGAAGGGTCGAAGCTGGTGAGCGGCATACGGATCGGATCCGTGGCGGCGCGCGCCAACTCGATCGCATCGGCGTGCTCCGCCAGGCCTTTGCGAATGCGCTTCGACACCACGGAGCTCACCCCCGCGTCGGCGATCGCCACGACGTCAGCGAGTGCCTTCGAAAGACTTTCAAACGCTAGGGAATCTTCCGACTTCTTCGCCACGCCTCGCCCGATCCAGTCGAGCCAGGTCGCGTCACGCGACGGCCTGGCCTACCGGATCGACATCACCGCTTCTAATCATCTCGTCAAGCCAGCGCGCCGCCGCCTCGCTGAGTTGGGCGGGCACGGCGTTGCCTAGTTGTCGCATGCTCTCGGACCAGGAGCGTGGGAAAGCGAAGTCGTCCGGAAGTCCGACGAGGCGCGCGGCCTCACGAAGCGTGAAGTACCGTACTGATCCATCGTCGAGGACCATCATGTTCTCGCCGCCCGGCACGCCGTGATCGCCGGCCTTGAGAGCCTTGGCCGGCAGGTCGAGCGGGCTACCCGTATGCCCCTTGTAGATCCGGGCACCCGGCTGGAAGACATGGTTGTCGCGGCCCGTTGGTCCGCCGAGATTGGCGAGCGTGTCCCGCACGGTCACCCAGGGCAGGCCCTCGGGCTCCCGCTCGTTCGCGCGCAGCCAGGCCACGCGCGCGCGGTCGCGCTCCAACACAGGTGCGCGCGGCGCGACGCCGTGACGGCGCCAATAGTCGCCGGTCACGAACTGATCCCAAAGCAGGCGATCGCGCGAATGGGTAGGTGTCATCGGTGAGGGCGCCACGCCAAGCGAGGTCGCGAGGCCGAAGATCAACACGCGGAAACGGATCTGCGGCGCGCCATAGTCCGCCGCGTTCACGACTTGCGCGATCACCTCATATTTGGGCGGTTTGCTCGAGGCCCGCAAGCGCTCGCGATGCTCGTGGAATCCCTCGCCGTCGCGGCGCTCATCCTGGGGATGGCGCAGGTGCTGCTTGATCCAATCGAGATAGGGCGAGAAGCGGGGGCCCGCGAGATTTCGAACATTCTCGAACAGAAAGCCCTTCGGGCCCGTCTCGCGAATCGCGCGGATCGCCTCGGGCCACATGTCGCGCCGATCCTCATGCCCCGCCTTCTTGCCGCCGATTCCGAAGGGCTGACAGGGCGGCCCACCGGAGACGACCTCGATCTGGCCGCGATGCGCGGCCCAGTCGATATCGCGAACATCGGTGAGCTCCATCGGCCAATGGGCGATGTGCTCAAGCCCCCGATCACGATTGTGATGCACGGTGCCGACCGCGTCGCGATCATATTCGGCCATGAGCGCGTGATCAAAGCCCGCGCGCGCCATGCCGAGCGCCATCCCGCCGCAACCGGCGAACAGTTCAGCCGCGCGCATCTTCGCCGCCTTTCGTTCCAAGCACCGACCCAGCTCCGATCTCGTCCAGGTATTTCTCAACGGCGCGCCGAACCAACCACGCTTCGGTGACGCCCTCGCGCTCGGCGACCCGTTCCAATTGCGACTTGCGTTGCAAGGTCAGTGTCGTCGTCACGCGCTTCGCGTTCGCTCCGTCACGCCCCATCGCCTAATCTCCGTTACCGCGGAATGCCGCGGATTGAATCGTTTTACATCGCGATTCGGCGCGTTGCAACAGAAAGAACAGACTGCGAACGACAATCAATCCCATGGGCGGCACCCGACCGGCTTTCCCACAGATATTTTTTGGCCGTGCATCGCTGGCGGCGGCCCCGGACCCTCGCCGATGCGCGACAGCCCTGGACATTCATGGACTGTCGTGGATGCTGCGATCGAAAAGGGGGACGAATGGCGACTGGGGGAGAGCTAGCGGATCTGACGGATCCGCGCGCCGTCCGTTTGGCGATGGCGCGTTTCCGCGAACTCGGTCGCGATGCGTTCATCGCGGAATACAGCGTCGCGGAGGCGGGCTTCGATCGGTCCAGGGATCATTTCGTCGTCGAGGACGGGGTGGGCTATGACAGCAAGCCCCTGGTCGCCGCCGCCTATGGGTTTCAGCACGGCCGCGCCAACGCGCTTCATTCGGACGATTTCACCGGCGGAGCTCCGGTCATCGCGCGCATGAACGCGCTCGGCTTCCAGGTCTCGCGCTGGATGTCGCCGGCGTTCGTCGAGGGAGACGTCTACGCGCGACTTCCGATGCGTGAGCGCTTCGGGATTGTGGATGCCAATTTCGATAACGGCGTGTTCCGCCTCAAGGACACGAATTCGATCTGGCTGTTCGTCACCAGGGACAAAACCAAGGATCGGACGCAATATAAGGACCGGCTCGAAGGAGACATTCTCCAGTGGCAAGGCCAGACCCAGGGCCGTACCGATCGCATGATCATCGATCACGAAGCGAATGGCGACGAGCTGATCGTCTTTTATCGCGACAGCAAACGCCAATATCCCGAGGCCGGCTTCTGCTACGAGGGGCGGTTTCGCTATGTCGCGCACTCCGGCGGCAAGCCGACGAATTTCACGCTCCAGCGTTGGACCGGCCAGGCTAGCCTGGAGGTGCCGGATAAGGAGTTCGACCCCAACAATCTCAAGGACGGGCGCGAGAAGATCCTGCGCGCGGTCACGCGTCGGCAAGGACAGCCGCGCTTTCGGCGCGACCTATTGGCGGCCTATGGCGGCAAGTGCGCGGTGACCGGCTGCGGCATCGAGGCATTGCTTGAGGCCGCGCATATTCGCCCATTCCTCGGAGAGGACACCAACGTCACGCAGAACGGCCTGCTCCTGCGCGCCGACATCCATACCCTGTTCGACCTCGGTCTCATCTCGGTCGCGGTCGATGGCGGTATCCTCACGTCCGAAAAACTCATCAACACCGAGTATGCTGGCCTTTCCAAGACATCGATCAGATCTCCGGTCGCGGCTGGCGACAGCCCGAGCACAAAAGCGCTCGCCTGGCATCGAGCCGAGCATGGGTATGACTGACAAAGGGCGGCTTTGTCGCTCCATGTGATGGACCGCTATCGCCGGTGATGGTGCCACGATGTGGCTCAAAAGGGTGGATCGCGGAGTCGACCGCGCTCGGGACCACGGGATTCTTGGCCAGGCGCGGTCGCATCGGGGGTGTTACGGTGAAGCCGCCGCCAGGAGAGCGGGTACCACGCCCAGCCTACGGCGGTGATAGGAAGCGAGCAGACGGCGGAGGTCGGGCCCTTTCGCCGCTAGAATAGCGCTGGCAAGCGATCGATATTCCTCATCGAGACCCTGGAGCACGAGCGCCTCCAGACGACGAAAAGGTGCGAGGCGGTCATTCAAGGCGCGCACGGCGTACAGGTGTTCGCTGTTCTGGGTCCCACGGGCCACCTCCTCGAAGAGCTTCGCGAATGCTGTCGCGATGTCCTCCCCGACAGCATCCTCGACAATTCGCGGAATAGTTGTGTTCGAATGCCGAGTGAGCAGCTCCAGCACTTGCCAGTTCCAACCATACAGATCGCGCAATGCCTTCTCGTTGAGTGATTGGGCGCGAAATCCGTTGTGGTTCGGCGCTTCCACCAGCCGCTCGCCGGTGAGACGATGCAGCGCGTCGCGAATGGGCGTGATGCTCGAGGCAATCTGCTTACCGATCAGGGCGGGCTCGATCGGGGTACCGGGTGGTAGCTCTCCCTCGGCCAGCATGCGCTTGAGCTCGTTGTAGACCCGCTCGAAGGTGGCGCCGGGGCTCATGGCCTATCCTCCGGCGCGCTGCCCGGCGACATGCGCCTTGATCAGCGCTTGCTGGTCCGGGCGCAACGCGTCGATCGCGCCGATCGCGTGGGTGG
>CZQE01000371.1_pt1 | contig 14559 bp, 8 predicted proteins | sample 734431 | NCBI WGS metagenome assembly CZQE01 (sample SAMEA3597869, study PRJEB11362) | hydrothermal vent metagenome | biome: marine hydrothermal vent biome; feature: marine hydrothermal vent; material: ocean water | place: Atlantic Ocean | collected 2010-09-19/2010-10-04
CTCGTCGACCGCGGCGAAGGCGACATCGGCGGTGGCCGCTGGCTTGTCGCCGAGCGGCTTCACCTGGACATCGACCCGCGCCGTATCGCGCGCGGCATATTTCTCCCTGTCGGCCTTGACCGCGACCTGGAGCTGATGCGCCTCCCAGCCGACCTTCACCTTGGCGATACCCAGCCGGTAGGCCGGCTTAGCGAGATCGACCAGAGCGGTCGGCTCCGGCGCGGCGGGAGGACCGCCGGCGAGGCCGAGGCTCTGCGCGATGCCGTGGAGCCAGCTCCAGAAGCCGCCCTGAACGCGGCCGCGCACCGCCATGACCGAGACGAACACGTCGGGCGCGTAGGAGCCAGGCATCTTCACCTCGACCACCGGATCAGTGCCCGACAAGGTCGTCACATAGGAGGAAAGCACGCCCTCGCGCTCGACCGTGACCAGGGCGGTCGCCTCACGGAAAGGCATGCGTACCTGGAAGCGCGCTGTCTCGCCCGCCTTGTAGGCGGTCTTTTCAGGCACGACGTCCATCCGGTCGCCATTGTCGCCGCCGAACCACCAGTCATCGTCGCCGGCGAGCCAGACCGAGCGGGTCGCCCGCGCGACATTGCCGTTGGCGTCAGTCGTGGTCGCAACGGCATAGACCTCGCCCGAGACGCCGGGATCGGCCTTGCACTGCGCCATGCCAAGCGAGTCAGTGGTCGCGGTGCAGGTACCGGCCAGCTTCTCCGTCTTCATCTGGTTGTCATAGGCATAGAAGCCGCCGATCAGCCGGCGCCGCGCGGTCAGGATCCTGCGGCTGTAGAGCGCGACCGAGATCTTCTGGTTGGCGAGCGGCTTGCCCGAGGTGTCGAGCGCGACGAAACGCAGGCGCAGATCGTCCTGCTTCATCAGCCAGCCATCGGTCTTGATCCCGAGCTGCACCGCCGAGGGGAAGATCGGGATTCGGCGCGATGCGGTCAGCACTTCGCCGTTCGCGTCCTGATAATCCATCTCGACCAGCATGTCGGTGGCGCTGTCCAGGCCCTGCGGCACCTCGATGACCGACTTGGCCGTGCCGTCGCCGCCGAGCGTCGCGGGCAGGGTCTGGGTCGGCGGAAGCGGGGTCTGCTCCTCCTCTCCATCGCCGTTGAGCGGGCGCGTCCCTTCCTGGATCGCGGTGCCGCCGAAGCTGTAGCCGTCATACCCCTCGGGCGTTGAACTCCGCCCGAAATAGCCGACGCGCAGGTCGACCGGCAGGTTGGAGGCGCCGCCGCCCGAGAGGTAGCCGACGAACAGGTCGAGCGGCAGCGTCTTCGGCCTGACCGCTGCTTCCTTCGGCCCGGTCACCGTCGCGCGCATGGTGGGCAGCTTGTAGACGTCGATCTTGAACGACTGGGAAGTGTAGATCGTCTTGTCGCCGACGATCACCTGCAGATCGTAATCGCCCATCGGCGCGCCCTGCGGCGCGGTCCAGCTCGATTCGCCGATGCCGTTCGCATCGATCTTCAGCGGCAGGTCGAAATGGGTGTCCGATCCGCGATGCGACAGGCGCAGGACCCCCTCGAGCGCGGGCGCCATGCCGAAGCCGGCACCGATCGAGGTACGCAGGATGTGCTTCATGTTGATCGTCTCGCCCTGGCGGACGAGTGCGCGATCGAACACGGTGTGAAGGATATCGCCCTTGGCCTGATAGCCATAGGGCAGGTCGAAATCATACGGCCGGATACCGTCGCCCCAGGCAGTCAGGGTGAAACTGAAATCGTCGCCCTCTCGCGCCGAAACCATCAGCGGATGCGTGCTGCCGCTCTCGCAGCTGCCATAGGTCTCCGGCTCGGGCAGGCCCTGCGGCACGAACACGCCGCCACTGGCATCGGTGATGCCGCGCGCGAGCAGACCGCCGGTGCAGCTGTCAGTGACGCGGACCGTCGCATTGGCGACCGGCTTGCCCGTATCGAGATGAGTCACCCAGGCAAGGCTCCGTTCCCGGCCCCATTTGAAATGCACCGCCATGTTGGTGACGAGCGCCGCCGCCGCGACATAGCGCGGCGCCTTGCGGCCGAGCAGCGCCTGGCCGAGCACCGGACTGGCCAGCTCGACAACATAGAATCCGGGCTTGCCGAGCGGGATGCCGACCACCTCGAAATCCTTGCCCTTGCCGGGCAAGCCGATCTGCAGCGGCGCACCGCCGGCTCCGGCGAGGATCGATCTGGAGCCGGTGTCGTTGACGGTGACCGTCTCGGTCCCCTGCTTGACCTGATGGCTCTCGTAACTGCCCGCCTTGTCGACGGTGCGCAGCCATTCGGCGACCTTGCCGTCCAACCCGTCGACGCGCAGCGACTGGCCGGCGACCGGCACGCTCAGGCCCTGCAGCGACGGCTCGACGTTGCGCACGGTGACGGGAAGGACGCCCTGCTCCTTCGCCTCGAGGATACCGAAGGGCGCGGCGAACTTCACCAGCGGCGGCGCCTCGTCGAAACGGACATCGAGCGGGAAGCGCTCGGCATTGGCCAGCGTCCGGCCGCTCTCGTCCTTGATCCCGGCGGGCAGGGTCAGCTTTGCGGCGGTCGCGGGCGGCAGCGGCGCGGAGAAGGTGACGTTGCTGATCGTCGCCTTCTTCTGTTCGTCCTTGTCGAACACCGGCGCGATCACCTTGCCGTCGGCGGTGGTCACGCGGATCTGCTCCGCCATGCTCATCGGAATCGGCGCGGTGAAACGCACATAAGCCTTCTCGACGGGGCTGCACCCGGCCTGGGCATTGACGCGTGAACATTCGAAGCGCGCGGTGAAGGGCTTGCGCACGGTATAGTCGAAGCGCTGTTCAGCACCGGCAAGCTTGCCGCCGGAACCGGCGATATTCGCGCCCCAGACAAGGGCCATGTCGCGGCCCGGGGGCAGCGGACGGCGGCATTTGAGCGCGGTCACGGCGGCATAGGCCTTTTGCCGGTCGGCTGCATCGGCCGGCACCGCCGCCGGGAGCCCGGCATTTTCGAGGAAGCTGCGCACGTTCCAGTTGCCGGTGCCCATCTCCCCGAGCAGCTTGCCCGGCAAATCGGCCGCGAGCACGTCGACCGGAATCTTCTCGCCGATCCCGTCCACCGCGCAATAGGCATTGGCGCCGACCGACGCGCCGGTCGCCGGCATGTTGGCGGCAACAAGGAAGACCTGATCCTCCTCGATCTCCCCGTCATATTGCGCCGGCAGGATCGCGCGGGCGACCGGGCCGCCCGCATCGACCTTGAAATCCTGCTGGCCGGTGACGGCATAGCCCGACACGCTCTTCAGCCCGGTCTTCAGCTTGAAGCCGCAGGTCGTACCGCCGGGGAGCGGACCGCTGAAGTCGTAGACATAGGTCTGCGGATCGACCCAGCGCCCTTCGCCATCGACCGCGCAGGTGACACCGAACGGCGACGGCGCCCGGGGATCGCCGAGCGGGACCATTGGCTGGCTGAACCGCGCGGTGAAGGACCTGATCGAGCCGCCTTCGCCGACGCCAGGCGTCGCCATCACCACCTGGGGGCTGTTGTCGCCAAGCGCGGCGACGGGCGCCAGTGCCAGTCCGAGCAGTGCCAGACGCAGTGCGAGCTTCATCGAACTCTCCCGGAAAGTCCGCCACACGCTAAGGCCCGATATGGGTTCAAGTCCAGCCGGAAGTGGCCGCCTGATGACGGCAATAACTGGACATCCTTGCCGCGCGTTGCCGCGAACCGCCGGCATCTTGCCGAATTCTCCGCGTCACGCTTTCCGCGACGCGCCGAACAGGATATCCGCCTTGGTCAATGGACATCTATCTGCCCATCGCCAACCTGTCGGTGAACGCGCTTGTCATCGTCCTGCTCGGCGGCGGCGTCGGGCTGCTTTCCGGCATGTTCGGGGTGGGCGGCGGATTCCTGACCACGCCATTGCTGATCGTCTATGGCATCCCGGCGACATTCGCCGCCGCCTCGGCGGCGAGCCAGGTGACCGGCGCGAGCGTCTCCGGCGTGTTCGCGCATATCCGGCGCGGCGGGGTCGACACCAAGATGGGCGGCGTGCTGGTCGCGGGTGGCCTGATCGGCTCGCTGTTCGGCGGCTGGCTGTTCAAGCTGCTCCAGGCGAGCGGCCAGGTCGATACGGTGATCGCGATCGTCTATGTGCTGATGCTCGGCTCGATCGGCGGGCTGATGGCGCATGAAAGCTGGACCGCGATCCACGCCAGCCGTACCGGCGCGCCGCCGCGTCCGCGCAAGCGCCGGCACCATCCCCTCGTCGCGGCGCTCCCCCTGCGGACGCGCTTCTACCGGTCGGGGCTGTACATCTCGCCGCTCGCCCCGCTGCTGCTCGGCTTCTTCGTCGGCATCCTGACCATGCTGCTGGGGATCGGCGGCGGCTTCATCCTGGTACCGGCGATGCTCTATCTGCTCGGCATGACCACCCAGGTCGTGGTCGGCACCTCGTTGTTCCAGACGCTGTTCGTCACCGCGATGGCGACGATGGTCCATGCCACCACCACCAAGGCAGTCGATATCGTGCTGGCGGCGCTGCTGCTGCTCGGGTCGGTCGCCGGCGCCCAGGTCGGCGCGCGCTTCGCCGCCAAGGTGAAGCCGGAATATCTCCGCCTTGCGCTGGCCGTCATCGTGCTGCTCGTCGCCTTCCGCATCGGGCTCGGCCTGGGCTGGCGGCCGGACGAGATCTATTCGGTCGAGCTGTCGTGAAGAAGGTTCTTGCATCGGCAAGGCCGTCCCAGCCTGCTCCCCCGCCCCGCCTCCCACAGCGTATCCTGAATAGGTGGCGGGGTGGGGAAACGGGCTGGTACCGCAAATCATTCCTCCTCCTGTTCGCGCCGCTGCTGATGGCCCAGTCCAAGCCTGTCCTGGTGCCCGACGTCTCCCAGCGCGACATCGAGATCGCCTACAGCTTCACCGGCGCCGAATTGCTGCTGTTCGGCGCGATCCTCTATCCCGGCGGCCGGCTGCCCGATGACGACAAGCCGACCGACATCGTCGTGGTGGTGAAGGGGCCGGTCCAGTCGATCCTGGTGCGCGAGAAGGAGAAGGTGGCGGGCATCTGGGTCAACGCAGCGCGGCTGCGCTACCGCTCCGCCCCCAGCTTCTACGCGATCGCCTCGTCCCGGCCGATCGGCAGGCTGGTCGACGGCCGGACCCAGGCGATCTACGAGCTGGGCCTGAACAGCCTGCAGCTGTCGCCCGCCAGCAGCGCGCCGACCGCCGAGCAGGATCGCTTCGCGCACGGACTGGTCGACCTCAAGCGCCGTTCCGGCCTGTATTACGAGGCGCCGGGCGCGGTCGAGATCACCGACGGCGTGCTCTATCGCGCCCGAGTCTCCATCCCGGCGCGCGTGCCGGTCGGCCGTTTCACCGCCGAGACCTTCCTGATCCGCGACGGCCGCGTGCTGGCGGCGGCGACGCGCAATATCGACATCCGCAAATCGGGGTTCGAGCGTTTCGTCGCGCGCTCAGCGGATCGCTGGTCCTTCACCTACGGCCTGACCGCCGTCGCGCTGTCGATCCTGTTCGGCTGGACCGCGGGATGGGTCGCGCGACGCTTCTAGAGTCGTTTTCCAGTGTCGCTGAATTCGGCACCAGCCCGCTCCCCCACCCGGCCACCCATAGAATACTGCCGTTGGGTGGCCGGGCCGGGGGAGCGGGCTGGCACCGCCGCCGTCTCAGCGTCGCTGAAACAGACTCCAGTCCCTATTTGCGCGCGAACCTGTCGCCGCCCAGCTCTAGCGCGGTGATCTGTCCCGCCGACCCGAAGGTGAAGCCCACCGGGGTCTGGCCGAAAATGGTCGCCTGGCCCGGGCTGTTCCACAGCGCCTTGAACTTGTCCTTGTCCACATGATCGAGCACCGCCGACTCCACCGGACGCGCCAGCACCAGCTTGCCGTCGGCCACCGTGATCACGATGTCGCCCAGCATCGCACTCGCATAGGTGCCGACATAACGATCGAGCGGCAGGGTGGTGGGCGACACCGTTGCCGGCGGCGGGGGTGTCTTTTCGCGCGCGACCCGGGCCGCATCGTCATTTGCCTTTTTCAGGACGGCGCTGTGATCGGTCACCGGACCGCCCAGAAAGGCGTCGAGCACGCGCATCTCGACGGCGGTGGGCAACATCGTCCGCAGGCCATTGGTCAGCACGACCACGCCGAGCTTCCTTTCGGGTATCATCGCGACGATGCTCTGCATGCCGTCGATCGCGCCGGTATGCTGGACAACCTTCTGCCCGCGATATTCCTGGATGCCCCAGGCCAGGCCATATTCGCTGAACTTGAAGGTCGCGCTGGCCCCGCCGCGCGGCACGATCTGGCCGGTGTGCATCTCGGCCAGGGTGGCGGGAGCGATCAGCTGCCTGCCCTCGAACGTGCCGCCGCCCAGTTGCAGGCGCACCCACTGCGCCATGTCGCGCGCGGTTGAATTGATCACGCCGGCACCGCCGACATTGTCGATCATGCGATAGCCGATCGGCACCATCTTGCCTTCGACCAGCACGTGCGGGGTCGCGACATTGGCCAGCCCCTTGAGCTCGGTGATGCTGGTGTAGCTTCGGCGCATGCCCAGCGGTTCGAAGATCCGGCTGGCGATGAACCGGTCGTAGCTGGTGCCGGCGACGGAGGAGACGACCTCACCCGCGACGATGAACATCTCGTTCTGATACTGGAACTGGTTGCGGAAACCGAGCGACTCGGTCTGGAACCGCATCCGCCGGATGATCTCCTTGCGATCGAAGCCCGAGCCGTACCAGAGGTTGCCATTGGTGACCACGCCGGTCCGGTGGGACAGCAGGTCGCGAACCGTGGCGTGGCGGGTGACATAGGGATCGTCCATCTCGAACGACGGCATGTAATCATGCACCGCACCGTCCCAGGCGATCTTCTTTTCGTCGACCAGCATGCCGAGTGCCGCCGCGGTGAATGCCTTGGTCGTCGAGCCGATCGCGAAGACCGTATCGGCATCGACCTTTCCGGGCTTTCCTTCCTCACGGACACCGAAGCCCCTGGAATAGACGATCTTGTCGTCCTTCACGATCGCGATGGACAGGCCGGGCACCTGCCAGGTCTGTCGGGCGGTCTCGATATAGGCATCAAGCCCCTCGAGCGCGGCCGGGGTTGCAGGGGCAGCGGATGCTGCGGGTGCTGCGGGTGCTGCGGGTGCCGGGGCGGCAGTCTGCGCCAGGGCCGGGATCGCGGGCGCGATCAGGACCAATGCCGTTGCGGACAGAACGACATGCTTCATTCGCGCGATCGAGATCATGATGGGCCCTCTCTTTTATGGTGCGCATCATTGATGAAACCACGCACCTTTGCAACCCAATGGAGACGGATTTATCCTGATCAGGTTTCTATTTCGATTTCAGATAATATGAACCGCGAGTTGGCAAATGATCGAAAGGCTTTGCCCCGAACGAAAAAGGGACTGGCCCATCGGACATGGCCTACGTACGCGCCCTAAGTCCCGACATACCCAATATTTACCAGTCACTCGGCATAGCTCGGTTCTTGACACCCGGGGGAACCGAGGAATGACCGAAATGCTGGGCAGCAACGCTTTCGAAAGAGCAGCTCCCACAAGTGCCGGAATCTCCCCGCAGGACGCGGCGGGGGGCGGCATCGGCATCGTGCTCGAGATCGCCGGATCGAGCAGCCAGGTGATGCTGGACGCGCGCGCGCTCGACGCCGCCGCGCAGAACAGCGACCCGGTGGCGGCAAGCGCCGGGCAGGTCGGCAGCCAGATCAAGATGCGTGTCGGCAGCACCTGGCTGATCGCCAATATCCGGTCGCTGAAGCTCATGGACGGATCAACCGACCGGATCGCCGCGCAGGTCGACTTCCTCGGCGAGGGCGATGAGGAGAAGCTGACCGGCAAGCTCTACAAATTCCGTCGCGGCGTGACGCGCTACCCCACCCCGGGATGCCGCGTTTTCCCGGTGACGACTGCCGACCTGAAGCAGATCTACGCCGCGGACGACCGCGCCAATATCGAGATCGGCACCGTCTATCCGACCCGCGACATCCGCGCCGCGCTGTATGTCGATGCGATGCTCGGCAAGCATTTCGCGCTGCTGGGATCGACCGGTACCGGCAAGTCGACCGCCGCCGCGCTGATCCTGCACCGGATCTGCGAGCTCGCGCCGCAGGGCCATATCGTGATGGTCGATCCGCACGGCGAATATGGTGCCGCGTTCAAGGACAATGGCGCGACCTTCGACGTGTCCAACCTGCAGATGCCGTACTGGCTGATGAATTTCGAGGAGCATTGCGAGGTGTTCGTCACCTCGAGCGGTTCGGAGCACCAGATCGACGCGGACATCCTGGCGAAATGCCTGTTGATGGCGCGCGGCAAGAGCAGGCTGGGGCAGGAGATCTCCAAGCTGACGGTCGACGCGCCGATCCCCTATCTGCTCAGCGACCTGACCAATCTGATCCAGCTCGAAATGGGCAAGATGGACCGGGCCGGCGACACCGCGCCCTATCTTCGGCTGAAGACCAAGATCGAGGAGATCAAGGCCGATCCGCGCTACAGCTTCATGTTCTCCGGCATGCTGGTCGCCGACACGATGGCGGGTTTCATCGAGCGGATCTTTCGCCTGCCGGGCGACGGCAAGCCGATCTCGATCATCGACGTATCGGGCGTACCGTCCGAAATCACCTCGGTCGTGGTCGCCGTACTCAGCCGGATGGTGTTCGACTATGCGATCTGGTCGCGCGGCGAGGCCCAGCGCCCGATCCTGCTCGTCTGCGAGGAAGCGCATCGCTACATCCCCAACGAACGCAATGCCGACGACAGCTCGGTCGGCCGGATCCTCAGCCGGATCGCCAAGGAGGGCCGCAAATATGGCGTGTCGCTCGGGCTGATTACGCAGCGGCCGTCGGACCTTGCCGAAGGCGTGCTGTCGCAGCTCGGCACGATCATCTCGATGCGCCTGAACAACGATCGCGACCAGGCATTCGTCCGTGCCGCGATGCCGGAAGGCGCGCGCGGCTTCCTCGATTCGATCCCGGCGCTGCGCAACCGCGAGTGCATCATCTGCGGCGAAGGCGTCGCCATCCCGATCCGCGTGTCGTTCGACGGGCTCGAGGAGAACAGGCGACCTGCCTCCGAGGACCCGCTCTTCTCCGAACTGTGGCGCGAAGTCGGCCAGGAAGACCTGATCATCGGGCGCACCCTCAAACGCTGGCGATCCCAGGGACGCTGATCGCCGGGGCGCCTCAGGTCAGCCGCGGCAGCCACATCCCCATCGCGGCGCCGACGATCCCGATCCCCGTGCCGAGCGTCAGTACCGCCAGCCCGCCCGCCATGGCGTACCGACCGGTCGGCGTCCCGCGATCCTGCGCGCGCAGATAGAGTTCGAGCACGGCGAGCGGCACGAGATAGCAGCCGAATGCCCAGAAGCGCACGAACGGCCCGTCGAAATCCTTGCCGATGCCGACCGGGCCCTGGTTGAGCAGGATCCAGCACATCAACCCGACCCGGAAGAACCAGACCCCGCTGACCAGGATGAAGCTGCGCAACGCCCAGCGGCGATGCGCCGCGATCCGCCGCGCCAGTGCCAGGCGCCACGCGGTGACGGCGGCGACCAGGATGAGCACGCCGTTGATGCTGATCCCGACCCACATCGCAAGGCCGCCCGCGGTGCCGCGGGTCCAGACCATGTAGAGCCCGGCAAGGCTGATCACGATCGCCGTGAGGATGTACAGCCGCCCGTTCCAGCGGTGGAAGGGCAGGAACCGGGCGCGGATCCACGGCACGAGCTGGAGCGGCCCGCCGATGGTGATGACCGCAGCCAGCAGCAGATGCGCCGCCAGCACGACATTGCCGACGGTACCGCCGGCGACATAGCCGCCGACCAGCACTTCGTTCCACTCGGCAAAGGTACCCCGCGTGGCGGCCCCGCCGTAAAATGCCGCGATATAGACGACGAACAGCCATTGGCCGGCCAGCGCCGTCAGGAACCAGCACATGCCCGATGCCCGCAGGGCCCTGGCGGCGGTCGCGATCTGCATCGTCTTCGGTTCTTCCATCCTCCGGGCTTTAGTCCGCGCCGGATTCCGGGCACATGACGGGAATGATCAAAAACATGGCTTTGCGTTCCAGGAGGGAGAAGCGTGGCCGAACCGACCGTATCAGCTGGCTATGCCCAGAACCTGATGCAGTTCGCGGTGGCGAGGGGCGCCAGCGCGACGCTGCTTGCCGAGCGATCCGGCATCGCGCCCGACGCGCTGGCCGACCCGGACAATCGCGTGCCGATGGCCCGCTACGTCGCGCTGATGAAGGCGGCCAAGGAGCTGTGCGACGCGCCCGCCCTGGCGCTGGACCTGGGCGCCGAGAAGGATTTCAAGGAAATCTCCGTCGTCGGGCTGATCTGCTATGCCGCGCCGACCATGGGCGCCGCGCTGATGGAACTGAACCGTTTCAGCCGCCTGACCGCCGAGGTCGACATCCCGGTGAGCGGCGGGCGGTTCCAGCTGACCCCGATCGACGGTGAATTGTGGCTGGTCGACATGCGCAGCGACCCGAACGCCTTTCCCGAAATGACGGAGTCGACCTGGTCTCGCTTCATTTCCGAGACCATGCGGCATTTCCCCGACGCGGCCTTCGCCAAGGCGGTGCACGTCACCCATGAGGCACCGGACCATGCCGCCGACTATGAGCGCGTGCTGAAGGTGCCGGTGACGTTCGGCAGCGACAGGAACGCGATCATGATCGACCCGTCCTGGCTGTCGATCGAGCTGCACCAGCCGAACCTGTATGTCTTCGGGGTGCTCAGCGAGCATGCCGATCGCCTGCTGAAGAGCCTGGAGAAGGCGACGACGATGCGCGGCCGGGTGGAAAGCCTCGCCATCCCGCTGCTGCACACCGGCGACCTGACCATGGAGGATATCGCGCGGCAGGTCGGCATGAGCCGGCAATCGCTCTATCGCCGCCTGAAGGAAGAGGATGTGAGCTTCGAAGCACTGATCGACGATCTGCGCCACCGGATGGCGCTGCATTATCTGAGCGGCAGGAAGACGTCGGTGAACGAAACCGCCTATCTGGTCGGTTTTTCGGACCCGAGCTCCTTTTCGAGGGCGTTCAAGCGCTGGACCGGATCGAGCCCGCGCGGACGCAGAGCCGGCTGACGCCGATCAGTGCGCGCCGGGCTTTACCGCCATCAGGCCGGCATAGCGCGCCTTGAACGCGCGCAATGCCTCGCCGGTGAGCTGAGCCATGCTGGAGAAGGACATTGAGCGCGGGTTGACCGCGACGCCGTTCTTCCACACCTCCCAATGAAGGTGCGGGCCGGTCGACAGGCCGGTCGAGCCGACATAGCCGATGACCTGGCCGGCCGAGACGCGCGTGCCGGTATGCACCGCGATACGGCTCATATGGCCGTAGCCGGTGCCGATGCCGCCGCCATGAGCGAGCTTCACGAAATTGCCGTAGCCGGCGTTGCGCCCGGCAAAGGCGACCACGCCGCCCATCGCCGCATGGATCGGCGACCCATAGGGAGCACCGATATCGAGACCCTTGTGCATCCGGGTGAAGCCGAGCAGCGGGTGGCGGCGCAAGCCGAAAGTCGAGGTGATATGGCCGGCGACAGGCATGCCCATCGTGCCGCGGCGCTCATACTGGCCCGACGCCTCATACCATTGGCCGTCATTCCATTTGACGAGCTGGGTCTTCTTGCGGCCCTGGTCGAGGCCGGCGAACATCAGGTTGCCGATCTGGACTTCGCCGGTCGCGGCGCGGGCCTGTTCGACGATGATGTCGAACGTATCGCCGGCGCCGACGTCGCGGCCGACCGACAGGCGCGTCGCCATTGCCTTGATGTAGGATTCGACGATCTTCGCGGGAACGCCGGCGGCCCGGGCCGAGCGGTAGAGGCTTCGGCCGGCCAGGCCCTGGAAACGGGCCGGCGTATGATCGATCACGATTGGATGGCGCACCAGGGTGAGCGCGCCGTTCACGCGCGACACGCTGAGGTTGAGATCGAAGCGCGCGCGGAAGGACAGGAGATCGAGCGGGCGGGCGACATTGCGGTTCGGGCGGCGCCCGAGCGTCATGTCGATCGGCGTGCCGGGCTTGATGTCGCCAAGACCGACCGCGCCCGAGACGAGCCGGGCGGTGGCGGTGGCGTCGCCTTCCGAAACACCCGCGCGCTGCAGGACCCGGGTGAAGCTGTCACCATTGCCGAACAGGGTGGTGATATCGACGATCGGGCGTTCGGGCGTCTGGCTGAGCGGGGCAACGAGGTCGTTCGCCGCCATATGGCGCCCGGTATCGGCGCCCCAGGCGAGCGGCGCGATCGACTGGGCGCGCGCTTCGTCCCAGGCGTCGCCGTCGAGCGCGGGCGGCGCGGCGCCAATGATCTTCGTGTCGAAGCTGGGGGCGAGCATCCAGGCGGCGGTGCAGAGCGCGGCGCAGGTCGCCGCACCGCGCCACCAGTCGAGCGAGCCGATCTGCGACCCGAGATCGGGTGCCCAGTCGATACGGGCGATCGCGTCGCGCAGCCGCTCGAGCGTGCCCGGTTCGGCCATCGGCACGATGGCCCGGCCGAACGACAGGGTAGCGGTACCCCCCGCCTGATCCGAGCCATGATCGCTGCGCAAGAACAAAGGCTGTCCGCCCCCAGATCGCGGCGCCGTCTGAAAAAAGAACCCCCCGGCGCGAGGTCGCATGACTGTGGCGACATTCTCCTAAAGTCAAATTAAGGAATGTCCCGGGGCGGGGCCTGCGCGGCGAAGCGTGGCGGCCCTGCGACAAGGGGTTATCAACCGAATCCGCCAGCTATTCGATATGGTTAGCGTTGTTTTTGACGCTGGCAGGTTGCGCAGGGGCGATTGGCACGCGATGTTGCCTTCACGATGAGTCGCGACACCGAACGTCCGGTCACCGCTGTGCTGGGCCCCACCAATACCGGCAAGACCCATTTGGCGGTCGAACGGCTGTGCGGCCATTCGAGCGGCATGATCGGCTTTCCGCTGCGCCTGCTGGCGCGCGAGGTCTATGACCGGGTGGTCAGGATCAAGGGCGCGAACCAGGTCGCGCTGATCACCGGCGAGGAGAAGATCGTCCCGAAGGACGCGCGCTGGTTCCTCTGCACCGTCGAGAGCATGCCGGTCGACCGGGACCTGGCCTTTGTCGGGATCGACGAGGCGCAGCTCGGCGCCGACCCCGAGCGTGGGCATGTCTTCACTGACCGGATCCTTCGCGCGCGGGGTCGCGAGGAGACGATGATCCTCGGCTCCGAAGCGCTTCGGCCGATGCTCAAGGCGCTGGTGCCGGGAATCGACATCCTCAACCGGCCGCGCTTCTCGACGCTCAGCTATGCCGGCGCGCGGAAGATCTCGCGGCTGCCCAAGCGCTCCGCCATCGTCGCCTTCTCGGCCGAGGAGGTCTATGCCGTGGCCGAGATGCTGCGGCGCCTGCGGGGCGGCGCCGCGGTGGTGATGGGCGCCCTCTCACCGCGCACCCGCAACGCCCAGGTGGCGATGTTCCAGGCAGGCGAGGTCGATTATCTGGTCGCGACCGATGCGATCGGCATGGGCCTCAACATGGACGTGGCGCATGTCGCGTTCGCCAGCCTCGACAAGTTCGACGGACACCGCCAGCGCCGGCTGACCGTGGCGGAGATGGCGCAGATCGCCGGCCGCGCGGGACGGCATCAGCGGGACGGGACGTTCGGCGCGCTGGTCGAAGAGGGGCCGGGCGCCTTCACCCCGGAGGAAGTGCTGGCGATCGAAGAGCATCGCTTCCCGCGACTCGACTTCCTTTACTGGCGCGACGGCGATCCCGACATGGCGAGCATCGACGCGCTGGTCGCCAGCCTGGAGGCGCGGCCGGCCGAGCGGGTGCTGCGCGCAGCGCCGCAGGCGACCGACCTCGCCGTGCTCAAGCGGCTGGCCGAGGAGGACTGGGTGCGCGACCGTGTCCGGTCCCCGGCGATGGTCAGGCGGCTATGGGCGGCTGCGGGGCTGCCCGATTTCCGCAAGCTCGGCGTCGATCCGCATGCCCGCTTCGCCGGACGGGTGTTCGGGCATCTCAGCGAGGGGCATGGCCATATCCCGCACACCTGGTTCGCGGAGGAGATCGCCCGGCTCGACAATGTCGCGGGCGATGTCGAGACGCTCGCCGGGCGGATCGCGGCGGCGCGGAGCTGGGCCTATATCGCCAACCGGCCCGACTGGCTGGCCGACCCGGCGCATTGGGCGGGGCGGGCGGCAGCGGTCGAGGAACGGCTGTCCGACGCGCTGCACCTCAGCCTGACCCAGCGTTTCGTCGACAAGCGGACGACGATGCTGCTGCGCCAGATCGGCGCCGACAAGGGCGCCCTGCCGGTGACGATCGGCCCCGAGGGCGAGGTGATGGTCGAGGAGCATGCGATCGGGCGGCTCGACGGTTTCCGCTTCACCGTCGCCGCCGATGCGCGGCATGGCGACAAGAGGCTGCTGCTCGCCGCGGCCGAACGCCGCCTGGGCGACGAGCGGGCGCGGCGCGGCGAAGCGCTGGCCACCGTCGCTGATGCAGCGCTGGCGATTGACGACAACGGGCCGCCTGCCATCCTGTGGGAAGGGCTGAAAGTCGCCGGACTTGCGCCCGGGCCGTCGCTTGCCCG
>CZQE01000154.1_pt1 | contig 14479 bp, 9 predicted proteins | sample 734431 | NCBI WGS metagenome assembly CZQE01 (sample SAMEA3597869, study PRJEB11362) | hydrothermal vent metagenome | biome: marine hydrothermal vent biome; feature: marine hydrothermal vent; material: ocean water | place: Atlantic Ocean | collected 2010-09-19/2010-10-04
ACGACGCCGACAAGGGCGGGACGGGGAAAGTGACGCACATGAATTACGGCCAGCCGTCCTTCGGCACTGACGACCACCTCGCCCTGCCGGGCGCGGAGGGCCGTTCGAATCGCCGGTGGTGGATCATCGGCGCGGCGATCCTCGCTGTCCTCGTCATCGTCGGCGTTTATCTCGCAATGTCCGGCGGCAAGGGGGCCGCCCCGGCCGGTGCCGACACCGGTGCCGGCGGCAAGAACGAGCAGCTCCCGACCGTGTCGGTCGCGGTTCCCGGCCGCCCGTCGTCCGCGCGCATCATCCCCGCGACGGGCTCGCTCGCCGCCAAGCGTGCGATGCCGATCGGCGTCGCCGGCGAAGGCGGCATGGTCACGCGAGTCCTCGTCGAACCCGGTCAGTGGGTCAGCGCGGGCCAGGTGCTCGCGACGGTCGATCGTGCGGTGCAGACCCAGACCGGCGCCTCGCTGGCCGCCCAGGTCAACGTCGCCCGCTCCGACGCGGCGATCGCCCAGTCCGAGCTCGACCGCGCCCAGGCGCTGGTCAATCGCGGCTTCATCTCCAAGGCCGATCTCGAGCGCAAGGCGGCAACCCGCGACGCCGCGGTGGCACGCGTCCGCGTCGCCCAGGCGCAGCTGGCCGAGCAGAATGCCCGCACCGGTCGCCTCGACATCCGCGCGCCCGCCGCCGGCCTCGTGCTGACCCGCAGCGTCGAGCCCGGCATGGTGATAAGCTCCGGCTCCGGCACGCTTTTCCGCATGGCCAAGGGTGGCGAGATGGAAATGCGCGCCCAGCTCAGCGAAGCCGATCTCACCGGCCTGCCGACCGGCGTCTCGGCGCAGGTCACGCCGGTCGGCGGCGACCAGGCCTTCACCGGCACGGTCTGGCAGGTCTCGCCGGTGATCGACCCGCAAACCCGCCAGGGCATTGCGCGCATCGCCCTGAGCTATAACCCGGCGCTCCGTCCCGGCGGCTTCGCCTCGGCGACGATCCGTCGCGGCTCGAGCGACATGCCGCAATTGCCCAACTCGGCGATCCAGAGCGACACGCAGGGCAATTTCGTCTACGTGGTCGGCAACGACAACAAGGTCGTCCGCCGCCCGATCAAGCTCGGCGAAGTCTCCGACACCGGCGTCGCGATCACCGAAGGCCTGACCGGTACCGAGCAGGTCGTGCTCTCGGCCGGGGCATTCCTCAACGCCGGACAGAAGATCAAGCCGGTCCTCCAGAACAAGCCCGTCCTCCAGAAAACGCAAGGCTGAGCGCCATGAGCTTTCGCAACATCTCGGCATGGTCGATCCGGAACCCCGTTCCGTCGATCGTGCTGTTCTTCATGCTGACGGTCGCCGGCATCGTCAGCTTCTGGACGATGGAAGTGAACAACGACCCAGACATCGATTTCCCGGTCGTGATCGTTCAGATCAGCCAGCCCGGCGCGGCACCGACCGAGCTGGAGAACCAGGTCACCCAGAAGGTCGAGGCCGCGGTCCGCAGCCTTCAGGGCATCGACGAGATCAACTCGACGGTTACCGAAGGCAGTTCGGTCACCGTGGTCCAGCTCAACATCGGCACGCCGATCGACCGCGCGGTCGAGGACGTGCGCAGCGCGGTGCAGCAGATCAGGTCCGACCTGCCCGACGGCATTCTGGAACCGCAGGTCTCCCGCGCCAACACGTCGGGCAACGATCTCGCCAGCTATGCCGCCGTCAGCACCGACATGACGATCGAGCAGCTGAGCTGGTACATCGACAATAATGTGTCGAAGGAACTGCTCTCGGTTCCCGGCATGGCGACGGTCAGCCGCAACGGCGGCGTCACCCGCGAGATCCGCATCATCCTCGATCCGGCCAAGCTCCAGTCGCAGGGCCTGACCGCGAGCCAGGTCAACCTTCAGCTCCGCCAGGTGAACCTCAACGCAGCGGGCGGCCGCGCCGAGATCGCCGGGTCCGAGCAATCGGTGCGCGTGCTCGGCAACGCCAAGAACGCCTATGAGCTGGGCCAGACCCAGATCGCCGTCGGCGGCGGCCGCACGGTCAAGCTGTCGGATATCGCGCAGGTCCGCGATCTCTATGCCGAGCAGCGCTCCGCCTCGGAAATGAACGGCCGCCAGGTGCTGAGCTTCGACTTCCAGCGCTCAAAGGGCGCGTCGGACGTCTCGGTCTATCACGGCGCCAAGGAGAAGCTGGCCGCGCTTGAGAAGCGCAATCCGAAGGTCCATTTCCAGCTGATCTTCAACCAGGTCAAATATGCCGAGCAGCAATATCACTCGGCGATGGAGGCGATGGTCGAGGGCGCGGTGCTCGCCGTGCTCGTCGTCTTCCTGTTCCTGCGCGACTGGCGCTCGACGATCATCTCGGCCCTCGCCATCCCGCTGTCGGCGATCCCGACCTTCTGGTTCATGGAACTGCTCGGCTTCAACCTGAACCAGATGACGCTGCTCGCGCTCAGCCTGGTGGCCGGCGTGCTGGTCGACGACGCGATCGTCGAGATCGAGAATATCGTCAGGCACATGCGGATGGGCAAATCCGCCTATCAGGCATCGATCGACGCAGCCGACGAGATCGGCCTCGCGGTGCTCGCCACGACCATGTCGATCGTCGCCGTGTTCCTGCCGGTCGGCCTGATGCCGGGCGTCTCGGGCCAGTTCTTCAAGAATTTCGGCCTGACCGTCGTCGTCTCGGTGCTGATGAGCCTTGCCGTCGCGCGCCTCGTGACGCCGATGATCGCCGCCTATTTCCTCAAGGCGCATGGCGAGGCCAAGCATGGCGAGGGGCGCCTGATGGACATGTACATGTCCACGCTGAAATGGACCCTGAGCCATCGCTGGTCGGCCGTGGTCGGCGGCATCATTTCGTTCGCGCTTACCATCGTCCTGTTCACGACGCTGCCCGCCACCTTCCAGCCCGACCAGGACCAGGATTCGAGCACGGCCACGATCGAGATGGTGCCCGGCACCACGCTCGACGATACCAAGCTGGTGGTCCGCCGCGTGGCTGACTTCCTGGGCAAGCAGCCCGATGTCGAATCGGTCTATTCGCGCGCCTTTGTCGGCAATGGCCGGGTCACCGCCATCTTCAAGGAGAAGAAGGCGAAGAAGAGCATCGATTTCGAACGGTCGCTCGCACCCGAGCTGGCGAAGATCCCGGATGCCCGGGTCTCGTTCCGGTCGAACAATGGCTGGGGCGGCAGCGGCCGTGACCTGACCGTCACGCTCGGCGGCGACGATCCGGCGCTGCTGACCGCAACGGCGGTCAAGATCGTCGAGCAGATGGGCAAGCTGCCCTCGCTCGTCGCGCCGCGCATCACCGGCGACCTGAAACGACCCGAGATCGTCATCTCGCCGCGGATGGACCTTGCCGCCAATCTCGGCGTGACGACCCAGGCCCTGTCCTCGGCGATCCGAATCGCGACGCTTGGCGACATCGACCAGAACAGCGCCAAATTCTCGCTGTCCGATCGCCAGATCCCGATCCGCGTCGCGCTCGACCAGAATGCGCGCCAGCGGCTGTCGACGATCCAGAACCTGCCGGTGCAGACCGCGAGCGGCGGCTCGGTGCCGCTCAGCCTCGTCGCCGAGATCGGCTTCGGCGCCGGCCCGACCAAGATCGACCGGGTCGCGCAGCAACGCCAGATCACGATCGGCGCCGACCGCGGCAACGACAAGAACGGCAAGCAGATCGTCTCGAGCGAGGCGATGAAGCAGATCCACGCCCTGCCGGCGATGAAGAACCTCCCGGTCGGCATCAGCGAGCTGACGCTCGGCCAGGCCAAATGGCAGGGGGAGATGATCAATAACTTCATCGTCGCGGTGGTGGCGGGCATCTTCCTCGTCTTCGCCGTGCTGGTGCTGCTCTACCGCCGGCTGCTGCCGCCCTTCGTCAACATGCTGTCGCTGCTGGTCGCGCCGCTCGGCGGGCTGCTCGGCCTGCTGGTGACCGGCAATCCGGTGTCGATGCCAGTCTATATCGGCATCCTGATGCTGCTCGGCATCGTCGCCAAGAACTCGATCCTGCTGATCGATTTCGCGCTGGAGGAAATGCAGAAGGGCGTCGATACGGCGGTCGCGATCATCGATGCCGGGCACAAGCGCGCCCAGCCGATCGTCATGACGACGGTTGCCATGGTCGCCGGCATGGTGCCGACCGCCCTCTCGCTGAGCGGTGACGGATCGTGGCGTGCGCCGATGGGCATCGTCGTGATCGGCGGCCTGACCCTCTCGACCGTGCTGACCCTGCTGATCGTTCCGGCCAGCTTCAGCCTCGCCGTCGGCATCGAGAAGTGGATCGGACCGAAGCTCGGTCGCCGCCTGCTGACCTATCGTCCGGGTGACGATGGCCGGCCGGTGATCGACCATGACCCCACCCCGCAGATCGGGCGGAAGCCGGTGACGATCACTCAGCGGTCGGGCGACGACGAGCCCCAGCCTGCTGAATAAGGTCCCTGTCCGGCCCCGCGCGATAGCGGGGCCGGACATCAAATCGACTCAGCACTTGAACAATCCCGGGTTTCGGGGATTGTTTCGCATATGAAGCTGCTCGCCCGCGCAACCGGCAACGGGGAAACCATCCCAACGGGCCTGCGCCGGATGCGCTGGATCGCGACGGGGTTGCTCGTTCTGATGGCGGCGACCTTCCTCGCCGCCCGGGCATTCGACCATGTCCATCCTGCGATCGGCTTCGTCCGTGCCTTTGCCGAGGCAGCGATGGTCGGCGGCCTGGCCGACTGGTTCGCTGTCACCGCGCTGTTCCGCCATCCGCTCGGCCTACCGATCCCGCACACCGCCATCATCCCGCGCAACAAGGATCGTATCGGCGAGACGCTCGCCGCCTTCCTCCGCGACAATTTCCTCGTGCCGGGTGTCGTCGCACGGCGCATGCGCCAACTCGATGTCGCCGGTGCCGCCGGCCGCTGGCTCGCAAGCCCGGCAGGGACCCAGGGCCGCTTGCGCAAAGGCGCCTCGCGCCTTGTCGCCAACATGCTCGAAGCGTTCGACCCGCAACGGCTCGGCGGCATGGTCAAGACGACGATCGGCCAGCGTCTTCGCGCCCTCGATATATCGCCGTTGCTCGGCCAGGCCCTGACCGCCGCGATTGCCGAAGGACGGCACGCCCCCCTGCTCGACGGCATCATCCGCTGGGCAGCCAAGGTGCTGTCGGCGAACGAACATATGATTCGCGCGATGGTGCATGAGCGCGCCGGGTCGGTGATGCGCTGGACCGGGCTGGACGAGACGCTCGCCAACAAGATCATCGATGGCCTCGACAACCTCCTCCACGACATGGCCGCGGATTCGGACCATCCACTTCGGGCAAAGGCCGAGGAGGGCCTCACCGCGCTGGCTTACGACCTGCAGCATGACGAGAAGATGCGCCTTCGGGTCGAGGCCCTGAAGGCCGAGATCATCGAGAACCCGGCGATGCAGCGCTGGCTCGACGGATTATGGGAGAGTGCGCGCGCCGGCATGCTGCGGATCGCCCGCGATCCGGACGCGGCGCTGACCGGCCAGCTTGGCGAAGCGTTGCGCCAGTTGGGCGACACGCTGCAGCATGACGACATGCTGCGCGCGACGATCAACCGCTTCGTGCGCCGCACCGCCGTGGGCATGGCGGCTGACTATGGCGACGGCATCGTCCGCCTTGTGTCGGAAACCGTGCGCGGCTGGGATGCCCGCACGATCACCCGCCGGCTGGAGAATGCGGTCGGCAAGGACCTCCAATATATCCGGGTGAACGGCACGCTGGTCGGCGGCCTGGTCGGGCTGATCATCCACGCCGTGGACGTGTCGCTATGAGCCGCTATCGCTCCCAGTCGACGATCGGCCAGCCTTTTTCCCGGGCGAGCGCGCGGAGCGGCCCATGCGCATTGACGGCGAATGCCTCGTCAGCCCAGTCGAGCACGGGCGCGTCCGAAACGTGATCGGAATAGAAACGGATCGCCGTGTCCGCCCGATCGATGCCGTTCGCCGCCATCCAGGCCTGGATCATGCGCAGCTTGGCGGGACCGTAGCAATTCTCCCCGGCGATTCGCGCGCGCAGCCGGTCGCCGGCACGCTCCACCTCGGTACCGATCACGTCGTCGAAGCCGAGCCGGTCGGCAATCTCGCTCGCGTAGAAGCGATAGGATGCGGTCGCCATCACCAGCCGGTATCCCGCCGCCTTGTCGGCCGCGATCTGCGCGCGCGCGCCGGCGAAGACGCCCGAGGCGACGACGGATTCGGCGAAACGCGCCGCAGCCCGCTTCGCCTGCGCGTCGCGCATCGCGCGGCCGAGCAGCAGGCGCTGCGTGACCTGTTTAAGCCGTGCCCGATCGATCGCCTTCATCGCATAGGCGCCGGTCGCGACCGCGGCGAGCGGGAGCAGGGCAAGCCGCCACGGCGCCTGGCGTCGCGCGGTGCTGATCAGGAACGACGTCCAGGTCGGCGCGTGCGTGATCGTCTTGTCCATGTCGTAGATGGCGAGCTTGTGCGGGGCGGACTTCTGCATCGTCTCACCCTAGTCACGGTGCGGCTTGCCGATCCAGTGCGATTGCACCAATGGTGCCGGATATGAACGAGATGGCCGCCTTCTCGCACGAACGCGCCGATGACGGCGACGTTCTGCGTTTCACCGGCAACCTCTCGCTCGCGCGGATCGGCGATCTGCCCGAGCGGTTGCGTGGTTATGACGGATCGGTCGACGTGATCGACCTGAGCGGGATCGACCGAATCGACACGATCGGCGCCTGGCTGGTCCATCGCTTCGCCGCCAAGCACAGCGCCCGGATCGAAGGGCTGAACCCCGACAGCAAGCACCTCCTCCAGCAGGTCGAGGCGGCGGACCAGCCGGTCGCGATGCGGCCTGCCGTCGATTCGGGGCTTGTCCGCGTGGTCGGCGAGGTCGGCGACGCCATCGTCATTGGCCTGAAGACCTTGTACGGCCTGCTCGGCTTTCTCGGCGCGACCGTGATCGCCTTCGGCAACGTCATTCGCTATCGCCGCTTCCGCTTCAACGCGACGGTCCAGCGTTTCGAGGTGGTTGGGGTCACCGCGCTCGGCATCATCGGGCTGATGAGTTTCCTGATCGGCATCGTCATCGGGCAGCAGGGCGCGGTCCAGCTGCGCCAGTTCGGCGCCGAGGTGTTCACCATCAACCTGATCGGCCGGATCACGCTGCGCGAGCTGGGCGTGCTGATGACCGCGATCATGGTCGCCGGCAGGTCAGGCTCCGCCTTCGCCGCGCAGATCGGCACGATGAAGCTGACTGAAGAGATCGACGCGATGCGCACGATCGGCGTGTCGCCGATGGAGGCGCTGGTCCTGCCCCGCGTCATCGCGGCGGTGGTGATGATGCCGCTGCTCGGCTTCTATGCCTCGCTGATCTCGATCATCGGCGGCGGGCTGTTCTGCTGGATATCGCTCGGCATCCCCCCGATCACCTTCGTCCAGCGAATCCGCGAGGTCGTGCCGATCACTGATCTCTGGGTCGGCCTCGTCAAGGCGCCGGTATTCGGTGCGATCATCGCCATCGCCGGCTGCTTCCAGGGCATGCAGGTCGAGGCCGATGCCGAGCAGGTCGGCATGCGCACCACCGCCGCGGTGGTCCAGGCGATCTTCCTGGTAATCGTGCTCGACGCTTTCTTCGCTGTGTTCTTCACCTGGATCGGCTGGACATGAGCCCGGGCAAGAGCGGCGAGACAGTCATCTGCGTTCGCGGGCTGAAGAACAGCTTCGGCGAGCAGATCGTGCATGACGGGCTCGACCTGGACGTGAAGCGCGGCGAGATCTTCGGCGTGGTCGGCGGATCGGGCACCGGCAAGTCAGTGCTGATGCGATCGATCATCGGGCTCCAGGTGCCCGACGAGGGCGAGATCACGGTGTTCGACGAGAACACGGTCAATCTCGACGAGAATGAGGCGGTCAATATCCGCAAGCGCTGGGGCGTGCTGTTCCAGGGCGGCGCCCTGTTCTCAACTCTGACCGTCGCCGAGAATACCCAGGTTCCCCTGCGCGAATTCTATGCCGATCTCGACCAGGCGCTGCTCGACGAGATCGCCGCGTACAAGGTGGTGATGACCGGCCTGCCCGCCGATGCCGGCCCGAAATATCCGGCCGAGCTCTCGGGCGGCATGCGCAAGCGCGCCGGCCTTGCCCGCGCGCTGGCGCTCGACCCCGAATTGCTGTTCCTCGACGAACCGACCGCCGGGCTCGATCCGATCGGTGCCGCCGCATTCGACGAGCTGATCGCGTCGCTCCAGAAGACGATGGGGCTGACGGTCTTCCTGATCACGCACGATCTGGATACGCTCTACGCAATCTGCGACCGCGTCGCGGTCCTCGCCGACCAGAAGGTGATCGCGGTCGGCACCATCGACGAGCTTCTCGCGTTGGATCACCCGTGGATCCAGGAATATTTCAAGGGGCCGCGCGGCCGGGCGGCCACGGCGACGCTCGAACACAAGCAGCGCACGGAACGGACCGCTCGACAGGCGGCCGACAAGGCGACCGAAGAAGCAGGGGCTGACGACTGATGGAAACCCGATCGAACCATGTCCTGGTGGGCGCCGTCGTGCTGATCCTGCTTGCCGTGCTCGCGATCTTCACGGTGTGGATCGCCCGGCTCAGCGGCAGCTCCGAGAAGGAATATGACATCTTCTTCAAGCAGTCGGTCGACGGCCTGAACAAGGGTTCAGCGGTCGCCTTTTCGGGCGTGCCGTCGGGCCAGGTGAAGGAGATCGCGCTGTGGAAGCCCGATCCCCAGTTCGTCCGTGTCCGAATCAGCGTGAACGACGAGACGCCCGTACTGCAGGGCACGACGGCGACGATCCAGGGCGTCGGGTTTACCGGCGTGAGCCAGATTCAGCTCGACGGCGCGGTCAAGGGCGCGCCGCCGATTCGCTGCCCCGAGGTGCACCCCGAGGCCGATTGCCCGTTCGGCGTCCCGGTCATTCCGCCCAAGCAGGGCGGGCTGGGCGCGCTGCTCAATTCGGCGCCGAAACTGCTCGAGCGGCTCTCGACCCTGACCGAGCGGCTGACCGAAATGCTGTCCGACAAGAACCAGGCATCGATCAGCGGCATCCTGGCCAACACCAACCGGCTGACCGGCGCCCTCGCCGATCGCGGGCCGGAAATCGCGGCGACCATCGCCGAGACGCGGGTCGCGATCCAGAAGGCCGGCGACGCTGCGCAGCAGATCGGCCAGCTCGCCGACACGACCAATGGCGTGATGGCGAACGATGTCCGCCCGGCGATGCAGAACCTCAACAAGGCGGTCGCTTCGGCGCAGCACAGCATGGAAACGCTCGATTCGGCGATCGGCGACGCGCGGCCCGGCATCCAGTCCTTCTCGAAACAGACGATGCCGGAGATCGGGCAGCTAGTGCGCGATCTGCGCGTGATGTCGGCCGCGCTCACCTCGGTGGCTGAGAAGATCGACCAGGGTGGGGCCGGCTCGCTCGTCGGCGCGCCGAAGCTTCCGGACTACAAGGGCAAGAAGAAGTGAGAGGGCAAGACGCAATGAGCTCGATGATGCGCATCCGTACCCTCAGGCCCGCGCTGGCGCTGCTGGCGATGGCGCCGCTTGCCGGCTGCATCAGCTTCGGCGCGAAGCCGCCGCCCTCGCTGCTGACCATCACGTCAGCCGCATCGATCCCGGCCGGCCAGACTCAGTCCTCGGCGACGGCGCCGACCATCGTCATCCTTGTCCCGGCGGTCTCGCAGGCGCTCGCCACGCCGCGCGTGCCGGTGCAGACCAGTACCACCGACCTTGCCTATATCGCCAACGCGCAATGGGTCGAACCCCCTGCCCGGCTGTTCGCGCGGCTGCTGTCGGATACGATCAGCGCGAAGACGGGCCGGGTCGTGATCGGCCTCCAGTCGTCGGTCGATCCGGCAGCGCGCCTGTCCGGCGAGCTGCGCGCCTTCGGCGTCGATGCCGGCTCGCTCCAGGCGGTGGTGAGCTATGACGCGGCGCTGATACGCAAGGACGGCAATGTCGTGGAGAAGCGGCGCTTCGAGGCACGAGTCCCGGTTTCAGCGATCGAACCGGGCCCGGCCGGCATCGCGATCAACCGGGCCGCCAACCAGGTCGCGGCGGAGGTCGCCGACTGGGTCGGCCGCTGAGCGACGTTATCGCGCGCCGGCCCTGCGGGTGGCGAGCGGCAGATCGCAGATGTCGACGCCGCCAAGCCCGACGGTCGGTGCCGCTGGATTCTCCCGCAGCCTGATCAGCGCGGCAAAGCGCGGGTTGTCGGTCGAGCGATAGTCGAACCTGGGTCGCTCGGCCGCCGGCATGTCGCTGGCCAGCCGCACCGAGACGATACCGGTGCGCTCCGCCTCGGTCGCATAGACGCCCAGTGCCGCATCGCTGCGCGGCATCGCCGACATGTACTTCATGCCCTCGATGATTCGTCCGACGATCGTATAGTTGCGGTCGAGCCGACGCGCCGCGCCGCTGATCGGGGTGAACAGCTCGGCACCGCTGCCGGTGTTGGGCAAAGCATCGCGCGCCACGCCCACGGTGGCATAGCAATGCGGTATCCAGGCCGCCTTGCCGTCAGTCACGATTGGCCAGCCGTCCGCGGTGACGCCGGATGTGGTTGAATAGGCGTCGCTCCGGCTGAGCCGCTGCGACGCATCGAACGCCGCGATATCGAATTCCGGTGCCGGTGAAGGCACCACGCCGGGGGCAAGCGGCTTTTTCTCCGTGGCGTCGCCCCATTGCGTCACCCAATTCTCCTGCACCCGGTAGACGCTCGTTTCGTCCCACCAATGCGCCAGCGCCAGGGCGCGGACGTTCGCGACATGCTCGGGGGCGAAACGCGGGGCGAGCCGGATCACGACGCTGCGGTTGCCGGTGAGCGTGACGACCATCACCTCGTCATCCGGGATTGGGCGCCAGTCGGCGGCGATGGCGTCCGAGGGCAGCAGCGGGGCCGGCGCGGCCTGGGCACCGGCGAGCAACGCGAGGAGGGGGATCAGCATGCGGCAATCTTGGCATGAAGACCGATCGCCCGGCAATCGCCCATGGCTTGCGCGGCTGACCGTCACCCTCTAGGGGGCAACGTCCAGCGAATGCGGAGCGGTGGCCGAGTGGTCGAAGGCGCTCGCCTGGAAAGTGAGTATACGTCAAAAGCGTATCGAGGGTTCGAATCCCTCCCGCTCCGCCATTCCGCCTTGAAATCATTAGATAATTTCCCGGCATGGGGCAGGCAACCCGGTTAGCAACCCGGTTTCCGCGGCGAACTATCGCGATCAATAGTGAACGGTTTGCGGCAGGCCGATTGCTGCTACCAGCTCGGTCGCGTACTTTGCCATCGGCCGTTTCTGGAATTTCTGAGCGAAGGTACGGGCCGTTGATAAACCGCTGCCTGACGGATCGGACGCACCATGCTCGTCGAAAGCATCACCCTCTCTAGCTTTCGTTGCTTTGGCGCGACGCCGACAGAGGTCGAACTGTCTGGGGAAATCACGGCGGTGGTCGGGCCGAACGCTGCGGGCAAGACCGCATTGTTGCAGGGACTGGCCAAATTGTTCGGCGTGTCGCGCGCGCAACGCACCATCGTGCGATCAGACTTTCATCTCGGGCCGGATGACGATCCCGATGACCGCGACACGAAGACCCTCTTCATCGACGTGTTGATTGCGCTTCCAGAGCTTGAGGACGGGAGTGCGACGCCAGAGACGATTGCGCCGTCTTTCCGTCACATGCTTATCGATCGCGGCGACTTCGACGGGCCGGTCTGTCGCATGAGGTTGGAAGCAAGCTGGGAAGATGACGGGACTGTCGAAGGAGCGGTTACACAGCAGATGTTCTGGGTGGAGACGCTCGACTCCGCGCCCGCCGATGACAAGAAGCATCCAGTCTCGGCGACGGATCGGGGTTTGATCCAGCTCTATTACACGCCCGCCAGCCGCGACGCGGCGGCCCAGGTCAAAGCCACGACCGGCGCTTTGGCGGCGCGCTTGCTGCGCGCCATCGAATGGTCATCGGAGACACAGGACGCGGTTCAGGAAACGACCCAGTCACTGTCCGAGGCGTTCGAAGCGGAAGCTGCCATCGAAGCGATCGGCAAAGCTTTGCAGCAGCGATGGGCGAATCTGCATGATGAGGTGGTCGATACCAAGCCGAGGCTGAGTCTGGTGAGTCGGCGGTTCGAGGAGGTGATCAGCCGGATCGCGGTGATCTTTGAGCAGGGTCCCGATGGCCAGGAGCGAGGGCTGGATGCGCTGAGCGACGGTCAGCAGTCGCTATTCTATTTCGCGCTTGCGGCTGCGGTGTTTGATCTGGAGCGGCAGGTCGTAGACGGAAAGGTTGCGGGTTTTCACGACGATCAGCTGCGCATTCCCGCGCTGACGCTGTTCGCGCTTGAGGAACCGGAAAATCACCTTTCGCCCTACTTTCTTGCTCGGATCGTGGCGCAGGTGCGCTCACTCACGGAAGAAGGTGGCGCCCAGGCGATCGTGACGAGCCATTCGCCCGCAGTCCTCAGCCGAGTGCCGCCGCGCGAAGTCCGCTATTGCCGCTGCGACACGAAAACACGGCTCTCGACAGTCAAACGAATCACCCTGCCCACGGGCGCGACAGAAGAAGCCAAGTTCGTGCGCGGTGCGATGCTCGCCTATCCGGAGCTCTATTTCGCGCGTTTCGTCGTCCTGGTTGAGGGCGATTCAGAACGAATCGTCCTTCCTAGACTGGCGGAGGCACTCGATCTGCTGATCGATCCTGCGTTTGTCGCGATCGTTCCGCTTGGCGGACGCCACGTCCAGCATTTCTGGCGACTGTTATCCGATCTCGGCATTCCCTACGCAACCTTGCTCGACCTTGATCTTGGACGTGCCGGCGGTGGGTTCGGACGGATCAAGACGGCGATCCAGAATTTGATCGGCGTCGGCGTCTCGAAAGCCAAATTGCTGAAAATCGAAGGTGGGACGTTGTCGGACGAGAGTTTCGCCAACATGCACAACTGGCAGGATGACGAAGGTCGCAAACTGTTGAAGGGATGGATCGACTTCCTCAAAGGGCATGCCGTCTATTTCTCCGAGCCTTTGGATCTCGACCTGGCGATGATCGAGGCCTTTCCGGATGCCTATGAAGCGATCATTCCGGCAAGCGGCGGCCCGAAGTTGACCGAAGCGAAGGCGGCCGAAACCGTGTTGGGGGCGGGCGGGCCAGGCCTTGCTTTGTACACGGGGAAGTATTCGGAATACCCCGCGCTATTCCCAGCCTACTGCTACCACTTTCTCAATCGCAGCAAGCCCGCAACACATCTGGCGGCGCTCACGCATCTCGGCAAGAAGAAGCTGAAGGCCGACATGCCAGCGGTGTTCGCTGCGCTGCTCGCACATGTTTCGACTTCGCTACGGCGCGACTGACCATGGCCGTGCTCAGCCGCCGGGTGCGACCTGTTGACTGGCAGCCGATCGGCGTCGATGAGCTCGAGCCCAATGCCCTGCTGGTGGTGCGATCGCAGGATAATCGCTCGGTGATCGCAGGCCCCGGAGCCGGCAAAACGGAATTGCTCGCACAGCGAGCCGCTTATCTGCTTCAGACGGCGGCGGCGCCTCCGCCGCGGCGAATCCTCGCTATCAGCTTCAAGCGCGATGCGGCAACCAATCTTGCATCCCGGGTACGGAAACGTTGTCATCCAGATCATGCCGGCCGGTTCGATTCGCTGACCTTTGACGCGTTTGCCAAGGGCCTGCTTGATCGTTTCGGGCAGACACTGCCGACACGATGGCGACCGCGCGCAGACTATGAGATTCTGCAAACCAATGACGCGATGTTCAGGGGGTTCCTCCAGCAGCAGGTCGGCGCGCCGCCGAAATCGGTTGGCAGCTATGCCGATATCCAAGCGATCCCCATCAAGACCTTCGAGCGCCGCCATCTGGTCGGATCGCGGTTGCCGCGCGACGGTTGGGACAATCCGACGCCGCAACAATGGGCTGCGGACCGCTTCTGGCAGTCCTCGCTGCACGAGGGGCAGAAGACTTTTCTTTCCTTCCCGATGATCGGCCGCCTCGTCGAATTGCTCGTACGGCTAAACCCGACTGTCGCGAAGGCCTTGAGACTCACCTATTCGCACCTGTTCATGGATGAGTTTCAGGACACGACGCAGGTGCAGTACGATCTGGTCCACACGATTTTCCACCAGTGCGACACCGTCGTCACTGCGGTTGGTGACAACAAGCAGCAAATCATGCGCTGGGCGATGGCAATGGACGATCCTTTCGCGGTGTTCGACGCAGACTTTGCCGCAACCCCTACGCCGCTGTTTAATAACTATCGGTCGTCACCGGCGCTGGTCGCGATCCAGCATGTGCTCGCACAGGCGCTTGATCGCCGGGCAGTCCGACCAATTTCAAAAGCGAGCGGCACCATCTCCGGGGACAGCTGCGCGATCTGGGATTTTTCGAACCCGCAAAGCGAGGCAGCGCATTTGGCGGGCTTCGTCGCGGCGGAAATGAAGACCCATGGCATTGGACCGCGCGATATAGTCCTGCTCGTCCGGCAAA
>CZQE01000021.1_pt1 | contig 14324 bp, 14 predicted proteins | sample 734431 | NCBI WGS metagenome assembly CZQE01 (sample SAMEA3597869, study PRJEB11362) | hydrothermal vent metagenome | biome: marine hydrothermal vent biome; feature: marine hydrothermal vent; material: ocean water | place: Atlantic Ocean | collected 2010-09-19/2010-10-04
GGTCTGGACTCTGATCGGCGTGGCGATCCTTGCCCTTGGCCATGATCTGAACCGCCGCGCCACTTACTAGCCCATTTGCCGGCACCGCGCTTGCCGCGAGGGGCGGCAATGCCTAAATTGACCCTCATGGCCGCACATCATCACCATCACGAGCCGCAAGGCGCAGACCTTTCCAGGGTGGCGCGCGAGACGCTCGAGAAATCGGGCGAGCAGTGGACGACGATGCGTGCCCATATCTTCGAGGCGCTTGCCGGTTTCGACAAGCCGGCCTCGGCCTATGACATTGCCGAGGCGGTATCGAAGACGGAAGGGCGGCGGGTCGCCGCCAACAGCGTGTACCGCATTCTCGACTTGTTCGTCGGGGCGAATCTGGCGCGGCGAGTCGAAAGCTCCAACGCCTATGTCGCCAACGCGCATCCCGATTGCCTGCACGATTGCATCTTCCTCGTCTGCGACACCTGCGGCCAGACGACTCATCTCGACAATGACCGAATCACCAGCGGAGTCCGCTCCGCCGCTGAGGCTGCCGGCTTCTCGCCGGTGCGGCCGGTGATCGAGGTGCGCGGGAAGTGCGCCGACTGCGACTAGGATAAGGGCTTGCCCATGCGCACCAGCGGGACGGCGATGCCCCCCGTAGGCGGTGCGGTGACACGCTCGATCTCGGCATAGCCGCAGGCCCGGTACAGCGGCTCGCCCGCCAGGGTCGCCATCATTTCGGCCCGGTGGAACCCGGCCTGTCGCGCCGCTTCCTCGCACAGGGACAGGATCAGCCGCCCGATTCCGCGCCGCGCGAAATCGGGATCAGTGAACATGGCCCGGATTCGCGCCGCGTCTTGCGCCGGATCGAGCGGTTTCGGGTCACGCAGCGCCGCGCTGTGATCTCCGCCATAAAGTGTCGCCCGCGCGCTCCAGCCGCCGCAACCCGCGATCGCTTCGCCGGATTCGACGATGAAATAGGTCCCGTCCTCGAGCAGCTGCGTATCGAGGCCCATCACCGCACGACTCGCGGCGATTTCGGAGGGGGTCAGGAAACCCTGCTGCAACTGCTCGATCGACCGTGCCATCAGGGCGCGGATGGCGGGAATATCTGTCGGGACGGCGAGTCGGCTGGTGAAGGGATGCATTGCATTATTGTCACGATTCGGTGCGCTCTTCGTCAAGAAACGATCTGAGCGGTTGCAGCAATCGACACCCATCATCTCGTTCGCTAAATGGGCATGATGTCTGACGTTCCTAAAACGCCGTTGTTGGATACGGTGATCACGCCTGCGGATTTGCGCGGGTTACCTGTGGCGAAGCTGCGGCAGCTGGCGGATGAGTTGCGAGCTGAGACGATAGCGGCGGTTGGGGTGACGGGTGGTCACCTTGGGTCTGGTCTTGGCGTGGTGGAGCTGACGACGGCGATCCATTACGTGTTCGACACGCCGCGGGACCGGCTGATCTGGGATGTCGGGCATCAATGCTATCCGCACAAGATCCTGACGGGTCGTCGCGACCGGATCCGGACGCTTCGGGCTGGCGGTGGGCTGAGCGGTTTCACGAAGCGCAGCGAGAGCGAGTATGACCCGTTCGGCGCGGCGCACAGCTCGACCTCGATTTCGGCGGCGCTCGGCTTTGCGATCGCGAACAAGATCAAGGGGGAGCCTGGCAAGGCGATCGCGGTGATCGGGGACGGAGCGATGTCGGCGGGCATGGCCTATGAGGCGATGAACAACGCTGAAGGGGCGGGCAACCGGCTTGTCGTGATCCTGAACGACAACGACATGTCGATCGCGCCGCCGGTTGGCGGGTTGTCGGCGTATCTGTCGCGGATCGTGTCGAGCCGCGAGTTCCTGAGCCTGAGGGAGCTGGCGCGTCGCTTTGCGCGCAAGCTGCCGCGTCCGCTGCATTCGGCGGCGAAGAAGACGGATTCGTTCGCGCGCGGGATGGCGATGGGCGGGACCTTGTTCGAGGAGCTGGGCTTTTATTATGTTGGTCCGGTCGACGGGCACAATCTGGACCAGCTGATCCCGGTGCTGGAGAATGTGCGCGATGCGGAGGAAGGCCCGATCCTGGTCCATGTGGTGACCAAGAAGGGCAAGGGCTATGCGCCGGCGGAAGCGGCGGCGGACAAATATCACGGGGTGCAGAAGTTCGACGTGATCACCGGCGCCCAGGCCAAGGCGCCGCCGGGGCCGCCTGCGTACCAGAATGTGTTCGGCGCGGCGCTGGTCGCGGAAGCGGCGAGCGATGCGAGGATCTGCGCGATCACGGCGGCGATGCCGTCGGGGACCGGGCTGGACAAGTTCGCGGCGGCCTATCCCGACCGGTTCTTCGATGTGGGCATTGCCGAGCAGCATGCGGTGACGTTCGCGGCGGGCCTTGCCGCGCAGGGGATGCGGCCGTTCTGCGCGATCTACTCGACGTTCCTGCAGCGGGCGTACGACCAGGTGGTGCACGACGTGGCGATCCAGAACCTGCCGGTGCGGTTCGCGATCGACCGTGCGGGCCTGGTGGGGGCCGACGGGGCGACCCATGCGGGCAGCTTCGACGTGACCTATCTGGCGACCCTGCCGAACTTCGTGGTGATGGCGGCGGCTGACGAGGCGGAACTGGTGCATATGACGCATACCTGCGTCCATCACGACTCAGGGCCGATCGCGGTGCGCTATCCGCGGGGCAACGGCACCGGGGTGGCGCTGCCCGAGGTTCCCGAACTGCTGGAGATCGGCAAGGGGCGGATCGTGCGTACGGGGCACAAGGTGGCGATCCTGTCGCTCGGCACGCGACTCGGGGAGGCGCTGAAGGCGGCAGATGCGCTCGATGCGCGGGGGCTGTCGACGACGGTTGCCGATCTCCGGTTCGTGAAGCCGCTCGACGAGGCGCTGATCCGCAAGCTGCTGAGCACGCACGAGGTTGCCGTGACGATCGAGGAGGGAGCGATCGGCGGGCTCGGCGCGCATGTGCTGACCCTGGCGAGCGACACCGGGCTGGTCGATGCGGGCCTGAAGATCCGCACCCTGCGCCTGCCCGACACCTTCCAGGACCAGGACAAGCCCGAGAAACAATATGCCGAAGCTGGCCTCGATGCCGACGCCATCGTCGATACCGTCCTCAAGGCTCTCCGCCACAACTCAGGGGGCGTGGCCGAGGGCGCGCGGGCGTAACCTGCGATAAATCGGACGAACTGATTGAGCCTGGCCGTTTTTTCCCGCGAGGATATGACGGTCTTAGCATTCGGGTTACCAATCCGGCCTAGAAGTGTGCCCGAAGAGCGAGGCGATGCGGTACGATCATCAATGGCACCGGGCACGGGCGCGCGAGGGGCGCGGGCAGGGGTGGGAAAAGCCCCCCTTGCCGACACCGCGCTCCCATGGATCCTGGTTGCGCCTCGGCGTGCTGGCGCTGATCGGCGCGATCGCCGGCCTGGCGATCGCCGAAGGACTGAGCGCCACTGACCGATCCCGTTACGATCGGCTGCTGAGCAGCGTCGATATCGCGCCGCCGGGCGCGGCCGGCGCGCCGCAGGGGTGAAACGAGCCGACGCGGGTGGCACCTTCCGTCATTGACCCGCGATGGCGCCAAGCCCACAAACGGGCCGTCATAACGGCGGCATGCGTACGATGCCGGCGGCGCCACTGATCTAGGAGGAAACGCGATGCGACTGATCCTGCTCACTCTCGCGGCGACAATGGCGGTGACGCCTGCATTTGCCGCCGTTCCCGTCAAGCTTCAGGCGACACTCGCGGGCAGTGCCGAGACCGATGCCGACGGCGCGGGCAGCGCGACCGTGACGGTAGACACTGACAGGAACGAAGTCTGCTATACGCTCAAGGTCTCTGGCATCGAGCCCGCGACGATGGCGCATATCCACAAGGGTGCGGCAGGTGTCTCGGGGCCGGTCGTGGTGCCGCTCGATCCGCCGACGACTGGCAGTTCGGAAGGGTGCAAGCCGGTGACGGCCGAGGTTTCGGGTGCGATCGCCTCGAGCCCGGGCGATTATTATGTCAACGTCCACAACGCCAGCTTTCCGCGGGGCGCGATCCGCGGTCAGCTCAGCAAATAACAGGGTGCGGGAACGCGCGCCGGCATCCCTTCAGCGGATCCGTGCGAGCAGTTCCCCGCTTCCGACGACCTCGAAGGTTTCAGCGTCGACATACCGCACTGCCTGCCCCGTGGTGAGCGCCATCTGACGCGCGCCGGGGTAGCGCCGTGGCGTGCCGCCCTGCGACTGGCCGATATGGACGTAGCGATATTCGACGACGGTCACGGTCGTGCCGTCGTCGCCATGGCATCGGTGGCGTGCGAGTTCCTCCATGCCTCAGGCGGCCGGCGCACGAACGTCGACGATTTCGAGCCACCGCTCATGGCCGTCGCGATCCGGCCACAGGATTGAATCGCCTTGTGACAGGCCGATCAGCCCGGCGCCCACCGGTGTAAGAATCGAGACCTTGCCGGCGTCGATGTCGGCTTCCTGCGGATAGACCAGCTCGACGGTGCGGCTCGCATCGCTGCCCCGGTCGAGGAAGGTCACGACCGAATGCATGGAGACGATGCGTGCCGGCAGTTCGCGGGCGGTATGGACTTCGGCGCGATCGAGTTCCGCCAGCAGTAATCCGGCGACCTCGGGCTGGCGGTGCCGGGCCTGGAGGGCCAGCGCTGCGATGGCGTCATATTCGCTGTCGATGACATGGATCGGCGGCCGCTCGGGCGGCCGCGCAGAGGCAGGGTTGGTCACGGGAAAAGGACTTTCGTTTCGCGGAGATCATGCTGCGGCCTCACCGCATGACGCGGGCTGGCTCGCCTGGGGATGCTTGCTTTTCCCGGGTCTGGGACGGACGAACGCCGCCGGCAGCCCGGGCTAGGTACGCGCGGGAAGTTGTCCCGAATGGTGGCGGCTCTGCCGCTGTCGCGCTGAAACAGGCATGGTGACAGAGTGGGCATCCATCGCCGGGAAGTCAAATCGCGGAACGGCTGCGCACCATGTCCCCGTGTCGGGAAAGGGGCAGGCGGCTACGGCGAGATCCGCCTCGCGGTTGCCGGAAAATGGCTGATTTCGGCCATGTTTCGTTCATCGGGGCGACAGAAACCGTTGCCCGAAAGCCGCAATATCGGCCTCGACGGAGCTTATTTGCACCGCAGTGCAACAGCTTGGGACTTGATGGGTTGGGACGGACCTCGGCGATGTCGGGATGCGCGAGGCATCCGATACCCGGGGAGTAACAGATAAAGGTGTACCCATGCGCAAGTTTTTCATCGTGACCGCTGCGGCGGCCGCGTTCGTCGCCGTCCCCGCCGTGGCGCAGGATAATGGAACGGCAGCCTCGGACGGCGCCCGGACCTCCCGCCTTGAGCCCTATGTCGGCGTGATGGGCGGCTGGGAGCAGTTCGACAACGAACGCAATGCCGGCATTCCCCAATCGCCCAATCGCAAGGACCGCCTGAACGGCGCGCTCGTGCAGGGTGTCGTCGGCGTGAACGCAACGGTTGCGGGTCCCCTGTTCGTCGGCATCGAAGGCAATGTCATCAAGGGTGTCTCGGGCGATATCGACTGGGAATATGGCGCAGCGGGCCGGGTCGGCGTACGCGCGGGCCAGAACGGCCTGTTCTACGGCAAGGTCGGCTATCAATGGGCCAATTTCGACAAGTTCGGCGACAATAGCCGCGACTATCATGCGATGACCTATGGCGCCGGCGTCGAGGTCGGCACCAAGAGCGGCATCCGTGTGCGCGGCGAGGTGAACACCTTCGGCGCGGCACACAGCCTGCGGCCGATGGCGGGCCTCGTAAAGGCATTCTGAACGACGCGAGGCAATGGTGAAGGGGCGGGTGCGGCAGGGGCTGCGCCCGCCCTTTTGCTGCCGGACGCTATTCGTGTTCCGCAAGCTGCTGTTCGGCCGGAACCGGCGTGATCTCGTAGACGGTGAGCAACGCTGACCGGTCGACCGGCGCAAGGGTCAGCCGCCAGCGGAACGGGGCGATTCGTTCGACCACGCCAAGCGCGCTCCGGCCGCGCTCCGCGCCGTAGATCGGTGCCTTGGCATTGCCCTCGGCATAGGCGCCGAGGAAGATGAAGCGGGTATCGTCGTCCGGGTAGAGCCAGCCCGATGGGCGCTCGGTGCCGGTCTGCTTGGTGAAGGACTGGCCGGTGCCCTCACCCCCGATATAGCAGAAGGTTGCCGGGAAGGTGCGGTAGGCGGGCACCCGCCGGCCCTCCCCGCCGAGTTTCACGACGCGGCAACGATAGGAACCGGGCGGCAGAGCAGGGTGGCCGAGCGCGCGGGCAGGGTCGAGCAGCGCGCCTTCCCGTGCCAGCGCGGCGGCGAAACGCGGCGTCGCGGCGGCCAGCGCGGTCGACCAGAGCGTGCTGAACGTGGCGAGCCGGTCCGAATCCTGGGCAACGATCAGCCTTTGCCATTGCTTGTCGGGGACGGCGGGCACCTCGACGATCGCCGAGGGGCGGTGCGCGGGTGTGGCCGCACACCCGCCGAGAACCGCGGCGAGCAGGAGCGGGATCAGGAGGCGAGCGTCGCGGCGCATGATTCTTCCCCCGGGACTGAACACCGGCACCTTATATGATTGCCGAGCCTTTAAGGAGGGTGCGTGGCCATGGTTGATGGAAAATAAGCTGCGGTGCGCTCCTGCGAAGCGGCTCGCGGCGTTGCGGGAGGCTTCATGCCCGGGTCGTGCACCTCAGCCGCCCGGCTTGCGCCATTCCATGATCAGGAACCAGGGGACGCGGCGGTAGCGGGCGACGTGCGCGGCGTCGCCGCCATAGGGGGCTGGTTCGGCGAAGTGTCGCAGGATCAGGCCCTGCTCCAGCAGCAGCGCCATGTAGGTGCCGAGCGGCCGGTGCCAGTTGCGGATGCGGATGCCGCGCCAGGCGACCCAGTCGACCCGTTCTTCGAGATAGTGATCGATCGAGAAACGGGGCCGCCCCTTGCCGTCACGCGCCCATCCCTCGGGCTGCCCGGCGGTGTTGAAGCTGGTGAGGTTTGCGATCAGCAGCGATCCGCCGGGCCGGAGCACCCGCGCCATCTCCGATATGGCCCGGGCGATGTCCGGAATATCGATCAGCGACAGGTAGCTCACCACCAGGTCGAAGGAGTTTTCGGGAAAGTCGAGCATTTCGGCCCGGCCGATCCGGTAGTCGCCGTCCGGGTCTTTCCGCCGCGCCTGATCGATCAGGGCGGTGACGGGGTCGACACCGATCGCCTGAACGCCCGTCGCGCTGAGCATGCGGCAGAAGCGACCCTCGCCGCAGCCGACATCCAGCGCGGACGTGAAGCTGCCCGCTGCCACACGCTCGAGCATCGGCCGGTCGAGCACCCAGGCCCGGCCGAAATCCCCGGCCTCGCCCATGTCGGCGATCCAGGCTTTCGCCGATTCAGTCCACCCGTCGGACATCATGCCCCTCCTTGCCCGATCCCCCCGGATGCAAGCGACGTTAGCGCGGGGCGCGGCACAGGGCTATCCTCGCGCCGCCAAAATGGCGGGCAGGAGCGATCGCCGGTCTCGCCGGTCGGTCTTTGGTCGCAAGGCGTGTCGTCGGAGCGCGAATCCGGGCTAGCCTTTCCCCGAATCCCCGGGATGGAGGCAGCAATGAAATCGTTCCAATTCTCCCTTGCGCCGGAGAAGCTGTGGCAGGCGATCAACCCGATGACCTTCTATCAGCCGGGCGCGCAATATGGCTTCATCAACATCGATCTCGGCGCGACGCCGAAACCGGAGGTCGAGCAGGATATCCTTGACGAGGTTGGCAGCTATGGCCGCCAGCTCGGCCGGATCGGTGACGCGCTTGAGGTGCTGATGAAGCATGTCGAGCTCAAGGGGCTGAGCGCGGACGAGCAGGATGCGCTCTCGATCCTGCAGGGGCAGCTCGCCGAGGTGCGGAAGATCAAGCGGCGGGATCGGGCACAGGAATGAGGCAGCGCTGCGCCGTCGCCTCGTGCGGCGGGCGCGTGGCATAACGACGCGGCAAAATACCACCATTCCGGTGCCGAAAATGCCCAGCCGGCGGGTAAATTTCTGCATATTCCCGCCCGGCAACGAGGGAGCGGGCCTCGCGGCGCTGATTGCCGTGAGCGGGGCCGCATCGATCCGATCATGTTGCCGGCCAGGGGAGGGAATGCGCAACATGAGTCTCAAGCCGCCGTCGACGATCCAGGACCAGCTTCGGTTCTTCCATTCGATGCCGGGTTCGGGCGGGATCGCGAAGATCAACGACGTCACCGTGCAGAACAGCACGCAGAACGAGAAGCACAAGACCGCGACCGGGCTGCATGTCATCGTGGACGATCAGGATCAGGAGCAGACGCTGTTCGGGATCACCTCGGTGCCCCGCGAAACCCGCCTTACCAGCAACGCACGGGAAAAGGGCTGGCAGAAGGTCGCGAAGCTGACCGTCATCTGCGATACGCTGACTGTCCGGTGCGACTGGTGGCTGCCCGAATGCGACCTGACGATCTATGCCCGCAGGATCGAGTTCGAGGGCGACGGGCGGATCGATACCAGCCCGCCCGGCTGGGCGACGCCCAAGGCGCAGGATTCGGTCGGCAAGACGCCCGGCGCGAGCGGCGCCAACGGCCATGCGGGCGGCGATGCCAGCATCTACGCGAACGAAATAGTCACCCCGAAGGGCACCAGCCGCAAACGCATCATCACTGATGGGCTGGACGGCCAGGGCGGCGGCAAGGGACAGAATGGCGCGGACGGCAAGAACGCCTCAGGCTATCTCTATCTCTCGAACGGCTATGTCGACAGGAGATCCTACACCGACAGCGGTATGAAGACGACGGTCGCCGTCAAGCTCGACAAGCATGGGGACCGGCAGGTGCTCGGCATCCGGCGAATCTGGAAGGTCGCCGAGTTCTTCGAGGGCAGCAACAATGTGGAGGGCACGACCGTGCCGCCCACCAATGGCGAGCCGAGCATCGCCCCCGGGGATTCCGGCAATGGTGGCGCGGCCGGCAAGCTGGTCACCAACCAGCCGGCGATCGCGAAGCTGTGGTCGGGCAAACCGGGCAAGGCGGGGCCCCGCGCGCCCAAGGCGACGGGCGGGAGGGGCGGCCAGCCACGCGCATCCGTGTTCTACGACTGCACCTATTATCACGAATTCCACCTGTGGGGTGACGACGACAATTCGAAGAGCGCGAAGGTCTCCTTCACCGAATACAGCACGAAGGACGGCAGCGATGCCGAAGGGAAGGCGGGCACCGATGCCGCACCGATAGCCGAGCAGGTGGTGGAGACCGACGCAGCGATCTGGCTCCATCCGACGCTGGTACCGCTGACGATGGGGTATATCCGCGAAAGCTACCTGACCGAGCAGCGCGACGAGGCGAAGCGGCTGGTCGATCTCTATGCCGACGCGTTCCTGTCGCCACTGCCGACCGCCAACAAGGCCTGGAAAGCCAAGGACGGCGCCTATTGGCGATCGATCCAGACCGAGCTGGCGACGCTTGCCCAGCGGCTCGCCTCCCGGCTCGATTATTTCGGCAAGCCTGCAGGCTATACGCCGCTGCTGTCGCTCTCCAGTTCCTTCCAGCTTTATCGGATGGAAGTCGACATGGCGCTTGAAGTGCTGATGTTCACCAGCTGGGTGGTGGAGAAGCAGCGCTCCCAGGCGGAAGGGGCCGAAAGCAGCGAGGCCGCCGCACGGCTGATCCTCAAGGAAAATGCGAAGCTGGTCGAGCAGATCGGCGGCGCTGAAGCGAAGTCGGCGGGGCTGACTCAGCGCATTGCCGCGCTGGCCAAGGCGCAGGACGGGATCCAGGGCAAGCTCGACGTTACCTATACCCGCCTCTACAACGAGGCCTCGAACGACATGGCGAAGAAGGGCCAGGTCAAGTTCGCCGCGAATCTGGCGGCGGCCTTGTGCCAGGTCGTGCCCGTCGGCCAGCCGATCCTGGGTGGTGTCGCCTCAATGGCGGCGGACGCCACCGACCTGCTCGACAAGGACCCGAAGGACGTGATGGCCTCGCTCAAGACGAGACTGGGCGATACCGTCGATGCCTATAAGGCAGCGAAGAAGGACGCCGACGAGGTCATCAAGAAGGCCAAGGACGAGGCGAAGGAACTGGCCGGCGCCGAGGGCGGCAAGAAACTGAGCGTCGCCGATATCAAGAAGCTGTCCGAAACCAAGCCTTCGGCCTGGTCGACGGTCGGCAAGGGTCTCGCCCCCGCCGCCTCGCATCTCAAGAAAGCCTATGAGAGCATGCAGCTTCCCCAGGCGGAGATCGAGGCGCAACTGGCCAAACTCGCCGCCAAGGACGAGGCATGGAAGGCCCTGTCCAAGGAGATCAAGGAGGTCATCGAACAGCGCGCCTCAGTCCAGGAGGAGGTGATCCAGCTCGGCCAGCAGGTCGGGCAGGGCTATGCCGACCTCGCCGACAATATGGACAGCCTGGCAGGCCTGTTCGACAAGGAGGCGTCGGCGCGGACGCGGTTGCTCAACGCCAATGCGTTCACCGCGATCGAGGGCATGCGCAACCGTGCCCGGATCGCGCTGACCGAGGCGCTGTACAATCTGGTGCGCGCGTTCGAATCCTCGCTGCTCAAATCGGTCGAGGTCAACTGGTCGCTCGATACGCTGTACGAGCAGGTCAACACCCTGCTCAGCGACAAGCCGCTGCATAAATGGACCGACAAGGAGGTGCGCGACCGGGTCGCCACGCTGAAACCGCTGTTCAAGAGCAACCTGGCCGATATCCGCGCGAGCCTGATCAAGGACGTGGAAAAGCTCGACATGGTCGACCGCGACGTCGACCTCGTCATCGACGGCGACACCGGGGGCGACCCGATCGAGCTGCTGAACGAGGGCGTCAGCGCCGAGATCAGCACGCTCCGGCTCGGCGCGGTCGAGCCCGACTGGCAGCGGCAGATGATGGCCGACATCAGGCTGAACCGAATCGTCTTCGAAGGGGCGCCGGCCGACCTGCCCGACAAGGGCGATGTCGAGATCATCATCGAGATCGGCGAGCTGGGGATCGTCCGCAACGACGACCAGCTTTACGGCCTGAGGCTGCCGGTCTCGCTGGTGAAGTCCTATCGCTACCATTTCTCCAACGGCACCATCACCAAGGCGCAGCAAAGCGCGCTGGCCAAGGATCTGATGAACCTGATCCTCGACGACGCCGACGACCGCATCAAGCAGAAGATGGCGATGCCCTCGGCCTGGACGACGCTGACCCTGAAGGCGGCGTTCAACCTGCGCGGCAACAAGCCGGCGCCGAAGATCAGGCGGATCGACCTGACGATGGTCGTCAGCAGCGTGAAGGCGAAATCGAAGCAGATCGTGCTCGATCTCGCCGCGTCCGACGGCTTCTCCGCGCTGGCGCTGCCCGCCCTGTCGGCGGACGGCTTCACGGAGACCTATCGGATCTTCGACGGCAAGCAGGGCGATACGGAGATCAGGGTCGCCGAGGCGGGCGCTGGGACGGTGCTCGATCATTGGCTGGTCAGCCAGGGCGGCAAGACGGTGGAGAAGACCGGGCAGTCGATCAGTCTGCCGATCGATCGCAACACGCGGGTCGAGGCGGTGTTCAGGCCGGCCTGATCCCGTGCGCCGTCGCAACGGGGCCCGCGTCGGAAAGGCGCGGGCCGGCGGCATGTCAGGAAACGGGCGTGACGATTTCCCGCACCATCGTCTCGGCTGCAGTTCGGGATCGGTCGGTCGCGGGAAGCATGATCTTCGCCATGCGATTCGTCGCGGCGGCGAAGGAGTGGGCGGCGACGTACAGCGCGCGCGATGCCGGGTCGAACGCCGGCAGGTCGGCCCCGGCTGCATCCCGTATCGCCGCGAGGAAGCCGGCCGCATCCTCGGCCTGCCATCCGGCCGCGGCGACGGCAGGAGCGTAGCCTGAAAAGGCTTCGCTGGTGCCGATGATGCGCTTGCCGAACATCAGCGCTTCGGCGACCTTGGTCTTCATGCCCGATCCTTCGAAGATCGGCGCGACCGCGCACCAGGCGCTGGCATAGCAATGCGCGAGATCGTCAACCGCGCCGATGATTCGGATGTTGGCCGATGCGCCGAATTCCGCGCGCAGGGCCTCCATGCCCTGCCCGACGATCATGGTCGGCAAGGGGGACCGGGGCGCCACCTCCCGCAAGAACCATTCGATCCCGCGCCGGTTGGCATAGAAAGCGCCGCCGACGAAAAGCAGATAGCGCTCGCGTCCGGGCAGGGCCGCTGAGTGGGGCGAGGGAAGGGCGTCCTCGATCGCGATGGGCGAAATATAGTCGGCGCCGCGGCCATATACGCGGCTCAGGCCTGCCGAATCCCGTGCTGAAAGGCAGATGATCGCATCGCTGTGCCGCACGGCGTTGCGCTCCGCGGCATAGTTCGCAGCGAGGAGGCGAAGGGAAAGAACCGTCCGCTTCGCCCGGACAGCGCCCAGGAAGAAGCGGGCCTCGACATTGTGGAAGAAGGTGACCACCCGGACATGGGGAAAGGCGCGCTTGATCGGTGCGACGACATGCCCGAGGCTCGACCCGTCGACGAACACCTGCCCCGCGGAGACGTCGCCGATCCGGGCGAGGATACGCGCTGTTTCCCGTGGATCGGCGCCGCCCGGATGCCCCCGCATCGCGTCGATCAGGCTCGCGCCCGGTGTCCGGGTCAGCCGGTGGACCGTGAGGGAATCGCTGAACAACGCCCCAAGCACCCGTGCATTGAGCCGGCACAGAAGCTCCCGCCCTCCCGGCGGCGCGTCCGGATCCATCAGGGTAACCAGCAGAAGCGTTGAGGGATCGGGCATGCCGATCAGGGTGCAATGGGCGGGATGGCGCGACAAGCATTGTTGCGGTGCCGGGGGTCGTTTTGGCCGGCCGGGGTATCGGGGCCGTGCCTGCCAGGTCGGGATGGCGTGTGACATAAATCGGCGTGGATATCGGCGGGATTGCCGGGCCCTCGCGAGAGAAACTGCGCGAAAACGAACGCGTCGGGTTCGCGACTTTTGTCATGCCCTATGGGCCGCCGGGCGCTTTGCGGCTTTGACGGATTGTTGCTACGGCCCGGTAACGCGCTGGATGGTTTTGTCGCAGGCCGGTGCGAGCCTAGCCGCCCTTTTCCCCGCTCGGCCGGGCGGCGCGATGGGCATAGCTGAAGACGCGCGAAAGCCGCCAGCCATCGGCGCCCTTCACCCAGAGCTGGACGAAGTGCGCGCTGCCGGCCTTGTGCTCAGGCCCGTTGCCCTTCCATTCGTAGAAGTCGTGGTCACCCTCCTCGATCGCGCCATAGCCGGGGATCGCCTCGACATGGAGCGAGCCCGGAACCAGCGCGCGCCGCGAATGCCAGGTGTCGGGCAGCGTGCGGCCGGCACAGGATTTTCCATATTGGGCGATGAAAGGGACGGCCGATTTGGCGACCAGGCCGTCGCGGTCGTGATACATCTCGAAATCCGGGGCGAGCATCGTCGCCAGGCGTGCAGGATCGCAGCCGGTGAAGAACAGTTCGAAGAATTCGGTGTCCCGCGTGCGAATTTCGGCCGTCAGGGCGGGCCCGGTGGCGGGTACCGTGACGGCAGCGGGCGTTGCGATCGCGGCGGCGAGAGCGAGGAGCAGGATGTGGGCCTCTTTTGAATCGGTGAGTTGCATGCATAATACAGTCTTGAGCGGCTGGCCAGCCAAACCGGATCCGCCGCTAGCGGGGAACGACTGATTGCGTGCGGCGGGCGGCTGTTCGATAGCGTTCGGGACGTCGGTATCGGGTAGATCGGGCGCGTAGTCCGGAAGAGGGGGAAATCGATGAAAGTCCTGGTCATGGCCGCGGCCGCGGCGATCGCCGTCCCGATGGGCCACTCTGCGGCGGCGCAGGAAGTGCTGGCGGCGATCTTCACTGACCCGGTGCGCGACGCCGCGCATCCCGCGCGGATGGAGGTGCTGCATATCCCGAGCGGTGGCGTGGCGATCAACGGCCTCGCCTATGTCGCGGCGGGGGCCGGGCCGCATCCGGTGGTGCTGCTGTGCCACGGCCTGCCCGGCCATGAGAAGAATCTCGATCTCGCCCAGGCGATGCGGCGAGCCGGGTGGACGGTCGTCACCTTCAACTATCGCGGTTCCTGGGGCAGCCCCGGCAGCTATCGCTTCGCCAACGACCTCGAGGATGCCGATGCGGTGCTTGCCTGGCTGCGCACCCCGGCCAACGCGACGAGCCTGGGGATCGATCCCAAGCGCATCGCCATGGTCGGGCACAGCCTTGGCGGATGGGTAACGGCGCTGACGGCGGCGCATGATCCGGGACTGCTCGGCGCCGCGACGATCTCGCCCGGCAATATCGGCTTCCTCGGCCACATGCCGCGCGACACGGCGGCGGGCTTCTTCACCGCCAACGGCCTTGAGGCGCT
>CZQE01000409.1_pt1 | contig 14320 bp, 9 predicted proteins | sample 734431 | NCBI WGS metagenome assembly CZQE01 (sample SAMEA3597869, study PRJEB11362) | hydrothermal vent metagenome | biome: marine hydrothermal vent biome; feature: marine hydrothermal vent; material: ocean water | place: Atlantic Ocean | collected 2010-09-19/2010-10-04
ATCCTGCGCAGACCGCGCCCATCGAAATCTTAACCTCTAGCGGCGATGATCGCGGTTCGACCGGACGATTCTTGTCCGCCACCCCCGGGGGAGTCTCTAGGATCGCGATGGAAGGAGTGTCGCTCAAGAGTCGTGCAATCGTGTTCGCGATGTGCGCGGGGGCGGTCGCCTTCATCCTGGCGCTGGTGGCGACGTCCAACGGCCAGATCGGCATCGACAATATTTCGCGCGCGCTCATCCCGGCAGTGGTGTGCGCGGTGATGTGCTGGGCCTCCGCCGAACGCTCGATCGCCTCGACTGCGGCTGCCATCGACGCAGCGATCGCCCGTCTCACCCGTGCCGCGCACGGTGATCTCGACGGAGAGATTCCCGCCGAGATCGAGGAGAATGTGCCGGAACTGGCGCGCGCGATGAACGGGCTGTTCCAGCAACTCGGCGCGAACCTGGAGAGCGTCCACCGGCTGGCCATGTTCGATCCGGTCACCTCGCTGCCCAACCGGACCAATTTCCGCCGCACCTGCGAGCGCGCGCTGACTGACATGGCGCCGGGGATGAGCGCGGCGTTGTTCTTCATCGATCTCGATCGCTTCAAGGGTGTCAACGATACGATGGGCCACGCGATGGGTGACATGCTGCTCGGCATGGTCGCCAATCGGATCCGCGCCGTCGCCGATCGGGTGACGGTCGAGACGGGTGTGCCGCAACCGCTGATCGGGCGCCTCGCTGGCGACGAGTTCACCATGTTCTTCTCCGGCGTCGCCGATCCGGCCGAGGCGGCGAGGATCGGGCGCGGCGTGCTGTTTGCGCTCAGCGAGCCGTTCGACCTGGTCGGCAACGATGTCGAGATCGGCGCGTCGATCGGGATCGCGCTCCGCCCGCAACATGGCGAGAACCTGACCGACCTGATGCGCGCGGCCGATGCCGCCATGTATCATGCGAAGGCGAACGGACGCGGCCGGGCCGAGCATTTCACCGATGAGCTTGCCGGCCAGATCGCCGATCGCGCCCAGCTCGAGCGGGACCTGCGCGAGGCGATCGAGCAGGATCAGTTCACCCTCGTCTTCCAGCCGCAGGTAGCGGTGTCTAGCGGCGAGATCGTCGCGGCCGAGGCACTGATCCGCTGGCGGCATCCGCGCGACGGCGTCAGGCTGCCGGGCAGCTTCATCCAGCGTGCCGAAGAGACTGGCATGATCGTCGAGATCGGCGAATGGGTGATCGACACCGTGGCGGAGACGATAGCACGCTGGGGCCGGATCGGCATCGAGCAGCGACTCGCGATCAATATCAGCCCGCGCCAGCTTGATCATGCCGGCTTCTTCCGCAGGCTGCGCGAGGCGATGCGTGAGGCCAATGCGCCGGCACGCCTGCTCGAGCTCGAGATCACCGAGACGCTGGCGATGCACTGCAGCGAGGAGGTGATCGAAGCGATCGGGCTGTTGCGGGCTGACGGGGCCACGATCGCGATCGACGATTTCGGGACCGGCTATTCGAACCTTGCGCGGCTGCGCGACCTGCCGGTCGACCGGGTCAAGCTGGACCGCAGCCTGATCGAGCATATCGCGGACAATGCGGAAGCGCGCACGATCGCGCATGCCGTGGTCGGCCTGATCCATGGTGTCGGTTGCGAAGCCGTGGCGGAGGGGATCGAAACCCAGGCGCAGGCGGACGTGATGCGCGTGATCGGCTGCGACGTGATCCAGGGCTATGCGATCGCCGCGCCAATGGACGAAGAGGCATTCATCGCCTGGTCGCGGGGAGACGATCGGCAGAAGGCGACCGGCTAAGTCTGCTGCTTCGTGCACGCAGCTTGCGCGATTTGAGCAGGCCACAGGCCGGCCATTTCCCCGATATCGAACGAGCGAGTGGTTCTCGCTGCCTACAGGCTGGCAACCACGCCCGGGCGTTCATTGTCCCAGATCATGCTGATGACCCGCCAGCCATTTTCATCCTTGTAGAGCTGGATTGAGTTTATACCGCGCCGATCCAGTTCGTCCGCGTCAGGCGCGCGTCGGGCCTCGTAGATGCTCCACACATGGGCGATGTTGCCGAAGATGTTGATCTTCCGCGCGGTTTCGATCTCGTAGAAATCGTTTTCGGCGAAGAAGGGTGCCGTATCGGCGGCGTATCCGTCGCGGCTCATGATCCTGATTGCCGGCTTGCCGTCGGCGTCGATCCAGGTGCGCATCTGCCGACTGTCCTCGTGGAACGTTGTCGACTGTCGCGACCAGTCGCGCGGACCGGCCGGTCCGGAAACGGTGTCATAAAGCTCTTCGAGCACCCTGCCGATTTCGATCTCGTCAGCCGTCATCTACCCACTCCTCCAGTTTCTCGACTGAGTCTTTCCGTAGATCCGGCACAAAGAAAAGGGGCCGCTTCCGGATGGAAGCGGCCCCAAGATACGGCCCGATCAGAAGTTGATCCTGATCGTCCCATGATAGCTCTGGTTGGTCACGTCCTTGCGGCCGACCGTGGTGTTCGCGCCCACCGACAGTTCGACCCTCTTGCTGGCCGAGAAGGTTACGCCGCCGCTGACCTCGGCCCAGTCATTGTCCGACCCGGCCACCGCGAACAGCGCGTTTGGCCCGACGCCGCCGACGAAGTTCGCACCGATGAAGCCCGGTTGCTTGGCGAAATCATGGACCCAATAGGCCGAGACATAAGGCTTGACCGTTGCGCTGTTGCCGTGGGCGTTGAAGCCGGCACGAGCCTGAAGGCTGTCCAGGCTGCCTGGCTTGTAGGCCATGGCAGGGCCGCCGCCCGTCTCGTCGATGGTGTCGAACATGATCCGAGTGCCGCGCAACGAGACGCGCGGATCGAGAGCGACCGAACTGCCGAGCGCGACGGTGGTGCCGGCGCCGATTTCGCCCGAGACCATGAGCGACCGATCCTTGCCGACCAGCCGATAGCTGGTTCCCGCGAGGTTGACGTTGCGCACGGTGCGGGAGTTGAACGCGCCGGCGCTGAATGTAGCGTCGATGAAGGCGCCGCTCGTCGTCTTGATCTTGCCGTACAGCGTGCCCTGGTACAGCGTGCTGCTCGCCTGGTGGCTAGCCAGCGACGGCGCGCCGTCAAGGTCGGTATAGGCAAGGGAGAAGCCCAGCAAGCCGCGCGACCCGATTTCGGTTTCGAGACCGGTCGCCACGAAGAAGCCGTGGAACTGGTCACGGCCTGTCACCGGAACCGCCGTCGGCATCGAACTGCTGTTGCCGTCGATATAGCCCCCGGCCACGAACGCGCTCATCGTTTCGGGCAGTCTGCCTTCCTGGGTGACCATGCCTTCCCCGGCGTCGCTGCGGACCTCAGGCGTGCCGGGCATGCCGGACGAGGCAAGCGCAGCGATCTGGAACGGTTTGCCGATCATGGCGACGGTGCCACCGAGACTGCCGGGGTCGAGCGACGCGAGCCGGTCGCGGTAGAAGCGGCCCATATTGTCGACCGAGGCAGTGCCCAGCGCCCGACGAGTCGTCTCGGCGCGCGGGGCAAGACCCTCGAGCGTCGACCGGATCGTCGCGGCATTCTGCATGTCCAGGATGCCGTAGAGATCGGTGAGCCGGTTATAGACGATACGATCCTGGTCGAGCAGCCTCGCATAAGCCTGCTGCACCGGCGTGTTGCCCACGACATTGGCGTAGAGACCGGCATCGATGGTGACCGACACCGAGGTTGCCTGATAGGTGAGGCGGGGTGTCAGGATCGCGCTGAGCGGTGCCGGATCGATGAATTTGGTGGTGCCGTCGATCGGTGCCGTGGTTGTCAGGACGGTATAGGTATCGCCTGCGCGGATGGTGTAGCCGGTGGCCGGGGCGAACCCGATGAAACCGCCGAGGCTGGCGGTGCCCGTGCTGGAACCGTTCGGGACCACCACGATCTTGTCCGACACGCCGTTCGGGCCGAGGTCGACCAGATAATGGTTGCCTGATGCGAGGATCAGGTTGCCGCCAATAGTGATGGTGCCGGTGGTGCCGATCGTCCCCGGTGCGATCGTGCCCGAAACGCTGGTGAAGAACGGCGTGTTGAAACGGCCCGAGCCGGTGATACCGCCACTGAGCAGCAGGTAATCGCCGATCGTGGTGATCGTGCCGTTGTTGGTGACCAGGCCATCGAAATGGTTGATGTTGATCAGGCTGGTCAGCGAGCCGCCGGATGCGACGGTCAGCTTGGCGGCGGGGCCGTTCATGGTGAAGCGATCCACCGTGACGGCGGAGCTTAGCGTGGTCGTTCCGGCGGCGGACAATGTCACGTCGAAATATCGGGCATTGGTGTGGCTGGCCGCGTTCGGATCAATATTGTTCGGCACGAAATTGGTCGCGCCGGGCAGGCCATTGGCGAGGGTAGCGGCGGGGAGGGCAGCCGCAGCCTGCACGGCCCCGGTCGCCTGGCCGCCATTCTGGGCTTCCTCGATCGAGGACTTGGTAGCCCGCGTGCCGTCATTGGTCGTATCGGCAACCTTGGTCGCATCGGCCGTCTGCGTGCCCGTCGCGGTTGAGTTGCTACCCCCTTGCGGGACGCCATGATCGTAATAAACGCCGGTCTTCACGTCATAGCACACGTCATACTGGAAGGCGGGTTCCTGATCGCAGATCTGGCCGAACTTGCCGGAGGTGCCGGCGATGCCGTCGCCAGGGGCTGTCGGTACCCCGTTCACCAGCTTGCCGTTGACGAGGACGTTGTAGGCGGGGTCGACCGTGGTGACCCAATGAGTTGGATCGGTCCAAGCGCCATCACCGGCCACCGCGCTGACATAGCGATAGGGATTGGCGGCGGCGATATAGTCCCAGAACAGATAGAGCGGTTGATAGAAGGCGCTCGTGCCGTAGCTGCCCGAAGGCTGCTGTGCGAAGTAGCGCGTGCCGCCAGACAGCACCGCGATCACCAGTTGCTTGGCATAGGCCTGGTCGAGGATCAGCGGCCCGCCCGAATCGCCAGGACCGGTGATCCCTTCCTTCGGCAGCGCGTTGTCCTTGAAGATATTGAAATCGAACTGGTTGGAATGGCCGGCGCTGTCGAAATCGATCTGATACAGATTCTGTGGTCGGCCGCGCGGCGTGATGCCGAACAGGCCGATATCGATGTCGTCTAGCGAACCGAGCAGGCCCAGATAATTCTCGGCCACACGGCGGCGATAGTCGACGCCGACATTGCTGCCCGACGTTGCGGTACCGGTATTGCCATAGCCGTTGAGCACGACATGGTAGCCGGTGCCCGTGGTGTCGTTGATGGATGCAGGTGCGGGAAGTGCCGAGAAGAGCAGCGCCCAGGTCGGTACGTTCGCAGCAGGCGTATCGAGCGACGCCACCGCGACGTCGCCCTGGATGAAATTGTTGGCGAGCCCTAGGTCGAGCGAGTGCGGGTTATACTGCACCTGGTTGACGTTATACATGTACTCGGAAATCGACGTCAGATACTTCGCGCCGCCGGCGGTGCCGTTGAGCCAGTGGCCGAAGGCCGAATTGCCCGCGACATTGTTGTTGGCCTGGAAACCGAAACCGATCGGCAACTGGCCAGTCCCGGTGCCGTAACCCCAGGGATCCTGCGCCGTGCCGGCCGGACTTTCGTTCACGCAATGCGCCGCGAAGATGACGGTACGTGGATTGATCAGCGTGCCCGTGCACAGGCCGATAAAGCCGTTCTTCTGGTCGATGACCATCTGGCCGACACCGGTGACGTTCACCGGGTCGCGATCGGTGACCGAGGTGCCAGGCGGGGCGATGACGATGTTAGGGTCGATGATGGACGCTGAAACCCTGTTGTCCTGCGCTTCCAGGATCATGTCGGTAGGGTGTTCCTGCGCCCGTGCGCTGTTGCCGATGACGATCGACATTGTTGCGGCGGTGGCGAGCAAGAATGCGCGCTTTCGCGCGCGCGAGACGCAAGAATCCATCCTGTAATCCCCCATTTGTATAAGAAATATAAGCGTTTTATCTAGATGAGCCGAGGCTATCTCTGCATATGCGGAGGTCAAGTACCGATAGGGCCGTTTTGGGATTGTATCGGTTAATGCAGTATTATCGTGCGCTACTGTTGCTTGCTGGCAACAATGCGGGGCAGTCGCCGTCCGCGTAGATCAGCCGTCTGTCATCATGGTTTCGCGCCGGCACGCCGCTGCTCTCCGGTTATGTCCGGTCTTTCGACGAGGTCGCAGAAAATCGCGCATCGGCATCCTTATTCTAAGGGCATCATATCCGTTGCGGTAACGGAACGATGTATCCCAAATTAGTTACTGGGATGGAATGGTTGGGCGGTCGCCTATCCTCATCGCGAACAGTACGAACAATTCCTAGGTGGGGTCGCTTCTGCGTGGCCCCGAGCGCTGTTCGCAGGTGAGTTTTCCGCCCGGGGCTCAACCCAGCGGAGGGCGGCGGACGGTCAAGCGTTGCCTGGGCGGTCGCGAATGTACTCAATTCAGCCGATGAGGCTCAAACTGAACCTGTGGCCTCTGTCCGGCGGGGAGCATAACATGGCGGAAATCCGCGTGTCCCATTGGTCGGGGAAAGAGGATTCGAACCTCCGGCCCCTGCCTCCCGAAGGCAGTGCTCTACCAGGCTGAGCTATTCCCCGACCAGGGATCGAGCCGCGCTGTCTCGCGCGGCAAGGCGACGGCCCTTAGCCGAGCGTTTCGCGGGCATCAACCCCACATTCGTCGCACGGCAAAAGAAGCCGGCCTCAACCACGTGCCCCGAGCATCTCCTCGATGCTGGTGAACTTCTCCCGCGGGGCGCCGTCACGCGCGCGCGCGATCTCGGCTGCCTCGATCTTCTGCCAGTCGCGGAAAGTGACGACGTCGATGTTCCGGCTCGCGAGCAGCGAATCGAGGCCGAGCCGCCCGGCCTTGCCGCTGTCGCCGGCCTGGTCGGCGGCGATATGCTCGGCGATCAGGAAGCCGTCGGGCCGGTTGGTGCCGATCGTCCCGGTCGGCCCGCGCCGCGCCCAGCCGACGGCGTAGAGCCCGGGCGAGATGCGCCCGTCCTGATTGGCGAAGCGGCCGAGCTTCTGGTCATAGGGCACGCCGTCGATCGGCGGCGTCCGATAGCCGATGCAACTGATCACGAGGCTGGCGGGCACCGAATAGGTCTCGCCCGTACCCGAGGCGCGGCCTTCGGCGTCGATCGCGGTGCGTTCGACGATCATCCGTTCGGCCTTGCCGTCGCCCTCGATCCTGACCGGCATCGCGTAGAAATCGAAATCAACGTCGATCTGCTTCCGGTCAGTCCGAGTCGCGAAGTCGCGCAGATGGGCGACCGACTTGCGCTGACCCGGATCGAGTGCCGCATCCTCCTCGACCGGGGGCAGATCGGCGGGATCGACGTGCGGCACGGCACGGTCGAGATGGCCAAGCTCGCCCAGTTCCTTCGGCGTCATCGCGATCTGATGCGGTCCGCGCCGCGCCAGGATGGTGATCCGGTCGTGCGTGGCGGTGCCGAGATGGTCGAGCGCATGGCCGACAATGTCCGATCCGGCGAACTCGCTCTCCGCCTTGGCGAGGATCCGCGCGACGTCGAGCGCGACATTGCCGGCACCCACCACCACCGCGCCGGGCCCGTGGAGCGGCGGGTTGAGGCCGGCGAAGTCGGGATGGCCATTGTACCAGCCGACGAACGCCGCCGATCCGACCACGCCGGGCAGGTCGTCACCCGGCACGCCAAGCGGCTTGTCGGCCGGGGCGCCCGTCGCCAGCACCACCGCATCGTACAGCGAACCCAGTTCTGCGATCGTCACGTCGCGACCGACGCTGACATTGCCGACGAAGCGGACATTGTCGGTCAGCGCTACCGCTTCGTAGCGGCGCGAGACGCCCTTGATCGACTGATGGTCGGGCGCGACGCCGGTGCGGATCAGGCCATAGGGGACAGGGAGGCGATCGATGATGTCGACGCGGACGTCCTCGCCGAAGGTCTTCTGGCATGCCTCGGCGGTGTAATAGCCCGCCGGCCCCGAACCGATGATCGCGATATGACGCAAGGCCCGCTCTCCTGTCTTTCGCCCGATGCTAGCGGACGTGCGCGGCGGGGCAAGCCGCCACGCGACGTTCCGGCTGGGACGATCGAGAAAAAACGCCGGGGTGTTCAGGCGGTTCAGTCGGTTCCCGTCATCCCAATGCAGGACGAGCGGGCGCAGTTGAATCGAAGCAGGGCCGGGGCGTCACCCGCGGCGCTTGGCGCGCCAGGCCTTGACCGCGTCCATGGTGCCGGTGACGTGCCCGGCGGGGCTCATCTCCGAATGGACGAAGATGATCTTGCCGTTCGGCGCGATGACATAGGAGGTGCGGTTGGTCATCGTCTTGCCCTTGGCGATGTGCACGTCATAGCCGGCAACGGTCGCCGGCTGGGCGACGCCGACCGGGAAAGCCTCGCGGCATTCGACCTTGGAGAAATCCGCGAGCTTGTCGATCGGATCGGCTGAAAGGCCGATCAGGGTCGCGCCGTTCTTCTCGAATTCGGATGCTGCCAGGGCGAACTCGTGCGCCTCGATGGTGCAGCCCTTGGTGAAGGCGGCGGGGAAGAAATAAAGGACCACCGGGCCTTTGCGCAGGGCGGCTTTGAGCGCGAAGTTGAACTGCTTGCCGCCGAGCGCGGCGCGGGTGGTGAAGTCGGGAGCCTTCGCGCCGACCGGAAGCGCCGCAGTGGCGGGCGCCGTGGCGAGTATCGTAGCGGCAAGGGCGAAAGCGACGGATTTCATCGGGCGTCTCCAGAAGCGAATTGCCGCCATCGTAGCGGCAGCGCGCAACGCTGGACAGGCCCCTTCGCGCCGTGTCGGGCGGGAAGGGGCCAGCCGGTTATTCACGCTTGCCCGTTATTCACACTTATAGGTGACGCTCTGGCCGCAAGGCTGCCCGGTGGGGGCGAGCTTGGTATTCAGCACCCATCCGACATTGTCGTTCTCGTCGGCGACTTCCCACCACAAGCCGTTCTTGTTGCCGGTAGGATAGATCACCGCGCCGGCCGGCAAGGTACGGAGCACCTTGCCGTTCGCGGCGGCTGTGCTGCGCAGGGCAACGGGCGCCTGCGCGGTATAGGTCTTGGCCGGTGCCGCCTGGGCGGTGCTCGCGCCGCCCGGCGTCACCAAGCCAAGCTCGGTGACCATCTTCGCATAGGCCTGGATGAACGCGAGCGTCACGATCCGCCCGATATCGGTGTTGTCATAGCCGCCGCCGACGACACCGCCGCCGATCCCGCCGCCGAAACCGCCGCCACCGCCGCCGAAGGACAGGCTGTTCTTGGCTGCATAGCCGTCAGTCGTCGAGATCGTTTCGGTCGTGCGGACGTTGGTGAGCGAGAGAACGGTGTTCGCCTCCATCTTGCGCGAGCTGATGCCGCCGACGATGCCGCCCAGGCCGCCGCCCAGCAGGCCGCCGATTCCGGCGCCGATCCCGCTGCCGCTCGAATTCCTGTTGGCGGCCTGAACCTCGGCGACCAGTACGTAATCAGCCGCCTTGATCTGGCCCTGGCCGACGTTCGACTGGCGCTGCAGCCCGAGGCCGCCGCCAATGTCGCGCTCGCGCTGCGCCGCGCTGAGGCCGGACCCGCGATCAACCAGGTTGAAGCAGCCCGAGCGCTGCACCAGCACCTTCAGCAGTTTCTGCGGAGCGGCCAGCTGGAACTGGGTCCAGCCCGAGGGATCGTCGCCGTCCATCACCGAGACGGTGCCGAGCTTGCGCGTGCAGCGCGGCACGTCGGTCATCATCTGTTCTTGGGTACGCTGCGTCTTCGACGCCCGCGCCTGACCGCCACCGGCGAATGCCGGCGCTCCCGTTGCCACCAGCGCAACAGTCGCGACACCGATCATCAGAATACGCATTGAACTTTCTCCCCAAACACCATTCTTCATGCCTTGCCAGGGGGCGAGGCTCAGCCGCCGCATCGCGATCAGGACATGTGGCCGGTTCATACCGAAGGGGTCGAGTATCTCGTCAACGTGATGTGGCCGTTCTCGCCGTACACAGCGGAAAATGGCGCGACCATCGTCTGGCCGGGGAGTCACCGACGGCAGGATGAGATTGTGATCGACGCGGCCGAAGGCGTCAGTATCGAGATGCAGCCAGGTGCCGCGCTCCTTTTTCTCGGGTCGACGCTTCATGCCGGCGGCGCAAATCGCACCCGACAGCCAAGGCGCGGGATGATTGTGAGCTATAGCCTGGGCTGGTTGAAACCCTATGAGTTGCCGTGGCTGGCCTATCCGCCCGAGATCGCCCGTTCGTTCGACCCGGAACTTGCGGCGCTCGCGGGATATCGCGCCCATCGCCCAAATCTCGGTACCTACGAAGGGCGCTGCCCATCGCACCTGCTCGATAGCGATCCCAACGCGCTCGGCGCTATCGACGTTCTGCGACCGGAGCAGGAGGAACTGATCGAGCTCTATCGAGCCGGTGCGATCCTTCCTCATGGGGCAGCGGTGCCGGCAGCTTAGCGGGCACCGCTTTTCCTGTAGCGCGAGTGGCCCATCACGCCAGGCTTTGAGCCTGGGCCAGAAAAGTTCGACCCAGATGAACGCTGACGATCCTGCAGAAAGAAGAAGGGAGATCTGTGTCCGGCTCCTTGCCGAGCGCAGACTTGTCGGTGCCGTGTTGGGGTTCGACCTCTGCCCGGCGCCGACGTGGGATATGTTGCTGGATCTCTATCTGGCGCACCTCGAAGGTCGAAAGACCTATCTCTGGTCGCTGTGCATGGCCTCCCATGTACCGACGACGAGCGCGCATCGGAAGATCGCCGAGCTTACGAAGAAGGGGCTATTGACGCGTAGTGCCGACGGACAGGACGGCCGGCGCGTAGCTGTTGGGCTGACGCAAGGCTGCATTTCGCTGCTCGATGATCTCATTGACCGGCTACGGTAGCGGGTCGCAGGTGGAAGCCGGGGTGGCCGCGACGTGTCACGGCGACGGATGGTGGGACAGGTCGTCCTTCCCGCCGGTGAGGTTCCCCTGCTGCAGGGCGATCTGACCTTCCAGCGCGGCGATCCGCTGACGCACGGCGGGGATGGCGGGGTTGCCTGGCGCCTTGGCCAGCATCGTCTGGAGATTGACCCGAAGCATCGTCAGAGTCCGGTCCAGCGTGCTGCCGCGATCGAGGGCAACCCCGGCGCTCTTCATCGGATCGATGCTTTCCGAAGCGTTGCGGTAGCGGGTGAGGGCGAGCGTGGCGTCGGTCAGACGTGTTTCGGCCTGCGCGAGCGTCTGCTGGGCCTGGGCCAGCGTATCGCGACGCGCGCGGACATTGAGGATGTTGATCCGGTCTTCGCTCAGGGCGACCAGGGCATCCATGATCGCCTTTGCGTCCGCCGCGCGATAGGCACTGATCTTCACCGTGGTGATGCCGGTTTCGTCGTTCTTTTGCACCGCCATCTGTCGCTTGAAATAGCGGTAGAACGCCTCGTCGGTGTCGCGGCTCGAGGGGCGGTAGCGGGTGACGGCATCGGCTTCGGCGCGAGTATAGACAGCGCGGAGGTCCACCTTCCGCATCACTGCCTTCATCGCGTCGCGGGAATAGAGATATTCCTGGATGGCATAGGCATCGTCATTGGTGCGAGCGATGCCAAAGTCGCGCAAATAGGCAGACATGCCTTCGGACGCGGGCTTGCTGACGCTGCGGACGAGGAAGCCGCTTTCGGAAATATAGCGATCGGAGGCGATCAGCCCGTAATAGACCGCCGCCGCCATGGTCGGCAGTACGAAAACGCCCAGAAAGAGCAGCCAGCCGTAACGGCGCGCCAGATAGCTGCGCCATCGCTTCCATCCTTGTGCGGTGACCATCATTATACGTTCACGACCGCCAGGCTTTCCTGCCCCTGCTGGATCCGGGCGATCGCCGCAGTGGTGGAGAGACCGGGCAGAAGTTCGATCAGGTGTACCCTGCCGCCATGGGCCTTCACCACTTCGGCGCCGACCACCTGATCTTCGCGATAGTCTGCGCCCTTGATGAGTTCGGTCGGCAGCAGCAGTTCGATGAGGGAAAGCGGGGTGTCCGCATCGAATACCACCACCAGATCGACCGCATCCATTGCGGAAAGCACGATCGCCCGCGAGGCCTCGCCCTGGACGGGCCGTGCGGCGCCCTTGAGCCGTGAAACCGAGGCGTCGCTGTTCAACCCGACCACCAGACGGTCGCAGCAGGCGCGGGCCTGGCGGAGGATCTGGATATGGCCGGCATGGACAATATCGAAGCAGCCATTGGTAAAGCCGACGCGCAGACCGTCGCGCTTCCATGCCTGGACCACCTGGGCTGCCTCTTCTGCCGTGCAGATCAAGCCGGACGCGGGTTGCCGCGTCTCCGTCCCGGCACCGTCCAGATCCGCCACGGCATTGGCGAGTTCGGCGCTGGTAAGTGTCGCTGTGCCCAGTTTGCGGACCACCGCGCCAGCGCCGGCATTGGCAATCCGGGCGGCGTCTTCCATTGCCAGCCCGCTCGCGATCCCCGCGCAGAAGATCGCCAGCGCCGTGTCGCCGGCGCCGGACACATCGAACACTTCGCTTGCAGTGGCGTGGAAATGGGCCATCTCGTGGCCGGGGCGGAACAGGGCCATTCCGTCTTCGGAAAGGGTGAGCAGTATCGCGGCGCCGGTTGTTTCCATCGCCAGAGCGGCGGCCGTCGCGCTGCCAGCGAGATCGCGGCAGGGCAGCCCGCTATAGGCGGCGAGTTCGCTGCGATTGGGCTTGATCACGCTAGCGCCGGTATAGGTGGAGAAATCGCGCCGCTTTGGGTCCACGATCACTGGCTTGCCCAGTTCTCGGCAACGAGAAATGGCGTGGCGCAGGACGCGGTCCGTGAGCAGACCTTTCGCATAGTCGGAAAGCGCCACCACATCGTAGTCGCCGATGGCGCGATCGAATTGAGCGACTATTCGGTCCTCTATCGTTTCGGACAGCGGGGACGATTCTTCCTCATCGCAGCGCAGCAATTGCTGGCCGCCACTCATGAACCGGGTTTTGAGCGTGGTCGGGCGAACTGGGTCTTCCACCAGCAGGCGTGGATCGCCGCCTTTGTCGGCGATCATGGCTGAACAGAGTCGACCTGCCTCATCGGCGCCGATTACCGCAATCAGCCCGGACTGGCCTCCCAACGACGCGATGTTCGCAAGCACATTGCCCGCGCCGCCCAGCATCTTCTGTTCCCGGGCGATGTGCAGCACCGGAACCGGAGCTTCCGGCGAAATGCGCGAGACGGAGCCATAGCGGAAACGGTCGAGCATAAGATCGCCGACCACGAGAATGCGAGTATTCTCGAACTGGGCGAGCGCGAATGGGGCAGGGGACAAGATAGCTCCGATTACCAGGGATTGCCGCTGAAGGGGCCGTGGCCAGCGGCATAGCGCAACACTTCAGTAAAACCGAACATAATGTGGTACGTGGTCGACGCCGGCACATGATCGCATCTGGGGTTCAGCGTTGGGTGTTCGAGATGATCGATCCACAATCCGCTGGGCAGTCGGGCGGCGGGGCCACTCGCCTGCGGGGTAAGGAAATGGCGGAAAATCCGCGCCAGATTCGCCGCCAGCGCCGTGTCGTCGAAACCCGGACCTTCGCCCAGGCGCTCGCGCATGGCGACCTGAGCCTTCAGATACTCGGTGTTGGGCCAGATGCGCAGATCCGGTGCCAGCACTCGTCCTGTGGGGTCCACGGCATCCCGGATCAGACCGGTGGCAGGATCGTGACCGTGAGCTTGCGCGAAAGCGAACAGTCGGTCGGCGATGGCGAAGGCCTCCGGCTCGTCGGTCAGTTCGCCATAGCGGCACAGCAGCCAGACCCATTCGTAATGATGCCCCGGCTCGACCCGGATCGCGCCGGAGCGGGCATCGGGGCGCCATTCGGCGTCGAAGAATTCCGGGAGGGTGCCGGTGGCGGGATCGAAGAGACTGTTCTTTGCCAGATCGAACAGTTCTCCGGCCAGCGTCCGGGCTTTCCGGCTGTCGGTGAAGGCCGAAAGGAAGATCGCAGCTTCGAACAGATGCATATGCGGGTTCTGCTGATGCGGTCCGGTATCGCCTTCCCGCGCGAGAAAGCCGCGACCGGAAGGGGAACGCATGGTGTCCAACAGATGTGTGAGCGACGCTTCGGCTATCTCCACGGCCTGCGTGTCACCGGATAGCTTGTGCCACCAGGCAAGCGCGAAGAGGCCGAATGCGATGTCGTAGAGATCCGCGGTGGCATCGAGCATGGCGCCGGACGTGGCTAGGCGCGAAGCGAGTTGGCGATCGGTCCGAAGGCAGTTGCTCTTGAGGAAGTCGACGCCATGGCTTGCCGCCTCATGGGCGCCGGAGGTGCCGCCTATTGCCGCATGCGCAAACACATAGGTTTGCCGTCCAGCAACCCGAGTCCGTTTGAATCCGGGAT
>CZQE01000157.1_pt1 | contig 14298 bp, 15 predicted proteins | sample 734431 | NCBI WGS metagenome assembly CZQE01 (sample SAMEA3597869, study PRJEB11362) | hydrothermal vent metagenome | biome: marine hydrothermal vent biome; feature: marine hydrothermal vent; material: ocean water | place: Atlantic Ocean | collected 2010-09-19/2010-10-04
CGAAGCGGCGGGTGGGGGAAACTTTTACGCGATCGTCTGCCTCAGCGTGCTGCATCGGCGCGAACTGGTGCATGACTGGCCAGCCGATCCGACCCCGCACCTCAGCTTCGCGCAGTTCGAGCGCGCGGTGCTAGATTTCGATCGCCACCTCGCCACCCGGGGCTTGCTCCTCCTGTACCATACGGTCTTCCGTTTTCTCGAAACCTCGGTAGCGCCACGCTACGAACCGCTGTTCCTGGTCGATCCGCTTTCGCTCGAACCATCGCGGCGTTACGACCGGAACGATCGCCGCGTACTCGAACCGCGCGAGGAACGGTTCGCCCTGTTTCGCAAGACCAGCTGAACCCGACTACAACAAGGAAACCCGATGTCCGACCCGGCGGCGCGCCTGCAAATTGTCCTGTGGAAATGGCGCCATCCCCGCAAACTGCACGTACTGTTCGACTATTCGGCAGAAGCGGTGAACCGCCTCAGGCATGAGCTGGCCGAACATCTGACGATCCCGCATGATGTGGTGTGCATCACGGACGATCCGAACGGGATCGATAGCGGAATCCGTGTTCTACCGTTGTGGGACGATGCCGCCGCGCTCGGCGGCTGCTGGCGGCGGCTGCGCGCCTTCGTGCCCGACATGGCGGAACTGATCGGCCCGCGCTTCGCCTGGATCGACCTCGACAGCACCATCCTGGGCTCGATGGACGCAATCCTTTCGCGGACTGAGGACATCGTGCTCTATCGCTCGAATTCTATCGAAGGCACGCCGTACAACGGCTCGATGCTGTTGATGACGGCAGGTGCGCGACCGCAGGTGTGGCGCGATTTCGACGCACAGCGATCACCCGAGATCACCCGGGCGGCGGGACTCAACGGCACCGACCAGGCCTGGTTTGGCCATGTCCTGGGATCCGGCGAGGCGGTCTGGACCGCCAAGGACGGCGTGATGCATTTCGTGCGGGATTGCGTGCCGGACCTTCCGCCGCAATCGCGCATCGTATTCTTCCCCGGCGTACAGAAAATGCACATGCCGAACGCCCGCCGCCACGCACCCTGGATTGACGAAAAGCGACGAATGACGGGCACGCGTTAGATACTCGAATGCCGGATCATCATCCGGCAGACGGTTATGAGAGCCATATGGTCGGCGCCGCGCCGACCGAACAGCCCCGGCCGATCACGATCGGCTCAACTGTCGATCAGATCGTCACGCTCAAGATCCGGCGAGTGCCGCCGGTCGAGTATGCTGCTCGGGCCGATAGTTGCTCCACCCCTCACTCCCATTCGATCGTGCCAGGCGGCTTCGACGTATAGTCATAGGTCACGCGGTTGATGCCCTTCACCTCGTTCACGATCCGGGTCGCGACGCGGGGGAGGAAGTCGCCGGGGAACTGGAAGGCGACCGCGGTCATCCCGTCGGTTGAGGTCACCGCCCGGAGCGCGAGGACATTGTCGTACGTCCGGCCGTCGCCCATCACCCCAACGCTGCGCACCGGCAGCAGCACCGCAAAGGCCTGCCAGATCGTGTCGTAGAGGCCCGCATTGCGGATTTCCTCGAGATAGATGGCGTCGGCCTTGCGCAAAATGTCGCAGCGTTCCTTGGTCACCTCGCCGGGAATACGGATGGCGAGGCCGGGGCCGGGGAACGGGTGCCGGCCGACAAAGATTTCGGGCAAGCCGAGTTCCCGGCCGAGCGCGCGGACTTCGTCCTTGAACAGTTCGCGCAGCGGCTCGACCAGCTTCATGTTCATGCGTTCGGGCAGGCCGCCGACATTGTGGTGGCTCTTGATCGTCACCGAAGGGCCGCCGGTGAAGCTGACGCTTTCGATGACGTCGGGGTAGAGCGTACCCTGGGCGAGGAAATCGGCGCCGCCGATCTTGCGCGCCTCCTCCTCGAACAGGTCGATGAACGCGCCACCGATGAACTTGCGCTTCTTCTCGGGATCGGTGAGGCCCGCGAGCCCGCCGAGGAACTGCTCCTCAGCGTTCACATGGACGAGCGGAATATTATAGTGGTTGCGGAACAGGGTGACGACCTGATCGGCCTCGCCGGTGCGCATCAGGCCGTGATCGACGAAGACGCAGGTGAGCTGCTCGCCGATCGCCTCATGGATCAGCACCGCGGCCACCGCTGAATCGACGCCGCCCGACAGGCCGCAGATCACTTTGCCCTTGCCGACCTGGGCGCGGATATCTGCGATCTTGGCGGCGCGGAATTCGGCCATGGTCCATTCGCCGGAAAGGCCACAGACATGGCGGGCGAAATTGGCGATCAACTTCGCGCCGTCCGGCGTGTGCACGACCTCGGGGTGGAACTGCATCGCGTAATAATGGCGCTCGTCATCGGCGATGATCGCATAGGGCGCGCCCTTGCTCGCGGCGACGGCACGGAACCCGGGAGCGAGCGCCGTGACCTTGTCGCCATGGCTCATCCAGACCTGGTGGTTCTCGCCCTCGCTCCACAGCCCGTCGAACAATGCGCAGCTGTCAGTGACCTCGATCACCGCGCTACCGAACTCGCCGCTGTCGCCCAGGGTGACCGTGCCGCCAAGCTGCGCCATCAGCACCTGCTGGCCGTAGCAGATGCCCATGATCGGCAGGCCGCTGTCGAGGATTTCCTGCGGAATGCGCGGGCTTCCCTCTTCAAGCACCGATGCGGGGCTGCCGGAGAGGATGATGCCCTTGGGCTGCATCCGGGCGAACGCCTCGGAGGCGGAATTGAAGGGGGCGATCTCGCTATAGACCCCCGCTTCACGGACGCGGCGGGCGATGAGCTGAGTCACCTGGCTGCCGAAATCGACGATGAGGATCGAGTCGCTGGGCTGTGTCATGCGGCCAGATAGCAGATGCGGCCCGGTGGGGAAGCCCCGGTGGGGCGGCAATGCAGCTTTAGTTTGCCGCGACCACCGGGCCGTCGATCGTCACCTGCTCAACGCCCTGCTCACCGATACGACAGGTAAAACCGCGATGGTCGGTTGCCGTCGCCCTGTAATCATCGCGCAGGCCGAGCGTACCGCGAACGATCAGGTCCGACGCGACCGGATCGACGATCGTGACCTTATCGATCGTGGCGATGCGGGCGTAACGGCGACCTTCCGATTCGGCCGAGGAGACGCAGGCGTCGACGGCGGCTTCCTGATCGGATCGGGAAATCGAGACGGTACGATTGCCCTCTTCCGGGCCCACGACGGGAGCGGCTTCTTCAGCAGCGACCGCCTGACGCGGAGGCGGCGCCTTTTTCTTGCCGACACTCGACAGGATCGCGAACAGGCCGCCGGCAAGCACCGCGCCGAGCAGCACGTCACCGCCATCGATCTTGTCGCCGCCACGGTGATGCGATCCCCACCGCTCCGCCTGGGCGGGGACAGCGGTGACGCTCATCGCCAGGAGCGTGGTAGCTGCAACTGCCTTGCCGAAAATCGTCATGCCCTGTCCCCTTTCGATTCGATGCCGTATCGATAGGTGAGTCGTGCTGTCGCAACGATGAACCACCTTACTTGGACAGCACGGTCCCAGCATGCCACAGGCTCGGGATGACAGATAACAGCATAATAAACGAAATGGAACGATCCGGATTCGACGAACGCGTGGCGGCGGCGAAGGGCGACGCACAGAAACTGGCGGCACTTGCGGTGACGGCCAGCCGGATCGGGCTGAAGCCCCGCGCCTATCCGCTGGCGCGCGAGGCGCAGATACTTGCCCCTCATGATGCCGATGTCGCCAGCATGACAAGCGAACTGATCGCCGGGGATGTCCCGGGCTGGCATTTCTACATGGTGCTCGACGAGGCGCGGAACCGGGCGTTCGAAGCTGCGATCAAGCGCTCGGTCGGGCCTGACAGCCACGTGCTGGATATCGGCTCGGGTACCGGCCTGCTCGCGATGATGGCCGCGCGCGCCGGGGCAGGATCAGTGGTGAGTTGCGAGATGAACCCGGCGATTGCCGACGTGGCGACCGAGATCGTTGCGCTGAACGGCTTTGCCGACCGCGTCCGCGTGATCGCCGCCAAATCGGCGAGCCTGGACGCCGAGACCGATCTCGGCGGACGGGTCAACCTGATCGTCTCGGAGATCGTCTCCAACAACCTGCTGGCGGAGGATGTGCTTCCGACCATGGCAGACGCGGTGTCGCGCCTGCTGGCGCCCGGCGGCCGAATGATCCCCGAATCCGGACAGATCGTCGTCTCGCTGGCCGATTGGGACGGCCATGGGCGCGACGGCATGGAAGATGTGGCAGGGTTCGACATGCGGCCGTTCAACCGGCTCGAGCAACGTCCGCTGCGGCTGAAGGTGGGCGACAGGGGAATCGAGTTGCGGGGCGAGCCGGTCGACCTGTTCGATTTCGACTTCACCAGCGGTGGCCCGTGGCCCGACCAGCAGCACAGCGTGGAACTGATCGCGGATGGCAATTACATCAACGGCGTGATTCAGTGGATCAGGCTGAAAGTCGACGCCCACAGCACCTACGAGAACCGGCCGAAGCCCGAGACCATGTCCAACTGGGCTGCCCTGTTCGTGCCGTTCGGGCGCGAGATCGTGCCGCCCGAGGGAACGGTCATCCGCGTGTACGGCGCGCATGACGGCCATGCGGTGCGCATCTGGGTGGATGAGCAGATGATCGGGGCAGACCTCTAGCAGCCAGCCAGGCAATCCGGCCGATCGCGCCCACGTCACGCAGCGCGTCGGCCTTCCCTGCCCCTCGACTATCCGGCTATTTCGCCAGCTTCTGTGTAGCGGCAACGTCCCTGACCGTCATCCCGGTCCACGCCGCGACGAAGGCCCAGCTGTCGGCGGCTTCGGCGATGACCTTGTCCGTCGGCTTGCCCGAACCGTGCCCGGCACGGGTCTCGATGCGGATCAGATGCGGCTTCGGGCCGATCTGCGCCGCCTGGAGCGCAGCGGTATATTTGAAGCTGTGACCCGGCACGACCCGGTCGTCCGTATCCGCCGTCGTCACCATGATCGCCGGATAGTCCCGTCCGCTCCTGATATTGTGATAGGGCGAATAGGCGTAGAGCACGCGGAAATCGGCTTCCTTCGCGGGATAGCCATAATCATCGACCCAATAGCGGCCCGCAGTGAAGCGGTCGAAGCGGAGCATGTCCATCACGCCGACCTGCGGCAGCGCAGCGGCAAAGAGATCGGGCCGCTGGTTGACCACTGCGCCGATCAGCAGCCCGCCGTTGGAACCTCCCTGAATGGCGAGCTTGTCCTTCGAGGTAATGCCCCGGGCGATCAGATCCTCGCCGGCCGCGATGAAATCGTCGAACACATTCTGCTTGTTGGCGAGGCGGCCGCCATCGTGCCAGGCCTTGCCATATTCACCGCCGCCCCGGATGTTGGCCACTGCCAGCACCCCGCCCTGCTCAAGCCACGCGATCCGCGTTGCTGAAAAGGCTGGATTCATCGAAACGTTGAAGCCGCCATAAGCGTATAGCAGGGTCGGTGCCGGGCCCGCCGGCAGATCCTTGCGACGGACGATAAACATCGGAACCTTCGTACCGTCCTTCGACGCGTAGAAACGCTGTGAGACATCGTACAGGCCCGGATCGAACGCGACCTTGGGCATGGCCCAGGGCGTGGCGTTGCCGGTCTTCAGATCATAGCGATAGATGGTCGTCGGCGTGGCGAAGCTGGTGAACGCGTAGAACATCTCGCTATCGTCCTCAGCGCCGCTGGTGGCGGCGACGCTGCCGATGCCGGGAAGCGCCACCACCCCATCGGGCTTGCCGTCCAGATCGTAGCGTCGAAGCTCCGACTTCACGTCAACGAGATAGGAAGCGACCAGCTTGCCCCCCACGATCCCGGCGCCCTCAAGCACCGCCTTGTCCTGCGGCACCACCTCGCGGATCGCGGGCGTCGCCTCGCGCACATCCATCGATACGATCCGCAGGCGCGGCGCATCCTTGTCGGTCGTCCAGTAGAAGGTCGATCCGACATTGCCGGCGAGCGACCATTCATTCTCAAGGCCTTTCACGATCGTGCGCGGCTTCGCGCCCTGATCGGTCAGGTCGAGGACGGTGATCTCGTAGCGGTTGTCGGTACCTTCGGTGGTCGTGATGACCAGCCACTTGCCGTCCTCGGTGACCTGCGCATTGTGCCCGCGCTTCGGCGCGTCGGGCGTGGCGTAGATCAGGCGGTCGGCAGCCTGAGCAGTGCCCAGCTTGTGGAAATAGACCTGCTGGTTCTCGTTCAGCGCCTGGAATTTCGCGCCGTCCGCCGGTGCGGCGAAGCGCGAATAATAGAAGCCGGAGCCATCCTTCGCCCAGGACAGATGGGAGAATTTGACCCATTCGACGATATCGGCGGTGATCGCGCCGGTCGCGACGTCGAGCACCTTGACCGTGCGCCAGTCGGTGCCGCCGTCCTGGACCGAATAAAGGATATGACGGCCATCCTCGGACGGGACCCATTCGCCGAGCGCAGTCGCACCATCCTTTGCCCAGGCATTCGGGTCGATCAGCACACGGCCCGCACCATCGATCGAATCGCGCACGTACAGCACTGCCTGATTCTGCAGGCCGCTGTTGCGGGTGTAGAAATACCGGCCGCCCTTCTTCACCGGCACGCCGAAACGCTCATAATCGAGCAGTTGCTTCATCCGCGCCGCGAAGATGGCACGACCGGGCAAGCTCGCGAGATAAGCGTTGGTGACCGCATTCTCGTCAGCGACCCATTTCGCGACGGCGGCGTCGGTGCGCACGTCATTCTCAAGCCAGCGATAGGGATCGGCAACCTTCACGCCGAACTGTTCGTCCACCGTGCTGCCGCGCGTCGTCTGTGGGTAGTTCATGCCGGGGGCCTTGGTCTGGGCGGCCGCAGGAGCAGCCAGCAGGAGAGCGATCAGCGGGAGGGCGTGGCGCATCGGCGACTTTCGGATACGAAAAAGGAGTCGCACCCTATCAGGTACGACTCCTTTCTCAACTCCCTGAACAGGCGCGATTTATGCAGCCTGGTCGAAGTCCTCGTCGCCCATCACGGGGCCCGAATCCTGGCCCTTGGCGCTGACGTCGCGGTCGACGAACTCGATGATCGCCATCGGCGACGCGTCCGAAGCACGGATGCCGGCCTTGATGATGCGGGTATAGCCGCCGTTACGATCGGCGTAACGCGATGCCAGCACGTCGAACAGCTTCACCAGCTGCGCGTCGTCGAGCAAGCGGGCATGCGCCAGACGGCGATTGGACAGGCCACCCTTCTTGGCGAGCGTGATCAGCTTCTCGACATAGGGGCGAAGTTCCTTCGCCTTGGCGGTCGTGGTGGTGATCTGCTCGTGCTTGATGAGCGCTGCCGACATGTTGCGGAACAGGGCTGTGCGGTGGGCCGAGGTCCGCTGAAGCTTACGGCCGCCTACGCGATGGCGCATGGTATCTTTCCTTCGTTCGTTAAAGGGCCGTTTGACGGAACCCCAGACCAGGCGGTGTTAAGGGCCACCGCCAATCGCCCGATGGGCGAACCGGGCCGGAGCATTTGCCCCGGCCCGAGCTCGTTACCCCATTATTTCCTGCTCAAGCTTCTTGGCCATCTCTTCGATGTTCTCAGGCGGCCAGCCCGGGATTTCCATGCCCAGCCGGAGACCCATCGACGACAGCACTTCCTTGATCTCGTTCAGCGACTTGCGGCCGAAATTCGGGGTGCGCAGCATCTCGGCTTCGGTCTTCTGGACCAGATCGCCGATATAGATGATGTTATCGTTCTTGAGGCAGTTGGCCGAACGCACCGACAGTTCGAGCTCGTCGACCTTCTTGAGAAGGTAACGGTTGATCTGCTGGGTGTCGCCCGAAACCTCGCCGGCCGAAGACGGCGCGGCATGGCCGATCGGTGCCGACGGACGAACCGACGAATCGTCGAAGTGGACGAACAGCGCGAGTTGGTCCTGCAGGATGCGGCCGGCATAACCGACTGCGTCTTCAGGCGTGATCGTGCCGTCGGTTTCGATGGTCAGCGTCAGCTTGTCGTAATCGAGTTCCTGCCCGACGCGGGTGTTCTCGACCTTGTACGACACCTGCCGGACCGGCGAATAGAGCGCGTCGACCGGGATCAGGCCGATCGGCGCATCCGCCGGGCGGTTCGCAACCGCCGCGACATAGCCCTTACCCACGTCAGCGGTCAGCTCCATGTTGAGCGTCGCGCCTTCGTCGAGGTGGCAGATCACCAGATCGGGGTTCATCACCTCGATGTCGCCCGAAACCGCGATGTCGCCGGCCTTCACATCGGCCGGGCCGGTTGCGGAAAGCTGGAGACGCTTCGGCCCCTCGCCCTGCATGCGCAGCGCGATCTGCTTCACGTTCAGGACGATGTCGGTCACGTCTTCCCGGACGCCGGTCAGCGACGAGAATTCGTGGAGCACATTCTCGATCTTGATCGAGGTAACGGCAGCGCCCTGAAGCGACGACAGCAATACGCGACGCAGCGCGTTGCCGAGCGTCAGGCCGAAGCCACGCTCGAGCGGTTCGGCCACAAAGGTCGCCTTGCGCTTGGGATCGCCGCCCGGCTTCTTTTCGAGGCCATTGGGCTTCTTCAGTTCCTGCCAGTTCTTAGCATTGACGGACACGGGCTTCCCCTTGGTTTTGGGCGGGAGCGGGGGACACTCCGGCCATGTGGGAATCGTCCGCGCGGCGCGATCAACCGCGCGCGGACGAGACGAAATCAGACGCGGCGGCGCTTCGAGGGCCGGACGCCATTGTGCGGGATCGAGGTCACGTCGCGAATCGAAGTGATCTGGAAGCCGACCGCCTGCAGCGCGCGAAGCGCCGACTCACGGCCCGAACCCGGACCCTTCACTTCCACTTCGAGCGTGCGGACGCCGTGCTCGGCGGCCTTCTTGCCGGCATCCTCTGCAGCGACCTGCGCCGCGTACGGAGTCGACTTGCGGCTTCCCTTGAAGCCCATCATGCCGGCCGACGACCACGAGATCGCGTTGCCCTGGGCATCGGTGATCGTGATCATCGTGTTGTTGAAGCTGGCGTTCACGTGCGCGACGCCAGAGGTGATGTTCTTGCGCTCACGCCGCTTAATGCGCTGAGGTTCGCGTGCCATGTTGAAATCCTAACCCTGTAGCTGGAAGGCGAGCCGCCCCATAGGAACGGCTCAGCGCATCACTTCTTCTTGCCGGCGATCGGCTTGGCCTTGCCCTTGCGGGTGCGCGCATTGGTATGCGTGCGCTGGCCGCGGACCGGAAGGCCCTTGCGATGGCGAAGGCCGCGATAGCAGGCCAGATCCATCAGCCGCTTGATGTTCATCGCGGTCTGACGGCGGAGATCACCCTCGACGGTGTGATCGGCGTCGATCGTTTCGCGAATCTGCAGCACTTCCTGATCGGTCAGGTCCTGCACCCGGCGCTCGGGAGTGATACCCAGCTTGGCAGTGATTTCCTTGGCCTTGGTGTCGCCAATGCCATGGATATAGGTCAGCGCGATAACAACGCGCTTGTTGGTCGGGATGTTGACACCCGCAATACGAGCCATGAAATTTGTTCTCCTGCTCCACGGGGCGTGCATGGCTGCAGCCACCCCATCTCATCGCGTTGCTATCTGAAACGCAAGACAACGGCGAGCGCAAACAAGCGCCGCCGGGACCCGGTGTTTCGGAATATCGAGCAGATAGAAGCGCGAGTCGGCGCTGTCAAGGTCGCTCGACCGAAACGGCGAGAAACCTGGGGTAGCTCAGGACGATGAACGTCATCGCCGCCACATCATATATCCCAGCGGGCAGCGAATGCCAGCGGGCGTGTTTCGATTGCACGCGTCGGCGAAGAAAACCTGTCAGGCATAGCCTGAGCTGGTTCGCAAACCGTAGTCGACGTCCGCCCACCACCGTCGGCATCGCGACGGATCAGGCAAGGATGTTCACCGCTCGCGCCGCGACGAGCGCGATCGTCAAAAGCGAGATGGCGGATTCGATCATCATCAGCATCTTGGCGCGGCGGGACAACGGCATCGTGTCGGTCGGCGAGAAGGCAGTGGCGTTGGTGAACGACAGATAGAGATAATCGACGAACCCCGGCGACCAGGTGCACGGCTCGCGCGGTTGGCCAATCGTCATCTGGGGATAGAGGAAATCGCATTTCTCGGTCTCGATCAGGCCGCGCGCTGCCGGACCGCCGTGATCGATGCTCCAGAACCACAAGGCGAAGACGATGACATTGGTCGCCCAGATGTTGAGCGCATCGAGCAGCAGCGTCTGGCCGATCTTCGTCGCACTCCCGGCAAGCAATGCATGAATCAGCGCTACCAGCGCGCCGAGGTTGATGACGGTGATCAACGCGGTCAGCGCGAGCGCAGCGCGGCGGATCATCCGCCGTTCCCACGCCACACGCCGCCAGTGATGATCGGTCCGCGCCTCGCGTGCGCTTGCCTGGGTCCAGGCGGTCGCGGCCGACAGTGGCAGAAGCAGCGCGATTTCAAGCCCGGGCGCAAGCCAGCGCGGGCCGATCGTCAAATCGTTGAACATGAGCAACTGGAGCCCGGCCACCAACGCGACCGACGCCCGCGCGAACCAGAAATCCCAGGCATGAGTGTGGATCGCCTTGAGCGCCCAGCTCATGGACGATGTCCTTCAGTTCCGGTCACGCCGGCACGACGATCGCGGCGATCAGCCCCGGCGCATTGTCGCCCAGTTCCAGGCGTCCACCGTGGAGCCGGGCAACCGCCTCGATCAGCGACAGGCCGAGACCGGCGCCCGGCGTACTGCGCGCATTGTCCAGCCGGCCAAAGCGGCGCAGCGCCTGTTCGCGATCCTCCGCGGCGATGCCGGGGCCACGGTCCTCCACCTGAAAACGTATTTCTCCCCCCTGCCCTGCCAGCCGCAGCGTCACCTCGCCGCCGCCGGCACCGTGACGCAGCGCATTGTCGACCAGATTGGCGATCGCCTGAGTCACCAGCTCGCGATGGAGGATGAGTCGGGGCGGATGCGATTCCATCACGGTCATGAAGCGCAAACCGGCATCTTCCGCGACGGGTGCGTAGAGTTCGGCAATCTCCTCGATCAGCGCCGCCGGGTCGATGCTGGCGAAGCGATCGCGCGAAACCGATTCGGAACGGCTGATCTCGATCAGCATGGTGAGCATCCGCATCACCAGATCGGTCTCCACCAGCAAGCCGCCCAGCGCCGCTTCGCGTTGCGTCGGATCGGCGAGCAGCACCGCATTCTCGGTCTTGGTCCGCAGCCTTGCCAGCGGGGAGCGGAGATCGTGCGCCAGGCTGTCAGTGACGAGCCGGAGCTCGATCATCAGCCGTTCGACCTTGTCGAGCATCGTGTTGAGCCGGGTAGCGAGCCGGTCGAAAGCATCGTCTCCGCCGGAAGCGCTCACCACGCGGCGCGACAGGTCCCCGCCTGCCACTCCCTCGATCACATCGGCGACCCGGTTCAGGCGGCGCCCGACATAGCGGGTCACGACGAGGCCCCCGACTATCCCAAGCCCGAGAGACAAGAGCATCGCGAGGACCAGCGCCCGCTCGATTCCGCGCTGCACCTGCTCCCAGTCATCGAGCATCCGCCCGCTGACGAGACGGAGCGGCCCGATCCTCCGCACCGAATAGCCGGCGTCGCGCAGCGACCAGGGCGGCGAAGTGCCGATCCGGCCGATATGGAATTCGACCGAACTCGATGGGCCGATATTCGCGACCGGCGGCCCCAGCCCCACCACGCGCCGTCCCCGGGCGTCGATCACCGCGATGATCAGCGAGAGGTCGCCGGGCGCACGCGCTTCCTCGATCGTCTGGTCGAGCGCCCGCATTCCACCGGCACGCCAGACCGAGACAAGAGCATCGGCCTGTTCGGCAGTGTCTCGGCGAAGCGAATCGATCGCGTCATCATGCACCTGGCGCCAGATGAAGGCGACGAGCACGAGATTGGAGACCAGCGCCAGCGCGATCGCAAGCAGGGCGATACGCGCCGTAACCGACAATCGCATCAGATCTCAGCCGAGAGCCGGTACCCTGCGCCGCGCACCGTGTGGAGGATCGGGCTGGCAAAGCCTTCCTCGATCTTGCGCCGCAACCGGCCGATATGGACGTCTACGACGTTCGATCCGGGATCGAAATGATAGTTCCAGATCTTCTCGAGCATCATCGTGCGCGTGACGACCTGACCGGCATGGCGTGCGAGGAATTCGAGTAGATTGAATTCGCGCGCACCAAGCGCGATCGGCCGGCCTTCCCGCGCGACCGTGCGGGCGAGCAGGTCGATTTCAAGGTCGCCGACGACCAGACGGGTCGTCTGGGTTTCGCCAGCAATTCGATCGGCCCGGCGGAGCAGCGCCTCGATCCGGGCTGAAAGCTCCGCGAAGGAAAAGGGTTTGACCAGATAATCGTCCGCGCCCGCGTGCAGGCCGTCGACACGATCGTCGACCGTCGCCAGGGCCGACAGGATCAGCGCCGGCGTGCGGATGCCGGCGGCGCGGATCGCGCCGATCATCGCCAGCCCGTTCAGGCCCGGAAGCATGCGGTCGGCGATGATGAGATCGAAAATGCCCTCGCTGGCGAGGAACAGGCCGTCACGGCCGTCGCCACAGGTCTCGACCGCGAACCCCGCCTCGCCCAAGCCTTTGGCCAGATAGCCGGCGGTCGCGGCGTCGTCTTCGACGATCAGGATCTTGCGGGTCATCGGCGGCATTCCGGGCGGTGCCTTTCTGCCTTTACAGCAAAATTGGCCGACGGAAAGCGAACCTTCCGTCGGCCACGACGCCCCCGGGAGTGCGGACGCCGATTCAAGAAGTCTGTTGCCCGCGCGCTGGGCGTGCCCTCTGAATAGCGGCCGCCGTCGAGCGGTCCGATGAAGGCACCATGAAGAATTTGTCATGAAGCGCCGGCAAGCCGGCGCGGCGCCTATCGCTGCGGCGTCGGCGCGGGCGGCAATGGGCCTTCAGCGGCGGACTTCAGGTTCAGCACCTGAAGCGCCAGCACCTCGTCGACCTTGGGGGCAAGCGTATCCGCGCCTGCCCGAACAAAGCCGCTGACAACATAGCTGAGCGTCAGCCGGGTCGCATTCGACCCTTCCGGCGTCAGCCTGAACGTCAGCGTGCCGATGACTGCCTCAGCCTGGAGCGGCCCGAGCGCGCCGGAAAGGCGAATCATCTGCGGCGGCTGGATATAGAGGATGCGGGCGTGTTCGACGCTGCCCCGGCGATCCGGAAACCGCTCGCAGAAACAACCTGTCGCCTGGCCGTCCATATAGAGGTTGGCCGAATCGTCGGTGTAGGTGTGCTCCTTGCTCCACCAGCGCTGCGGCGAGCGCAGCGTATCCCAGACACGCGCGATCGGCGCGTCGACGGTGACGACCTGGCTGATCTCCATCGTTGAAGGCGTGGCGGAGACGACCTCCGCGGCAGCCGGGGTGGCAAGCGCGCAGGCTATGACAGCCCCCAAAAGACCGACAGACTTCATCGACGCCCTCCCCGGTGACCCGCGCGCATCATATGCGTTGCGCGCCGAACGGCAAGCGAGGCGGGTTACTTGCCGTCCAGGATCGCTTCGATCGCCTGGGTCACCTGGTCGATATCGGCCATGCCATCGACTCGCGCCACCAGTCCGCGCGCTTCGTAGATCGGCAGGATCGGCGCCGTCTTGGCGCGATATTCGACCATACGGGTCCGCACGGTCTCCGCATTGTCGTCGGGACGGCGCTTGAACTCGGTCGAGCCGCACACGTCACACACGCCCGCAACCTTCGGCTGCTTGTAATGGTCGTGATAGCCCTCGCCGCATTTGGCGCAGGTGTAGCGGCCGACGATACGGTCGACGAGTGCATCTTCGTCAACGCTCAGCTCGATCACGTGGTCCAGCATCCGACCGCGGGCCTCGAGCAATTCATCGAGCTGTTCAGCCTGGGCCTCCGTACGGGGATAGCCGTCGAAGATCACGCCATTGGCGGTGTCGGGCATATCCAGCCGTTCGCCGATGATCCCCGAGACGATCTCGTCGGAGACGACCTCCCCCGCCTCCATCACCGATTTGGCCTTCAGGCCGACCGGGCTGCCGGACTTGACGGCAGCACGCAGCATGTCGCCAGTCGAAAGCTGGACCATCCCCCGGTCCGCCATCAAGCGGCTCGCCTGGGTACCCTTGCCCGCTCCCGGCGGACCCAGGAGAATGATATTCAAGGCCGTTCCCCTCTCATCGGTGTCGTCGCTCTCAACGGAGACGGCCACCCTTCAACTTAGCCTTCTTGATCAGATCGCCATATTGATGCGCCAGCAAGTGGCTCTGGATCTGAGTCACCGTGTCCATCGTCACGTTGACGACGATCAGCAGGCTGGTGCCGCCGAGATAGATCGGGATGCTCAGCGCCGATACCAGATATTCCG
>CZQE01000009.1_pt1 | contig 14213 bp, 13 predicted proteins | sample 734431 | NCBI WGS metagenome assembly CZQE01 (sample SAMEA3597869, study PRJEB11362) | hydrothermal vent metagenome | biome: marine hydrothermal vent biome; feature: marine hydrothermal vent; material: ocean water | place: Atlantic Ocean | collected 2010-09-19/2010-10-04
TGAGGTCGCGACGAGCGAGGGCAGGAGCAAGACCGCCGAGGTCGCGCGCAGCGACGGCACGGCCAAGTCCGAACGCAGCCGTGCCGGTTGCCCCGCCGCCATATTCGCCGAGCACCGCGCCCGAAGAAGCAAAGACCCGGTCGAGACCGAACGTACTGCGCTCGCCAAAATCGCCGAAGCTGTTCGCCGACGCCCGGCGGGCGAGCGTGCCGCCCGCCGATGCCTGCGCTTCGAGTGCGGAGGCATAACCTTCGCCGGTCGAGACGGTCGCCGCGGCCGAGCTGCCTTGACCCTGAACGCCGAGCGATCCGGAGGTGAAGGCAGTGAACACATTGCCACTGAACCGGAACACCGTGAACACGAACGCCCCGGCTAGCCCTGCGCCAGCGGTCCGGAACGAGCCGAAGATCCCGAGCGCCTTCATCGCCGCCGAGGGCGCGAGCATCCAGGTGCTCGCTGCGACATGGGTCGAGCGCAGTTCGCTCAGCACATCCATCGCGCGTCCGAGGGTCAGCTGGTAGATACCGGCGTCGATCACCCCCCAGAGTGCGACGAACACGAACAGCCCGAGCGCGAAGCTTGCGACCCTCAGGTTGATCGGGGTGAGGATGAACAGGAAGGCGATCGGCATCATCATCAGCATGATCGCGAACACCGCGGCGCGGATCGTCGGCATCCATTCATTGGCGGTCGAGAGCGTCGCAAGACCATTGGCGCCGATCGCGCGATTGGCCATCACGCGCGCCGCGGTCGCAGGCGAATCCTCGAACAATATGTCGCCAACCGTCTGCCCCAGCAGCAGCTGCGTCAGGAACTTCTGCCGGCTCATGTCGGTCTCAAGCATCATCCCGCCGAGCGCGTCGATCTGCTGTCGGCAGCGGTTCAGCTGGTCGGGCTTGGTGACGTCGAACCCGGTGCGTGCGCAGACCTGGTTACTATAGGCGTCGAACCGCGCAGGATCGGAAAGCTGGCCTGCGATATAGCCCCAGGCGTCGGTGCAGCTCATTGACGAGCCGGCCTTGTCGGTCGCGGTATAGACGGTGGAGAAGGTCGCCGGACCCGCCATTGCCGCGAACGCTGTGGCGAGGTCGTTCGAAGTGCGGAACAGCATATCGTCGTCGACGCCATATGCGGGCGATACCCGTGCGACCGGATAGCATTGCCGGACATAATCGCGGATCGTCGCGTCGAGAAAGGCATCGACGATCGGACTGCGCGGCGAGACGGCGTTGAGGAACAGGTCGAACGCGTGACCGCCGGCGCCGAACTCGAGTTTCGCGTTAGGATCGGTCGTATTGTCGTCGATCGTCTCGGCGAGTGCGCGTTCCATGAGGTTGGTGGTGCCGGCGACCAGCACGATCAGGTTGGGGACCCCGCCGACCGGCTGATAGGCATTGCGCACCCGGTCATAGACATGGACCGTACCGGTGGTCGCGATCATCCCTGCGAATAGCCCGATCCCGACCAGCATCTGGAACCCGAAGGCAACAAGGCCCATGCCCTGGCCGCGGACCGCGGCGAGTACCGTGCCGAACCCGATGCCGGCGACCGCAATGATCACCACTAGCGTTTCGTAGCGCGGATCGCCGAAGATCATCGCGACGAGCCGAAACGCATCGACCGTCTCGGAAAAGCCGTCCCAGGTGTGAAAGCTTGCATCGATCGCCAGCGCCGGGGTTGCGGCAACGAGGCTCGCGAGGGCGAGGGTTGCTTTGAGAAATCTCGGCATAACCCGCGTCACCGGTTGCGGCTGGCATCGGCGCCGGAAGCGTCGCGCGCGTCCCGGTCGCGCTGGCGGATGACGCCGGCATAGGTGACCGAGAGGTTCGCGGTTGAGAGCGCCGCCATATAGGATTGACGCATCTGCGCGCGCTGGCGCAGTACCTCGTCGCGCAGCTCACGGAGCTGCTCGATACCCTTGGTGAGGATGCGGGTCTGGCAGATGTTGGCATTGCCAGCGTCGACCGCGCCGGCACTGGTTGCGCCGCGTTCGGCATTTTGCAGTGCGAAATCGATCGAGCGGGTGAGGTCGTTGAGCATCTGATAGGCGAGAGTCAACGCGACGAGCTCGTCGGTGTCCGCGATCACGCTTCCGCTGACACCCTGACGCACGCCCCATTCGAGGAGGCGATAGACGGGAAGGGTTCGCACATTGGCGACGAACTGCTTTTCTTCCGGCGTCAGCGCGGCGCGCGTGCGGATCTTGGCCGAGATCGCCTCCATCCGCTCGCGCGCCAGGATCAGCGCGCCGCGTCCGCTCCCGTTGACCGAGCAATCGGCGCCCGTCGGCGGCAGGTTGAGCGCGCGTGTCGGCACCTTGCCGGTCAGGAAATCATCCGGGCTCTCGGTATCTTGCCTGGGACAGGCCGGGATCGCCGAGAAGATCGGGACCTTGTCATTCTGGTCCCAGCGCATGTAGATATCGCCAACCCGCGCGCGCATGACCCCGGTCCAGTCGCTCGCGCCCACCCGAGCGGCGGCATGCTGGAGCAATGAGCCCGTACGGAAGATGTCGGTGACCTCGGCGGGGCAATTGGCGAGGGCGTCCTTCAGATCCTCGGTCGGGTTGCCCTTGTTGGCCTGGATCTTTTCGCGGCTCTGTTGCCAGCTCTTGGCGAAGCCCTCGCGGACCGACTTGTAACCCGTCATCTCCTCGACGATCCCCGACATATTGTCGTCGCCCTTCGCGATCTGGACGAGGCGATTGGCGAGGCGGCAGTCATTGACCTGGATCGAATTGAGGAAGTTGGTCGCCGCCTCCATCTTCGAGATGATGTTGCCCATTTTCTCGTCGAGCGTTTCGAGGAGATACTGGAAGGCGACGGCTGGTGCCGCCTGGAGGATCGTCTCGAGCTTCTGGACCAGATAGTCGGGGTCGAGGAACGACATGCCACCAAGGAACATGTCGATCCCGCCGCACCCGGCTTTCACCTTGGGCAGGGTGATCGACATGAGATAGTCGTTGTGGACGTCGACCCGGCCCGACATGCCGCCCGCGGTCACATAACCGCGCGTCTGATCCTCGAAGCTTCCGGGCGAGGTATAGGTGACATTGTCGAACCAGCTTTCCGCCCAGCCTTGCGCATGCGCGGGACTGGCGATGGTGCAGGCGGCGACAATCAGGCTAGCGGCAAGGCTCAGGCGCGTGGGGAAGGGGGACATTCGGGGCTTCCTTGTGTTGAGGAAGACAGGAAGGCGCCCCAACCGCGCTTAGCTGTCTCGGTAAAGCTTTGAAAAAGTTTGAGATAGCGATCGATCGCGCTGGGTCGAAGGCTGATTTCAGCCCACCTCGTTCCGCAGATAACCGTGCAAATCGGGGATAGGACTCCATATTTGCAAGGATAAATGACCGCCGCATCGAGGCCGAACTGGCAGAGCTGATCGGTGAAACGCCGGCCGTCGCATCGCTGGGACAGAGGCAAGCCGATGAGACGACGCTTGCCTTGCGTATCGCGAAGATACGGCGCTCGCTTTACGTCGTTCCCGAGTCCGAAGCGGATCATGCGCGGAGTTCCCCGGCTCGGGGCAGCATGAGCAGTCGGAAAAGAAGACCGGAACCGGCTCATCTGCGTGCGAGACCGGATTTCGAGATCATGCGCCTGGGCGGGCTATCGACGATCCCTGTAAATTTGGACATGGCCCGCACGCCGACCGCGGCGCGTACGCCGGTCAACATCTTGGCGGCGAGATAGGCATTGCGGGCGATATTGACGTCGTGGTCAGTCCCGATGGCGATCGGCACTATCCGGTTGGGGTCAGAGGTCGATCGCACCCAAGCAACCGGATTACCGACCCATGGGAGACCCAGCCGGCCGGAGCGCAGCATTGCTTCGTCATTGCCGATCGTCCGTACCTGCCAACCATAGTGCGCTTTGAAGGCGAAGAGCCTGGTCCAGAGATCAGCGCAGGGCGCGCAGCCCGGCGCGGTGCTCATTTCGATCACATAGAGCGGCGCCTGTGCTTTTAGGGTCGGCTCAAAGTCGGGCGGGAACTCGCGTGTTTGCGTCACGCGGACAAGCCATGATTTGACTTCGGCTGCGGTGGCTACGGGATGGATTGCGGCTCGCGCGGCAATATCGCGCGTGACTAATTGGGCCGATGCTGAAGAGAGCGAACCACTGGCGACGAAGAGGAGCGCTGCCTCGACCGACAACGCCATACGCCGTACCAATGGTAACATCAGGACGGAGCGACTTATGCCGGGGAAAGAAAGGGAGGCGAGATTGCCGGTCGTCACCGTGGACGCCGAAGGAAGCATTACGCTCGATGAAAGCGTGCTCACGCATCTCGGCGCCGTCCCCGGATCGAGGCTTATTGCCTGTAAATTACCCGACGGCGCGATTGAACTTCGTGTGGATCGCCGAAGTGGCAAAATCTCCAAGGTGTTCGGCATCCTGAAACGCGAGGGCCAACGGCCTGTTTCGATTGAGGAGATGAATGAGGCGATCGAGGCGGGATGGGCCGGAGAAGTATGAGCGTCGCCTGCCGCAATTTCGTATCCGGCAGGAAGGCGACCGCGCCTGATTGCGTTGCATTTGCTCATCGCCGAGCCTCAGTGCCTGAAACCCGGCTTTCGCCTGTCGTTCTTGGATCCACGGATGACACCGGGCCATTGGCGAGCGCATCGAAAAAGCCATCCTCTTCGCCCGCCCCGGTCAGCCATTGCTCGGGGCGGATGTCGCCGCTGAGGAGTTTCGCTGCCTGATAGGCGGCCTGGGCGAGATTGGGATAGGTCTCGACCCCGGCGGCGATCACCATGCGCTGGGCCGAGTTCCGACGGATCACCATGATCGTCGGGGTCACCTCGACCCCGAACCGGCTCCCGAGATCAGGCCGACGATCGAGATCGATCTGGCTTGTCTGCCAGCCCATTTCGTCCTGGAACCGCTGAACGATCGGCCATTGGACGCGGCAATAACCGCACGTCGTCCGGCCAAACATGACGAGCGCAAATTCGCTGCTGCGCGCGCGCAGATATTGCCGGCGAACCTCGTCCTTATGGGCTCCCAGCACATCGCGCGCCTCGCCGATCATGGGATTTGCGGCCTTTGCGTTGAGCTCGGGATGAAGCAGCAGCGCAAGCTGCGTCACGCCGGCGAACGCGCGCGCCTTGCGCCGGGCAAAATCCTGCAGCCGCCAGAAATCGGCTACCGCATCGACCGTTAGCACCGTCGCGGCATAATCGCGCTGCTGGGTAATGAGCTTGGCGATGCGCGGCGGCGACCAGGTTGCGAGCACCGCCATCGGCGGGATCTCGGGTTTTGCAACGACCTCCTTGTCATCGTCGGGCGCTGGCGGGGCAGGGGGTGGTTCATACCACCAATAACCGCGCGCTTCGCGCGCGGCGGGTGGCGTGGTTTGCGCCGAGGTTGCTGCCGGGTTGATGCCAGCGATCACGGCAGCACCGACCAGGGCAAGGCGCCTCACAGCAATTTCTCCGCACGGGTGAGGCGCTCGATCGCGACCGGGCCGTAATAGCGGCTGTCGAAGCCGTCGGGATGCGACGAGCCGACGAAGATCGTGCCCGGTTTGATCAGCGCGGTGTCGGGCCGCCAGTGTGAGAGCGTCCGCCCATCGGCGGTTCGCGCCTTGCTGACCCCAAGCAAATGGCCGTTGCAATAATAATATCCGTCGAGCCCGCCCGCCGCGCGCGAGGGCTTCTCGACCATCGCGATCCGGTCGCCCGGCATGCACAAGGCATATTTCGTGACGCCGACCGGTCTCGGCCCGGCGATCGGATGCGACAGCGAGAAGGAGACCAAGTCGCCGCGGAAGATTGGACCGGGCGCGCGGTGGATCACCCAGGCGTCAATCGAAGGCGTCATCACCAGTGTCGCCTGGGGCATCGCCCACCAGGCAAAAAGACCGATCGGCAGTACGATGCCATAGGCCTTGAAAAGCTGTGCGGGCCGCGGCGGTTGCCCGAGGCCACTTGCGCCGAGCGCGACGGCCGCGCGGAGCGGCAGATCCTTCGCCTCGAGCGCAGCGCGCTTAGCGAGGTGCCAGACGAGCGAGAGCATCGCGCACATCCTCCTTTCCCCCGAGGCGGGCAAACTCTTCGAGCAGGCCGGAAAGCGCGGCATCGCCATAGATGACATGTGCGCTCGGCGGACTTTGGTCGTCGCGCTCGCAATAAGGCTGGGTGGGATCGCCCGGGATCATTGCGAGAGCAGGCACGCGCGTCACCCCATGCAGGCGGAAGACCAGCGGATCGACGATGATCTGGACATCGTGCATCGCGCAGGCCGGACCCTCGCAGCCAGGGGCGATGCGCAGGATCTGAGCCGAGAGCTTGGCCATCGGCGCGACCCTGCTCATGCCGCCCGGCATGCCACGGAACGCCATGACCCCATGGACGCGTTCGAGCTGCGTGGCATAGGTACGGAGGGTCGCGATCGGCATTGCCGATGACACCATCAACAACGGCATGCGGGAGCGAGTTACCGGCGCCGGCGCGGCGGCGGCCAGCGCGGCTGCTTCCGGTGCTTCGAGCCCGAGCGCTTGCGCGATCCGGGCGCTGGCCGCGCTGCGCTCCTTTATCAGTGCGGCGCGCGCAGCCTTGATATCAGCGCCGGCGCGCTTCTCCACGTCAGCGTCGACCGTACGGCGGGCGAGGCCATTGAAGGCGCGGCGCTGCATGATGGCGTCGGGCGCTGCCGGAAGTCTGGGCGAGTTGACCGGCGCGCGCCTGGCCTTTGTCAGCGCCTGTTTCATGCGCTCCATCGCGGCATCGCCTTCGGACTGGATCCTGGCCTTCGCGCCGGGAGTGGCGGATGGAGGTATGTCCTGAGCGCTGGCGGTCGTGGCCGGCAGCACCAGCGTCACCGCGACGAGCGCGCGACTAATGGTTGATCGTCTGCTGATACGCATCGATCTTGCCCTTCATGTCGGTCTGGATTTGCGTCTGGGCGCGCGTCTCGATCTCGGCATAATATTCCGAGAGATCCATTTTCGAGAAATCGAGCGCTTGGAATTCTTCGGCCGTAAAGCCACGGCAATAGGGGTTTTTCGGGGTGCCCCAGCCCTTGGCATTGAACGATTTGATCTGGGGCCGGCCCTGTTCCTGGATGATCCGCCCGAGCTTCGTATTGAAGCAGCAATGGCCCCTGGCCTTCTGGAGGCAGATCCCGAGGACGCTCGCAGTGCAATAGCTCCCGACCTCATGGCACATGCCCGAACCGCGGAGCATGCCGACCTCCATATCCTCCTGGTCGCAGCCCTGCAGCAGCACCTCGATCATGAAATTGACCGCAAGGCTGATCGCGATCGAGGTGGGATCGATGCCGGCGATCATCGCGTGCGCGCCGGAACTGGCGGCCTGGCTCGCGGTCGCGCCCGCCTTGAACGCGGTATAAGCGGCCTTCATGCCGGTGAAGACGCCGCGTGCGACCGCGATCTTGGTCGAGATGGAGGTGAGCGAGCCACCCATCCCATCTTTGACGATCTTGCCCTTGTCCTTGCAGCAATTGGAGAAGGTGGTGAACAGCCCAGCCGGGCGGCAGCGCGCGCCGTGCCCGGCGAAGATCTCGATCTGCCCGAGGCAATTTCCTTCGGCGTCGACCGGGCCATCGGGCAGCACGCCCGGATCGTTGACTGGCGGTGCTTCGACAATCGGATGGCTCGACGTATCGATGCAGGCGTTGGCGGAGCAGGTCGCCGGGCCGCCTGACGCAGGCGCCGCACAGGCATATTGGGGCCCAAGCGGGCATTGCATCGCGCCGGCGGCGTCGGCGATACAGGCGGTCTCGCCGATCGGGCAGGCATAGCCGCCGGTTGCGGTCAGATGGCAGTTCGCGGTCTCCCCCGTGTCAGCGGCATCGCCATTGCCGTTGAGATCGACCGCGCAGATTTGCTGGGCGGCTGCTGTTGCCGGGACCAGTGAGGTCGCGTTGAGCAACAGGCTTACGAGGACAGGGCGAGGCAAGCGCATCACCGCGGCCCGCTCGTGCAGACGAGATCGGTTCCGCCGAGCCGCATCGTCTGCATCATCACCACGGCTTCCGGAAAATCGTCGATGCAGCCGCAGCCCTGGACGAGTTCCTCGCCATCGCCGACCGGGCACACATTGCTGTCCTGGCAGGTGTGGTAGATCATATCCCAGCCGGCGGGGGTGTTCTGTTTGCCGCCCGTCACGCCATCGAGCGCGGCGGCATTATTGGTCTGCGGGCGCCGCGTCTTGCAGACCGGCTCGCACGCGCTGACGCTGCCGCGGTCGGGGAGCGCGAAGTTGCGTGTCGTCGACGAATAGCTTCCGTCGCTCGCACGAGTGCGATCGGCGAGCATCGCCTCGGTCGAATGATCGATGATCCATGCGCCGCGGCTGGTGTCGGGGTCGGGCATGCCGCTGTCGACGCGGCAGCGATAGCGCCGCTCTTTTTCGAAGAAGTCGCGGGCTAGCGATAGCGAACAGGCGCCGCCCGCGATGACGCGGGTCTGGGGCAGCGGGGTAAGGCCGGTACGAATACCGTTGACGATTGTCGCGACGCCATCGACATGTTCGTCGGTGAGCCGGCAGGCTGCGTTGCCGGCATAGCTTGCACAGCCATCGACCACATTCTCCGATGCCCGGCAGCTTGTATCGATGGCCGCATCGATTTGCGCATCGAGCTCGCCGTTACCGCCAACCGCGAGGGCAATCCTGATCTCGTGATCGCCGCGGGTCATCCACGGCTTGAGATCGAGATTGGGGGCGCCCTGCCAGTTGGTTTTCCGGTCACAACTGGCAGACGGCAATCCGGGGCTGCGCCAGGTCGACGGATCGGCATAGACAAGCTGGCCATCGATATAGACCTGCATCCAGTCATCCATCTCGTAGCGGGTGAGACGGATATCGGTCAGCCGATCGGGATCGATGACGCTCAGCCGCATCCGAAAATCGAATAGCGAGCAGCTTCCGCCGGTGAGTGAGTTGTTGACCGGCGATCCCATCTGGAAGGTGATCCGGTCGCCGCCCGGGCTGACATAATCACCATAGCCGCCCGAGGTCCGCGCGATCACGTCACGCGGTGTCGCGCCGGTAAGCCTGACCTGCCGCCTGACGGTACAGTTGCGCACTTCCTCGGTCCTGGACGTAGCGGCCGGGGAGCCGGCCAGCATCTGGAACACCGGGCTTGAGGCAGCCGCGGCGGCAGCATCGCCGGCGATCGCGGCCGGGTTCGCGCGGTAGGCGGTCTGGCCCACCGACGGCGAGGCGGTGCAGGCGGTGCTTTGCGCGCCGACATAAGAGATCACCGGGCCATCGATCCGCGCCTCGGCAATGCCGTAGCGCGGATCGGCGGTCGTAAGCGCGGCGACGACACCGCCGCCCAGATCCTTGAGGATTGAGGGCAGATTGGCGATCGCGAGCCCGCTGCCGCAGCTGTTGTTGATGCAATAACAGCCGGCAAGATCGGTCATCACCGCCGTTTCGAGCCTTGGGGCGGCGGAGCCGTCGACCGACCAGCGATAGCTGTGACAATTGTTCCAGGTGCCTGGGTCGCACGAGATGATGCCGTTGGCGCAGATCCCCGATACCGGAACAGGCAGGGTCGCGGTCGCGTCGAACTTGCCGTCGAGATTGGTGTCGCGACTAATGCGCACCATGTCGAGATCGCCGGAAGCGGCCGGCTGAACGAGAAGCTCGAGCAGAGTTGCGGTTTTCTGGCACGCGAGTGAGGGCGTGAATGTGCGGCTGGAATCCACAGTGGAAATCGGCTGGCCGGCGAGCCCGGGTTTCACATAGTTCTGGAGCAGTTTGTCGCTCGTCGATGACTTTGCGCGTGACGCGGCTGCTGCTGCGCGAGCGCGATCATCGCTCGATTGCGCGAAACCGGCATTTGGTAATGCGACCGCCATCAGGGCGAGGATCGAGCGCCGCTTCATGGTCGTTTGTCCAATGCGGACTGCACAGCGGCACAATTTGTGAAACCGAAGCTGAAAACGATCACACGCGATGTGGCGCAGGCTGACAATTAGGGCAGCGCAGGCCTCAATAGCGGCCAGCGCGGCCACGATCGGCAGCTGGGTATGGAACGCCGTGCAGCGATCGTCGAGGTAATTGGCCGCGCTGACCGCAGGAGCGGCGGATCCCGGGGAAAGGGACGCCGCCCCTTCAATCGCTGAATATGCTCCTTTGCGGGGCGGATGGCCAGACCATGGGCCGGGAAAGCTCGTCTGGGCACCGTAAATGCCCGACGATCCGCTCATGGCGCCTCCGGTACCCGTGACCGGCGTGCAGCTTGCGGTGCTCCGCAGGCGGCCTCCTTGTCCCGCACTAGTGCGGGACTCTCGATCGGCTTCGGGCGCCAGATCTTCTAAAGCGGTCGACGTGGTCGTAAGCGGAGGTAACCCTGGGGTTGCTACCCGGCTCAGCCACGCCGACCGTCCGGGCAATACCGTGCCGGGGAGCAGCGGCATTGCTCGAAACGTGTGCGAAACCTCCCCGCCATCGGTGCGCTGCGCGAATCGGCGGTGCGAAGTGGAGGGCCGCAATGGGCAACCAAATTGAGATTGAATCATGGCACCGACACCCCGGCGCAGCAAATCGTCTTTTCGAAGAGCATGAACTGGGCATTGTCCTTGCCCGGCGCGTGTTTGGCGCTGGTCCAGAGCGATCCGGGGCGTCCGACATTGACGCACTGGCCGCCTTTGACCGGCTCCATCAGCTGGAATTTGTAACGGCTCTTGGTCCAGACCGGCTGAGGAATGAACGAGCAACCGTCGGATGAGCTGATGGTGAGCGCACCAAGCCGGCCCATCATGAACAGCCCGCGCGCGGCAAGCCCCGCCCAGGCCTCGACGCTGTCGTCGAAATGGATGTCGCCGGCGATCGGATAGGTCGAGCCCCAGGAGCCCATGCACCAGAACAAGGGATCGACAACCTTGCCGGAGGCGGCTGCCGCGCTGTCGGCCATGCAGGCAAGGCCGGCGGCGGGATTGCCGAACAGGATCGCCTCCGGCTGGATGATCGCGCCCAGCGTCGCCGACTGCCAGGTCGGCAGGACCTCGGTGATCAGCGCGACATCGAACCCATTGTCTTCAAGGCACGGCAGGTCGGTGAACATGTCGAGCATCTTCCAGACCGGCGAGATGTAATAATGCAGCTGCGCGAACATCTTGCGGGTGTTCGTGCCGTCGGCAATGCTTGTCTGGCTGCCCTGGAGCCGACCGTGGGTCGGCATGATGTCGGCGCCCAATGCCATCATGCAGCCGGGCTCGGTCACCACGTCGATCATGCGGTTGGGTGACCAGAAGCTGACCTTGACCCCGAACCAGAAGGTCGCCCCTTTGCGGCAGGCGCATAAGGGCTTGGAGGTGGATTGGGCGTCGAGCGCTTTGCCCAACAGATCATGCGGACCGATCCGGACCCCGCCAATCGTGATCGGGAAGATGCACGACCAGCGCACCTTGGTGATGGGGTTGAAGATCTTGCCCGCCTCGCATTTGGAGGCGTGGGCGGGAGCCGCAGCGCAGAGCGCGGACATGGTCGCTGCGATCGAGACCGCGAGATGCCGGGCGGGCCTCATTTGCGCGAACCCTTTGCGATCCTGTCCGCATCAACCTCGGTCAGCAGGAGCTTCTGTCCTTGTTGAGCGACGATAACGGGGGCAACGCTGAGCCTGAGCCGTGCCTTCACACGCTCCTCGAGCAGGAAGATTGGCCGACCAAGTCGCTCACTCGCGCCGATCGGATCCGCATCTCCGGCCGATCCGGCTGCGAGCAGGATGAAATCGGTTGGGGCGGCGGTTCTGATGGCCCAGTTGAGATCGCGGGGGTGCACCACGATCAATCGCTGCGGCAGCGACACATAGGCGAGCGGGTTGAACGTATAGCCCTTGGCGTAAAGCAGCCGTCCATCGGGAAGGCGGATCTCGCCGTCGAGCGTATAGAAGGGGACAATGCTGCGGATGCGGTCGGCGGGTGACCGGCCAAGTACCGCTGCCTTCATCGCAGACCAGATCTGGCGCGGGCCGAAGGCTTTGCGCATATCGGGAACGCTCCCCGCGCGGCCCTCGATCTCGCTCAGCGCATCGGGCTCGGCGATCGGCCAGGTCCGTCCGATCGTGCTTGTATCGGCATAGGCCGACGAGGGTGCGCACATCGTCGATAGCAGCATTGCCGCGCCGAAGCGGCGGCGGCTGGTGGTGACTTCACCGGGCATGGTGATGCCCCCATCGTTGAGCGCGATCGCGACGGCTTTCACCGCGTATCGCGAGCACAAGTGCTATGATCGCCGGCACGCAAGTGGCGACGATCAACAGTCGCGCCTCATTTTCTGAACTGGGGAGGTACCAGGTAATCGTGGCCTGGATCAGCAGTAACCCATTGCTGGCGATGACCAGTCGAACCGCGCGCGAGGTCGGGGCCGAGGAGAAGATCCCGTTCATGCGCTTTTGCCCCCCTCTAGTTCAGAGGAGTCGCCGCGGATGCGCCAGTAGAGTTCGAAGACAGCCTTCGCGATTACCGGCGCAAGACAGATGAGGGCGACCCATGCGGCATATACGGTGACGGGCCCTCCCAATAACTGGATCAGCGGCACCAATGGCACGACTGCCCAGAAGGTCTGCAGGAGTGCGCCGATGATCAAGTACCACCAATTGTTACGGAGCGTCTCGTTGAGCAATGCCGTTGATCTGCGGATCACATCCGTCGCGGTCCTGAGATTGCCCACCATCAGGCCTTGTTCACGCTTCTGGAACCAGAGGAGCTGGGCGAGATAGGCATGCGGGCTCTGCCCGGGACTGCGATCGAGCCCGATGTTCGCACCCAGTTCGTCGATCAATTCCAATATGTGAGGATGCACATGGCTTTCGATTGGATCGGTCATTTTTGCCTCCATTGGCGAAGCCTCGAGACGATCACCCCAAACGCGCCTGAAAGGCCGATCAGCAGCATGCCGCTGACAAAGCAGGCGGCTGCGATCAGCACGCCGGCACGGATCACCTGAATCGTCGGCTGCCGGAGTGCGAGACCGGCGGCGATCACCAGACCGCCGAGCATGCAGGTCTCGATCGCCACCAGCCGCAGGCGCCAGAGGAACGCAGCCGCTTCGGCGCGCTCGGCGACGCGCGCCTCGATCATCGCCTCGATCGCCGGGTCACTGTCCCAGTCGAGCTTGAGCTGCTCGCCATTGAGCGGACGCATCATGCGATCCTCCCTGCAATGCTGGTCGAAGCCGGTGTTCCGAGCACCTCCGCCGGATTGATGCCGGCGAGTTCGCAGATCGCCTCGAGCGGCGACCGGCCGGCGCGCAGGCGCGCCTCAAACGCGGCGACCTCGTTGGGCGCTGAGGTGTTGATCCAATAAGAGAAGGGATCGACGACCAGCCGGGCGATGCCGAGCCCGAGCGGTGAGTCGATAAAGACTTCCGAATAATTGGGCTTGGCGTTCCTCACCGATTTCAGGAGGTCGAGGACGAACCCCGAATAATCGAGGATCTTGTTCTCGACCGCTTTGTCATAGGTCGAGCCCTGCAGGAGGAAGCGCGTCGCGGCATTTTCGAGGATGACCTGGCCCGTCCCGCCGAACAGCAGGAGGTCGTTCATGCTCTGCAGCACAATCCCGAACGATCCCTGATATTTGCGCGCGCGGCGATAACCCTGGCCGAACGCCTCGGCGAGCCGCGACAGATCCTGCCCATCGCTCCTGGTCATGAACTGCGCCGCCTCGTCGCACAGCACGAACCGTGGCCGGTCGCGCGCCGAGAGGTAGAGTTCCTGGGTGACCGCGTTCACCACCACCATGACGATGACGTTGAAGAGGTCGGGGAGTGCTTTCAGCCGTTCGAGCTCGAGGACGACGAATTCGTCATGGGAGATATCGAGGGTGGAGCGGCCGTTGAAGAAGTGGCCATAGGCCCCGTCCGACCCGAAATCCCTCAGGTTGAAGGCAAGCTCGCGCGCCGTCGGCACGAGATGCTCGACGCGGTCGAAATCGCTCGTTGCATTGTCCGGGTAACGGCCAAGCCATTCGCGGACCGCATCCACGCCATGATGGCCGCGCCTCGTATCGACGGTCCATTGCACCGCGGATTTGAGAAGGTTCCATTCCGATGTCGTGACCGGTTTTCTGGTCGAGGCATTGGCCATTTCAGCGACGATCGCGACCGCCATGGCGATCGCCGATTGTTTGTCCTCGCCGTCGAGCGCGAGGCCCATGTCGAACGGGTTGAGGACAAGGTTTTCCTCGCCGATGTCGATATAGCGGCCCGAGCAGAGCGTTGAGAGCTTGCGATA